>Ga0070727_10004049_pt1 | contig 12726 bp, 12 predicted proteins | sample tdAd472_FD_66722 | JGI IMG/M metagenome (GOLD analysis project Ga0070727, IMG submission 66722) | Marine sediment microbial communities from the Atlantic coast under amendment with organic carbon and nitrate - tdAd47.2 | ecosystem: Environmental > Aquatic > Marine > Coastal > Sediment | place... | reverse complement strand
TCGACTCTCGCGATCTTCGTGGTTATCCCGTTTGGTCCAGACATGGTTGGCCGGGATCTCGACCTCGGTGCGTACTACCTACTTGCAATATCTTCTCTGTCCGTGCTCGGCATCTTGATGGCTGGCTGGTCCTCCGCCAACAAGTACTCCCTCATGGGCGGTCTCCGCGCCGCAGCGCAGCTCATCGCGTATGAGCTTCCACTCGTGCTCGCCGTTGTCGCCGTTGTGATTCAGGCAGGCACAATGTCGCTCAACGGCATCGTCGAAGCGCAAAGCCAGACATGGTTCACGGTTGCTGGTCTCGAGATATCCGCACCATTCCTCATCAAGGGTCAGATCCTCGGCTTCATGATCTTCATGATTGCGGCCGTGGCTGAACTCTCCCGCATCCCGTTTGACATGCCGATTGCTGAATCCGAGCTGACCATGGGGTACCTCACGGAGTACTCGGGAATCCGTTTCACGATGTTCTTCCTGGGTGAATACGCCTCGATGATTGGGCTGAGTGCGATTGCCGCAACGCTGTACCTCGGCGGCTACGACGTGCCAGGGCTTTCCGGAAATATTCTCAACGTTGTAGGACCCGGTGTCATGATCTTCAAGATTGCGATTCTCGTGTTCATCATCATCTGGATTCGGTGGACCTGGCCTCGGCTTCGCGAGGACCAACTTCAGAAGTTGGCCTGGCACTGGCTCATTCCACTTGCGCTGGCGAACATCGCCATCGTGGCAGTCTTCAAGGTGGCGTTCTGATGTCGAAGAAAGTCCAGTTCCCATTCCCAGGCCTGTTCAAGGGCATGTGGCTCACGCTCAAGACCATGGTCAAGCCTGCGCCCGTCACCATGTATCCGGAGGTACAGGAGATCCCGGTGCCGAGGGCACGTGGGGTCATCGCACTCGATGTTGATAACTGCACCGTCTGCATGTTGTGTGCCCGTGAGTGCCCTGATTGGTGCATCTACATCGAGGGACACAAGCAGGAAGAACCACCATCGAAGCCTGGAGGGCGACCGAAGGTTCGTGCGACCTTGGATCGATTCGATATCGATTACTCCCTGTGCATGTACTGCGGGATCTGTGTCGAGGTGTGTCCGTTCGACGCTCTGTATTGGAGTCCTGAGTACGAGTACAGCGAAGGATCGGTCTCGAACCTGCTCCACAACAAGGAAAAGCTCACCGAATGGCTCGCCACGGTCCCCGAAGCTCCAAGTCTGGAGTCGCGATGACGGTCACTGTGTCTGACTTCTTCCGTGAGTCCGCAAACTGGGCGTTCCTCGTGATTGCTATTCCGACCCTGTATGCAGGGTGGCGAACCGTCTCGAGCAACAACATTGTTCGCGCTGTGCTGTATCTCGTTGTTGCACTCGGCGGAAGTGCGGCGCTGTTCTTCATGCTCGGTGCCGAATTCGTTGGTTGGACCGTTGTTCTTGTGTACATCGGCGCAGTGATAATCCTGTTTCTCATCGGCATCATGATTACGAGAGCGCCCCTCGGGCAGGAAGCAGATTTGAGCCACGACCGCAACGTCAAGGCTCCGGCAGCATTGCTTTCCACGGTGATGTTCGGTGTCATTACTTGGGGTTTGCTCGACGCGTTCTCAAACGAGGCAATCGCACCGTTTGAACCGACCTCCACCAACGAACTGTCCCTGTTGATCTTCGACCGCTTCGTGATTCCGTTTGAGGTCGTGTCGTTCGTTCTGCTGGCTGCTCTCATCGGCGGGATTGCTCTCGCCCGAAAGGACGAGGAGGTGGCAAGTTGACGCTCGTCCAGTTCCTCATCGTTGGTGCTGCCCTCTTCTCCATGGGCCTCTATGGGGTCATCACCCGCAAGAACGCAGTGCTGATTCTCGCCTCCGTCGAGCTGATGCTCGCTGCGGTCAATATCAACCTGGTTACGTTCGACGTGTATCTGCAAGACGTGCTGCATTCAGGTCAGATCTTTTCGCTATTTATCATCGCCCTCGCAGCTGCCGAAGTTGGCATCGGCATCGCAATCATCCTGATGATCTTCCGCAATCAGCGCACCGCTGATGTCGACGAGCTGACGCTGATGAAGGGCTAGCGCATGACTCGTATCACAACACTCGCTCATCAGCTCATTGCCGCTGCTGCGGAAACCGGTGAACACGGCGCCGAGGAAGGCGCCCACGCCATCGAGCCTGGAATCGTCGATGGCCCGCTCGTTGAACTTGCGTGGCTCATCGTCGTGGTGCCACTCGTTGCAGCATTCTTGATCGCCTTCTTCGGCAAGAAGCTCCCGATGAAGGGCTGGGAGCTCTCTTTCGGTTCCATCGCATTTGTCGGTGTCTACGGGACGGTGCTCTTCTTCGTCAACGCAACTGAGGGCATTGTCTACGAGGGCACACTTGAGGTTGCCAAACTTGGTTCGTATGTCATCGAGTGGGGATGGATGGTCGACGGCCTTTCCATCATGATGTATTTCCTCGTCGGCGTCGTCGGCACCCTGGTGTTCATGTATGCCAAGGGCTACATGCACGGTGACATTCGGTACACATGGTTCTTCGTTTCGTTCTCGCTGTTCGCCGGCGGCATGCTTGTTCTGGTCTCGGCACCGAACCTGATCCAGCTCATCGTCGGGTGGGAACTTGTCGGCGTTGCGTCCTATTTGCTGATCGGGCACTACTGGGAGGACTTCGCCAACGTCGATGCTGCAAACAAGGCGTTCATGGTGAACAAGGTTGCTGACGCCGCGCTCTTCCTCGGAGCCATCATCATGGCCGTATCCGTCGGCTCCTTCAGCTTCGACGCCGTTCTCGACGTCGTCGTCAACGGCGAAGCCGGCGCGTTGAGCCAATACGCGTTCTGGGCGGGACTGCTGATCTTCATCGGTGCGATGGGCAAGTCAGCACAGTTCCCGCTACATGTGTGGTTGCCAGATGCAATGGCCGGTCCGACACCAGTCTCGGCGCTCATGCACGCGGCGACCATGGTGACCGCCGGTGTGTACCTGCTTGGACGTCTGTTCCCGTTCTACCTCGACGTGAGCGGGATGTTCGCCGGCGATGTCCGCAACATCATCATCATCGTGGGTGGGCTGACGCTGTTCCTTACAGGGTTCATAGCGATCGTCCAAGACGACATCAAGAAGGTGCTTGCCTACTCGACCGTATCTCAGCTCGGCTACATGATTGCTGCGATGGGTGCAGGCGCATACACCGCAGGACTGTTCCATCTCTTTACTCACGCCTTCTTCAAAGCACTGCTCTTCCTCGGCGCCGGATCACTCATCCACGCGGTCCACTCCAACAACATGTCTGACATGGGTGGTCTGAGGAAGAAGATGCCGATCACCTTCTGGACCTTCATGATTGGGACCGTCGCGCTTGTCGGAATCTTCCCGTTCGCCGGATTCTTCTCAAAGGACGAAATCCTTGCCTCGATGAAGTACGCAGGCGGACACGGGCAAGGAGTAGCGAACTTCATCTTGGTTCTTGGCATCCTCGGTGCGTTCGTCACGGCTTTCTACATGACGCGTGCTGTCGCTCTCACATTCTTCGGCGAGTACAAGGGCACGGCGCACCCTCACGAGTCACCGAAGTCAATGGCATATCCGCTCATCGGTTTGTCGTTCTTTGCGATCACCGCAGGCTGGGTCAACATCCCAGGTGTCTACACAGGATTCACGGACTGGCTAGCCACAAGGGTCCCGCTGACGGGCATCGGCGACCACCATCCCGAGGGCTTTGATTGGCCCATCGTCATCATCTCGAGTTTGACTGTGCTGCTCGCCGTGTTCATCGGTTGGCGGGTTTATGGCAAGGACGCCGAGACCCAGATTGCCCGCGACCGCATTCGCATTCCTGGGCTTTGGACGCTGTGGGAGAACAAGTACTACATCGATGATCTCTACATGTCTGGTGTCGTTCGACCCATCATGGGTCCCGTGGCAAGGGTTGTTCTCTGGGTCGACATGAATCTGGTCGACGGCATCGCAAATGGTGTCGGTGTCGGTGCCCTTGGGCTTGCGAAGGGCGTGCAGGCGATCGACACAGCGGTCATCGACGGTGCGTACAACGCAACCGGCGCTGGGACCGGTGGCGCAGGCACGATCTTGCGAAAGTCATTTACCGGCCGCGTACAGCAGTACGCAGCCTTCAGTTTTGTCGGCGTGATTGTTATCGCCGTCCTGTTCATCATTTTCTAGGAGGAGCGACGAGATGGATTGGTTTGAGAACGGCTGGGGTCTGAGCCTCATCGTGTTCCTGCCCGTCGTCGGCGCGGCAGTCACGTTGGCCATACCGAAGGCGAAGGAGTCACTTATCAAGTGGACTGCTTTGGTCTTCTCCTTGGTCACACTTGCACTGGCAGTGCTGCTTGCGGTGCAGTTCGACTATTCGGACGCAGGCACGTATCAGTTCGGCACAGCAATCGATACACCGTGGATTGAGGCGATCAATGCCCACTTCCACATCGGGGTAGACGGGATTTCACTGCCAATGGTGGTGCTGTCCGCGGTTATCACCGTGCTTGTCATCATCTACTCGTGGAACCACTGGCCTGAGCCGCACAATCCGAAACTCCTCCTCGCGTTTGTGCTCATCCTGGCGACCGGTATGACGGGTACGTTTGTGGCGCTTGATCTGGTGCTGTTCTTCCTCTTCTTCGAGGTCGTGCTGCTCCCGATGTACTTCATGATTGGTATTTGGGGCGACCGAGGAATTCGGGAAGTCCCCATGTTCGGGTGGAAGCTCGAGATGAGGCTCTACGCGTCATTGAAGTTCTTCGTGTTCACTCTGGCTGGATCTGCGTTCATGCTGCTCGGCTTCCTTGCTCTGTACTTCAAGTCGGCCGACACACTCGGACACCGAAGTTTCTCGATGATCGAGCTGAGTGAGATCGGTGCCATGGGCGCGTTCACGGGAACATTCGCCTTCTTTGTATTCCTTGGGCTCTTCTTGGGATTCGCGGTCAAGGTTCCAATGTGGCCGCTCCACACATGGCTTCCGGATGCCCACACGGCCGCACCAACAATTGGCTCCGTCATCCTGGCTGCGGTTCTCCTGAAGCTAGGCACCTACGGTTTCATCAGGATCGCTCTGCCGATTCTCCCGCAGGAAGCAGAGAATTGGGCCTGGTTCATCGGTCTGCTTGCCGTCATTGGCATCATCTATGGATCGCTGGCGTGCCTCGCTCAAACCGACGTGAAACGGCTCATCGCGTACTCCTCCGTCGGTCACATGGGATTTGTGATGCTTGGTATCGCGACCCTTACCGATGTCGGTATCAATGCGGCGATCATCGGAATGGTCGCCCACGGACTCATCACAGGACTGTTGTTCTTCATTGCTGGGTCGATGTCACATCGCTATCACACAAGGGACATGGGTCGTCTTGGCGGAAACATGGTGCTGATGCCAAAGATGGGTCTGCTGCTTGGATTCGCAGCGATGGCTTCGCTTGGTCTCCCTGCCCTTGCAGGATTCTGGGGAGAGTTCATGGCGCTCATGGCATCCTTTGACCCACTGGAGTCGCTCGGTCAGACTGGCCTGTTCCGTGGGTTCATGGTGGTCGGTGCAATCGGAACCGTGCTGACTGCCGGGTACATGCTCTACATGTTGCGGAATGTGAACTTCGGGGAACCGGCTGAGGAGTGGGTTGGCAAGGAGTTCGAAGACGTAGACCGTTCGGAATGGCTTGCATGGGCTCCACTGGTCATCGGTACGATTGCCATCGGAATCTTCCCAAAGATCGTATTTGGTGCCACCAATGACGCCGTCATCGGACTCGTAGAGAGGGCCTTTGGAGGCTGATTGTGAACGCCATCGACTACCACGCGCTCCTACCGGAGATCATCCTCGCCGTAACGGTGTTGGCGACGCTTGGCGTCGATCTCCTAACGCGCAGGAAGTCGCTTGCCGCCATCACGGCGATTATTGGGCTGTTCGCTGCATTTGTCCCAATCACGACGCTCGCCTTCTGCGAGAGCCTTGAGTTCTGCACGTCGACAGGTGCAGATCGCGTGTTGCTTGGTGGGTCCTTTGTCGTGGACGGTTACGCCTTGGTGCTGAAGGGCATGTTCGTGTTCGCTGGCTTTGTCGTGCTGCTCATCTCGATCGGCTACCTCGAGCGTGACCGCTACTACGAGGGGGAGTACTACTTCCTCATTGTCTCAGCGGTGCTGGGTGCCGCGGTCATGGCTTCGTCCAGGGACTTCATCACGATGATCGTCGCGCTCGAGATTGTGTCCGGCACGGGCTTCTTGCTCGCTGGGTGGAGGAAAGGCGATCCAAAGTCGAACGAGGCGTCGCTCAAGTTCTTCGTCATCGGTGTGCTTGCGTTGGCCCTGATGCTGTTTGGCGTGTCGTTGATCTACGGCCTGACAGGGACGCAGCTGTTCTCTGAGATCGCCGTTGCTGCGACCGGCGTTCAAGAGATTGCCCTGTTCAACCTCGGCGTCATCTTTGTGCTTCTTGGCTTTGCCTTCAAGATCTCTGCAGTGCCGTTCCACTTCTGGACACCCGATGTGTATGAAGGTTCCCCTCCGCCTGTAACCGCCTGGCTATCTGTTGGATCAAAGGGGGCCGGATTCGTCGGTCTGCTCTCCGTCTGCTACTTGGCCCTGCCCACCGTTTCGGATCTATGGGGTCCCGTGCTGTGGGTCGTCGCTGCACTGTCGATGACTGTCGGAAACATCGTCGCCATCAAGCAGACCAACGTCATTCGACTCCTTGGGTTCTCCTCGATCGCGCAGGCCGGCTTCATGTTGGCCCCCTTTGGTGCGGCTGCAGCGTCTGGTGCCAACCTTGGCGAAGCATTCAGCGCCACCGTGACATACCTCGTCATCTACGCAGTGATGAACCTCGGTGCCTTTGCCGTTGTGATCGTCATTGGCTCCCGTGTGGGGTCGTACGAGCTTGAAGACTGGGGCGGACTCAACCGCTGGGCACCTGGTATCGCGCTCACCTTGGCTGTCATGTTCATGTCTCTGGCTGGTATCCCGCCACTTGCAGGGTGGTACGCCAAGTTTGCGATGTTTACGGCGACGATTGGTGTCGGCAGTTGGTGGGGCTACAGCATTGCGATCATCGCTGCGATCAACGCTGTGATTGCTTTCGCGTACTACTCGAAGGTCATAAAGTCGGCGTTCTTCGATCCTGTTCCTGACGGTCTTGACATTGATGCTCTCGAAGGCGAGTCGATTCCTAGCCCGATCGGATTCGCGCTCGGTCTCACGACGGTCGGGGTGTTTGTGCTTGGTGTCTTCCCCGGCCTCGCTGCCAACCTCGGCGAGTTCTCCTCTGAGATTCTTGCGACGCTCGGTCTCTGAGCGATCAACCTTCTCGCCGTTCGCGTAGATTGGCGTGATGGACGAATCTCATCCTGAACCGGTCGTCGTCATAGTTCTCGCCGCTGGGGGCAGCTCTCGTATGGGCCAGCCGAAGCTTGTCTTGCCATTCGGCGGGATGACCGTACTCGGAGCGACGCTTGCTGCGGTCTGTGGTTCTGTCGCTGACAATATTGTCGTGGTCCTCGGGCATCATGCCGACGCACTCAGGGCTGCCGTTCCTTCTGGGGTTCAGACTGTCATCAATCCTGACCCGACCCGCGGCAATGCGTCTTCTTTGGCGGCCGGTCTTGCTGCGTCGCCACATGCCGCTGCCGCCGTTGTCATCCTCGGTGATATGCCAGGTGTCTCACCTGAGGTGGTGGACGAGGTCATTGCTGCATGGCGTGGCGGTGCGTGCGTTGCGGCGGTTGTCGAATATGCGGACGGCCCGGGTCATCCGCTACTCATTGACGGCTCGCTGTTCGGGGTAGTCCTTGCATTGGAGGGGGAGGGGGCGCTGTGGACGTTGATTGATGGCCTCGACCGCGACGTCGTCCGTCGCGTACCCGTGAGCAGTCCAAAGCCGACGGATGTCAATCGGATGGAGGACTATCACCGTGCTCTGAGGGAGTTGGATTGAGGCGGGAACGGATGCCCTCGATTGCGGCATTCGCGATGTCCTGATCGACAAGGGGATACCGATCTGAGACCCAAACCTCGGCACCGGAAGGGAGCACCGTCTTGTGCCTGGCACCCTTGATCATCGCTGAGACCAAGGGACTTCCCACGGTCCGGTGCGGCGCGAGGTGGATGTGCAGGTGGGGCACACCGTCGCCAAAGACATACACGTAGACGAGTTCGCCGCCAGTCGATTCCTTGATCGCTTTGGACGCCGCTGCAATTGTCGGCCCAAGCGTGGCCGCTTCCTCGCCGTCGAGCATCGTGATGTCCTCGATATGCCTCCTGGGCTCGAGGTACGAGAAACCGGCGACTTCGGTGATCTCAGCCGTCGTCAAGCGCCAGTGATCATCGGACCACACCTCGGTACGCATCAGCGCCTCATCCATCGCCTTGCCCGCACATAGGGCACAATCGTCGGCCGTCATGGCGCCAACCTACACTTTCGTTCATGCTTGAGCGTCTCCTCCATCGTATCGACACTTCCGGACCGATTCTGTTCGACCAATTCATGGAAATGTGTCTCTACGACGCTGAGGCTGGGTTCTTCACCGCAGGCCGAGTCCGGCCTGGCGAAAGAGGGGACTTTGTCACGTCGCCCGAGGTGAGCCCATTGTTCGGCACTCTTATCGGGGACTGGGTCAAGGGCGTGGCGCAATCGGATTGGACACTGTTGGAAGTCGGGGCGGGTACGGGAAGTCTGCTCGGACCGTTGGTCGCCGCTGTCCCGGAATTCGATCCCTGGGTCATGGAGCGGTCGAAAGCCGCCCGTGGGGCCATCGCCGACGTGGTCCCTCATGCCGGAATCGCTGCTTCCCTGTCCGAAGTTCCAGGGGAGCATGCCGTCGTCGTGATGAACGAGGTTCTCGACAACGCGCCGGTAGCTCTTGTGCGAAGACATGGTGGCGGCTGGTTCGAGGTCGCTGTGACACGCCGTGGAGAGACCCTGGCCTTTACGGAGATTGCGGCCCGCCATGTCGTAGAGACATGGGCTGATCGGTTTCTCGGCGACGCAGAACCTGGGTGTTTGGCGGCCGTTCAGATCGAGGCTGGAAGCCTGATCCGAAGCCTGTTCGATAGGTTCGACGGCTTGGCGCTGTGCCTCATCGACTACGGAGGCACCTCCGAAGAGCTCGCGTGCTTGCCCGAGACCCACGTGGTTCGCACCTATCAACACCAGAGGACGGGCCTCGACTTCCTCAGCCATCCCGGCACGACGGATATCACCGTTGACGTCAATGTTGACGCGGTTGTTGCGGCCGGTGCGGATTGTGGAGCAGTAGTTCAGGTGACGACCCAAAGTGGGTTTCTGTTGAACCATGGTGCAACCGAAGTCCTGGAGCGGCTCAAAGAAGCAGAACACGCTGCCGCCCGCAGCGGTGATGTGATGTCGCAACTCAAGAGACGGTCTGACGCGGTCGGGCTGCGAGCGCTGCTGGATCCATCTGGCTTTGGCACGTTCAGGGCAATCACGATGTTCCGGGAACCGAGCTCGGCGTCGCGAGCGTCCGTTAGATGACGACGAAGGGGATTGAGTGAAAGGCGCACTGTGTGCAACGGCCGTCGGAATACTGATTCTGACTGCCTGCTCGAGTGACGGCGGGTCGGATGAGGCCATAATCCAATCTACGACCCAGCCGGCTCCGACCTCGACCCTGAGCGACTCAGAGGAAGCGCTAGAGGAGGTCGAGTCTGAATACGACGAGTCGCTCGCCAGGGTTGTTGCGGCGGCAGTCGATGATCTGTCAACGCAACTCGGTATCGACTCCGATGCGATTGTTGTATTGGCGGCGGAAGCGGTGCAGTGGCCTGATGCAGGAATCGGTTGCCCTGACGCGGATTCCTTCTACGCACAGGTGATCACTCCGGGCTATCGCGTGGAGCTCGAAGCGAGAAACGAGCTCTATTTGTATCACGCCGACGACACCGGTGTCCCGTTGCAGTGTTCGAAGCCGCGACCGCCGATCGATGTCCCTGGTGGTGGGAAGTTCATTCCGCCTACAACAACGCCGTAGCGTGGGCACAAGACGGCTCTAAGAACTCGGAAACAAGGGCGTCGTTTCGAACACGAGACGCGGTCACAACGTAGGGTCCTTTGAGATGCCGCATTGTGCGGCCACGGAACCCAGGAGGAATTGTGAAGCGCACACTCGTACTTTTCGGAGCACTCGCCATGGCCCTCGTCATGGCGGTGCCGGCGTTGGCGATTACGAAGGGTGGGACCCCCGACGGTGATGACCACCCGTACGTCGGATTGTCCATCTATTTTGCGGAGAACGAATTGGGCGACCTTGAGGTATCGCATCGCTGTAGCGGGACGCTAATTTCTCCGACCGTGTACGTCACTGCTGGCCATTGCACATTCGGCATGGACAAGGCGATGTTGTGGTTTGCCGACGATGTCCAAACTGATCAGGGTTCCAACGGATACCCTGACTTCAGCGATCCGGATGACGACTATTACCCCGCTTGGGGGGCCCCCGGCCACACAGTTACAGGGACACCGCATACATACGATCCGTATGTTGATGCAGCGTTCTTCTTGTATGACCTCGGCGTCATCGTGCTCGATGAACCGGTCATCGTCGATTCGTACGCGTCTCTCGGGGAAGCAGGCGACATCGACGAATTGGGTGACGGTCGCAACCGCGCTGGAATCACAGCCGTCGGTTACGGTCTCCAGAATGCCAACAAGAATCACACACAGGCCGACAAGGTTCGGATGCAGGCGGACCTGTTCGTGGTCAACACAAAGGGCGTTGCGGGAATCGGGAATTTGAAGCTTCCTGAAGGCTGGCTTCCGACGAACTCCGTAATCCTGAGCGGCGATGCGAAGCATGGCGGCACTTGCTTTGGCGACTCTGGTGGACCCGGTCTAATCGAGGGTGACACGCTGGTTGCCGTTAACTCGTTCGGGTTGAACGGAAACTGCGCTGGCATCGGAGGTATGTTCAGGATTGATCGTCAGGACGAGATTGACTGGATCTCAGACTTCCTTTCTCCGTAGACAAACCGAACGATCGAAATCGCGTGAGCCGGGTGGATGTGAGTCTTCCCGGCTCACTGTTTCCTTTCGGCGACCGGGCAGGCGTCCTGTCCGGCCGAGCAGCCGTTCCGAGTTGATACGCTCACTTCATGAACAACCTCAAGACGACCGCCTTGCTGGCGTTCCTCGGTGTGCTTTTCGTCGGGGTTGGGTATCTGCTTGGGGGAGCGTCCGGCGGCCTGATTGCGCTCGGGTTTGCGGTCGTTCTCAACTTCGGAATGTACTTCTACTCAGACAAGCTCGCACTTCGGTCGGCACATGCCAGACCGGTCGAGGCACACGAGCTGCCGAACGTCCATCAGATCGTCTCCTCGCTTGCCCAGCGACAGAACATGCCGATGCCGACGATTCACCTCATCGACTCTCCGCAGCCGAACGCGTTTGCCACCGGTCGGAGTCCGAAGCACGCTGCTGTCGCCGTTACGACGGGGATTCTTGAGATGCTCGACCACCGTGAGCTGGAAGGTGTGCTCAGCCACGAGCTCGCCCATGTCCAGAACCGTGACATCCTCATCGGTACGATCGCGGCAACGATCGCCGCAGCTCTGACGCTGCTTGCAAGAATGGCGTTTTGGACCGGAATGGGTCGACGTAGAAATGAGAACGGTGTGACCGCGCTCGTCGGCCTGGTCGCGATGATCCTTGCCCCGATCGCTGCGGCGGTGATCCAGATGGCCATCAGTCGCTCAAGGGAGTTCGAGGCTGATCACGACGGTGCAGAGGCGACCGGTTCCCCTCTGGCACTAGCGAGTGCGCTTGAGAAGATCAGTGCTGGAACCGCTCGGCATCCCATGGATGTGAACGCCGCGGTTTCTCAACTCTTCATTGCAGATCCGCTGAAGGCTTTTGGCGGCCGAGGTCCCGGTCGGATGTCGAAGATGTTCTCAACACATCCCCCCGTTCACGAGCGCATCGAGCGGCTCCATGCGATGGCCGGAGGAAGTTTCTAGTTTCTAGTGCCTAGTGCCTAGCTGCTTAGAAACTGGCGAAGCGCTCTGCTGGAGCCTTCTCCGGGACTGAACCAAGAGTCTGGACAGTTCCTCGTTGCTACTTCCTAGCGGCAGCGACCACCGTCTACCGGCGAGAATCTGACGACTGAGATAGACACGAGAAACGAGCTACTAAGAACTAGCGATCGAGCCTCCTCCGGGATTTGAACCCGGGACCCCCTCCTTACCATGGAGGTGCTCTGCCACTGAGCTAAGGAGGCGCTCCTCGACACCGACCCAGTCGTCGTCGATCGTGCTGGGAGGAGGATTTGAACCTCCGAAGGCTTAGCCGGCAGATTTACAGTCTGCTCCCTTTGGCCGCTCGGGCATCCCAGCGCAGAGGCGAGGATACTCCGGTCTGATCTGTGTCGCCCACGGCGAAACGTGCCGGTGATGTTATTTCAGTTGGGAGCTACGGGTACCCATCGCATATACTCTCGTCCGGTCTCGGCGAAAGCCGAGTTCCGTCGGGCGTGTGCCCGACTATTGCCGCGTACGCGGTGGACAGGGCGGCGTAGCTCAGTCGGTAAGAGCGCTCGACTCATAATCGAGAGGTCGGCAGTTCAAGTCTGCCCGCCGCTACGCACACATAGCCAACATAACTCGGTCTCATGGAGGATCCGTCATGGCGAAGGAAAAGTTTGAGCGGTCGAAGCCGCATGTGAATATTGGCACGATGGGTCATATTGATCATGGGAAGACGACGTTGACTGCGGCGATTAC
>Ga0070727_10004048_pt1 | contig 12731 bp, 11 predicted proteins | sample tdAd472_FD_66722 | JGI IMG/M metagenome (GOLD analysis project Ga0070727, IMG submission 66722) | Marine sediment microbial communities from the Atlantic coast under amendment with organic carbon and nitrate - tdAd47.2 | ecosystem: Environmental > Aquatic > Marine > Coastal > Sediment | place... | reverse complement strand
CGGGTATTTCGTCGCGATCCTGATTGTCCTTTTTGCCGTCATTCATGGGGAAACCTCGGCGCAGTCTGGGATAGTACCCCAGCAGTATAAACAAACTTTGTCCCTCGGTTGCGGGTGAGACTTTTCCTCCTCTGTGACAACGAATATGCTGGCGGAAACGACGTTGGAGAAGTGGCATGTCGAAACATCTTTGGCGCTGGGTTTTTGCCGGTTGCCTGGGGCTGGTGACGGTGGCGCTGTTGTCGCCGACGGCGGGTGGGCAAATGCTGCCGGGCCAGGACAAGTTGTTGCACGGCGTCACCTTTATGGGCCTGTTTCTGGTGGGCGTGAGAGCCTGTCCTGACAAGGGGCGGCATAAGTGGCTGTTTGCGGGGTTGCTGGGATACGGCATCGCCATTGAACTGCTGCAGGGGTTGACCGGCTATCGCGCCATGGAGGCCATGGATGCGGTGGCGGATCTGGCCGGGCTGGCGGTGGGGGTTTTATGGTCCCTGAGGAAGCCCGGGCCCCGGGGCTGCTGCGGTTAGATGCTTAGAGTTAACAGGCCCTAGTCCTTCAGCGCCAGGCGCAGGCTCGCGGGGGTCAGCACCGGGCTGCCGCAAAACATCAGGATGAGCGTGTTCAGGTCGTCCCAGGGATTGGCGCGGCGCATCCCCTTGATGGCCCGGTCGATGCCTCCGGCGAGGCGCAGCATCAGTTTAAGCTGATTGAGGGAGAGGCGTTTCAGGACCATTTTTACCGGGCGCTTGCGCTTCTCCCAGACGCCGAGTTTTTTCAGGACCCAGTCCATATGGTCCCCTTCCTCCAGTCTTTCCCTTGCCTTGATCAGGGTGCGCAGTTCCCTGGCCAGCGCCCAGAGAATCACGGTGGCCTCGGAGCCCTCGTCTCTGAGCCCTCGAAGGTGGCGACAGGCGCCCTGGGCGTCTCCCTCCAGTGCCTTGTCCACCAGGGCAAACACGTTATAGCGGGCGCTGTCGGCCACGACGGTCGACATGGTGGTGGCATCCACGTCCCCGTCGGGCAGCAACAGTTTCAGTTTTTCGATTTCCTGAACGGCGGCCAGCAGATTGCCTTCCACACGGTCCGCCAGGATATCCACCGCCTGGCGGCTGGCACGAATGCCCGCATCCTTCAGGCGTCTGGCGATCCAGGCCGGCAGTTGCGAGGGCGGTACCGGCCAGACCTGGACAAACACGCCACAGGATTCGATGCTCTTCACCCACTTGCTCCGGGTGGCGGAACCGTCCAGTTTGGGGGTGACAACCAGTAGCAGGTTGTCGGGGCTGGGGTTGGCGGCATACTCCTGTAACACTCTGGAGCCCTTGTCGCCGGGTTTGCCGTTGGGGATGCGCAGTTCGATGATCTTTTTTGACGCGAACAGGGACAGGCTGCTGGCCTCGGTGAGAACAACGTTCCAGTCAAAGCCCGGGTCGGCGTGGAGCAGTTCCCTGTCGCTGAAGCCCTGGTCGCGGGCGGTGCTGCGGAGCAGGTCTGCGGCCTCCTGGGCGAGCAGGGGCTCATCACCGCTGATCAGGTATACCGGCGCGAGCCTCCCCTGGGAAAGGTGTTCCTGGAGCTGCTCAGTTCGCAGCCGCATCTTGCTCCGCCGGCGCGGGGGCTGTCGCCGGACGGTTGGCGACGGCATTGAGGCGGGTGATGATCTGTCGAATCAGGTCGTCGCGCATCTCCCGCTTCAACAGGTCGGCTTCAAAATCCTTGGACTGGACATCGTTTTCATCGAAATCAAAGTAGCGCTCGGTGGTGAGTGTGGAGCGCGGCAGCAGGGTATTGCCGCCGGCGTCGAGGATCACGATGGAGGCTTCCTCGGTCAACTGGTACTCGGATACCCGGGCGCTGACGCTGACGGAGGCGGTGCGCCGCTTGCTCTTCTGCTCCAGCAAAACGATGCTGTACTGGGCCTGGGTGGCGTTTTTGACCACCTCGACATCGTTGGCTTCCAGCGCCCGGGTGAGGGCGTCATAGAAGTCGCTGTAACGCTCCGCCGCGCTGATGTGCACACTGGAAATATTGTTGACCTGCCCCGTGCCGCGCAGGTGCCAGCCACATCCACTGAGGGTGGCGGCGACCAGAAGGCCCGTCATTAGCAGGCAGCTCAAACTTTTCATGGGTATTCCTTAACGTGTCACTTGCTCGATATAGGGTAATGGCGGTCAATTGGCCACAATGTTGACCAACTTGTCGGGAACGACGATTACTTTACGGATGGTTTGTCCCTCCGTAAAGCGCTGAACATTTTCGTGGTTCAGGGCCGCCTGTTCAATGGCCTCGCGATCCGCGTCCGCCGGGACGTCAATGTGCGCGCGCAACTTGCCGTTGACCTGCACCACCATCTCCAGGGTGCTTTTCACCAGCGCGGTTTCGTCCACGTCCGGCCAGGGGCTGTCCAGCAACCCGTCGCCCTGCCCGAGGGCTGCCCACAAGCGGTGGCAGATATGCGGCACGATCGGTGCCAGCAGCAACACGACGGCGCTCAGTGCCTCCCGCTCCACCGCCAGGCCATTGGCGGATTCGCGGTCCGCGCTGCGCCCCAGTTCGTTGAGCAATTCCATTACCGCGGCGATGGCGGTGTTGAACGTCTGGCGTCGGCCGAAGTCGTCGCTGACCTTGGCGATGGTCTCGTGGGTTTTGCGGCGCAGGTCCCGCTGCGCCTGATCCAGTGAATCGGTATCCAGCTCGGTTGGCGTGCCGGCCTGCAGATGGCCGTGGACCAGTTTCCAGAGCTTGCGCAGGAAGCGGTGCGCGCCTTCCACGCCGCTGTCGCTCCACTCCAGGGATTGCTCCGGCGGGGCGGCGAACATGGTGAACAGTCGCACCGTGTCGGCGCCGTACTGATCGATCAGCTGTTGCGGGTCCACCGTGTTGCCCTTGGATTTGGACATCTTGGCGCCGTCCTTCAGCACCATGCCCTGACACAGCAACCTGGTGAAGGGTTCGTCGGAGTTGAGCAGGCCCTCGTCGCGCATCAGCTTGTGGAAGAAGCGCGCGTACAGCAGGTGCAGAATGGCGTGTTCGATGCCGCCCACGTACTGGTCCACCGGTAGCCAGTAGTTGGCGGCGTCGCTGTCCAGCATGCCGTCCCGGAAATCGGGGCAGGTGTAGCGCGCGTAATACCAGCTCGACTCCATAAAGGTATCGAAGGTGTCGGTTTCGTGCTCCACGGCCATGCCGTCCAGGTCGGCTTTGCGCCACTGGGGGTCGGCCTTGATCGGCGATTGCACGCCGTCCATCTCCACGTCTTCGGGCAGCAGTACCGGCAGCTTGTCGGCGGGCACCGGAATTTCACCGCCCCCGGGCAGGTTGAACATGGGAATGGGTGCGCCCCAGTAGCGCTGGCGGGACACGCCCCAGTCCCGCAGGCGGAAGTTGGTGACGATCTCGCCGCAGCCCAGTTCCGCCAGTTTGGCGGCGATGGCATCGAACCCCTGGCGCGGGCTGAGGCCGTCGAACTCGCCGGAATTGATCGTGACCAGGTCGTCGCTCTTGGCGCCGTACCAGTCCTGCCAGTTCGCTGTATCAAACGGTTGTGTGGCGGCCTCCCGCAACGCAAATACCGGGTTGATCGGCAGCTGGTGCTTGTTGGCAAACTCGAAGTCCCGCTCATCGTGGGCGGGCACCGCCATGATGGCGCCGGTGCCGTAATCCATCAGCACATAGTTGGCCACCCAGACCGGTACCGGCTCGCCGCTGATCGGGTGAATGGCGTTGAGACCGGTGGCCATGCCCTTCTTTTCCATGGTGGCCATATCGGCCTCTGACACGGATTGAGTCTTGCAGGCGTGAATAAAGTCCGCCAGTTGCGGATTGTCTTTGGCCAGCGCCAGGGCGATGGGGTGCTCGGCGGCGATACTGGCGTAGGTGACCCCCATCAGGGTGTCTGGGCGGGTGGTGTACACCTCGAAATGATCGATATCGTCCACACCCTGTTCCAGCTGGAAGCGGAACTGTACCCCGCGGCTCTTGCCGATCCAGTTGCGCTGCATGGTGCGCACCTGTTCCGGCCAGCCGTCCAGCTTGTCGAGATCGGCCAGCAGTTCTTCGGCGTAGTCGGTAATCTTGATAAACCACTGGGGTATTTCCTTGCGCTCCACCGGGGTGTCGCAGCGCCAGCAGCAGCCCTCGATCACCTGTTCGTTGGCCAGTACCGTCTGATCGTTGGGGCACCAGTTGACCGCCGCGGTCTTTTTGTAGACCAGCCCCTTTTCGTACAGGCGGGTGAAGAACCACTGTTCCCAGCGGTAGTAGTCGGGGCTGCAGGTGGCCAGCTCCCGGTTCCAGTCGTAGCCAAAGCCGAGCCGCTTCAGCTGGGCCTTCATGTAATCGATATTCTGGTAGGTCCACTTGGCCGGTGCGGTGTGGTGCTTGATGGCGGCGTTTTCTGCCGGCAGACCGAAGGCGTCCCAACCCATGGGTTGCAGCACGTTTTTACCCTGCATTCGCTGGTAGCGGGCGATGACGTCGGCAATGGTGTAGTTGCGCACGTGTCCCATGTGCAGCTTGCCGCTGGGGTAGGGAAACATGGCGAGGCAGTAGTACTTTTCCCGCTCCGGCTCTTCGGTGACAGTGAAGACGGCGTGGTCCTGCCAGTACTGCTGGGCGGCGGTTTCAACTTCTGCGGGGTGATATTGCTCTTTCATCATCAATCTTGGCTGGTTGAGGCGCAATGCCGGAAAAGCGGCCAATTATAGGGCAAAGGCGGCGCCAGACACAGCCTGTTGGGGGTGGGAGAGTGTGAGATTGAAGGATTTCAGGACCGAGCCGACGCTCGGTGTTTGCCCAGAAGGGCTGCGAGGATCAGCAGCAGGCACAGAATCAGAACGGGTTGCGACCCCCTTTCCGTGAAGGGGGTCTGCCCCGCGCGGGGGGTTAGATAGCCGCTGAGTATCTGCCTGCTGTGGGCGGGCACCCGGGCGACAACCTGGCCGCGGTAATTGATCAGTGCGGAGATGCCGTCGTTGGTGGCGCGGATCAGGGGCTTGCGGTTTTCCACGGCCCGCATGCGGGCGATCTGAAAGTGTTGCTGTGGACCGATGGAATCCCCGAACCAGGTGTCATTACTGACCGTCAGCAGCAGGTTGGCGTCACCGGCGGATCGGGCCACCAGATCGGGGAAGACAATCTCGTAGCAGATGGCGGTGGCGATGGCGAATCCCTGTGCCGCGATCAGAGGCTGGTTCGCGGGGCCGGCGCTGAAGGCCGACATGGGCAGGTCAAAAAACGCGATGGTGCCGCGCAACCAATGTTCAAAGGGCACGTATTCGCCGAAGGGCACCAAGTGCTGTTTGTGGTAGCTGCCGCTGGCGCCGCCCAGGCCGACCACGGAATTGAAGTACTGGCGTTCGGCGCTGCCGCGTGTGGGGATGCCGGCAATGAGCGCGCTTCCGCGATCGATGGCCGCGGCAGACAGTTCGCTCAGGTAGGGCCTGACCCGGTCGGCGAAGGTGGGGATGGCGGACTCCGGCCAGATCACAAGGTCCTTGCCCAGCAGTGGTTCGGTTTCAGTCCGGTAGAGTTCGAGTATGGAGTCGAGCTGCTCGCCGTCCCATTTGGTCTGCAGTGGCAGGGCCGGCTGCAGGGCGGCGATACTGAGCGGTTCTCCCGCCGGCTCTGTCCAGGCTTCGCTCTGCAGGTACCAGCCCCCCAGCCAGAGGGCCGCCACCAAAAGTCCCAGGTTGCTGAGCGTGAACGGTTGCCGCGGCAGGGCGATCAGCCCCAGGAGGGTGCCGCTCAGGGCGACGATCCAGCTGATGCCCAGCACGCCGGTCACCGGCGCCCAACCGGCGAGCCAGGTGTCCAGGTGGGCATAGCCCAGGTAGAGCCAGGGAAAGCCGCTGAAGGCCCAGCCCCGCCACCATTCCCCCAAAACCCAGATGGCCGGAAATGCCAGTGCCACGGCACCGGCGCGGCGATTGAATCCCGCGCCGAAGAGGGCAAAGGGGGCGGCAAACACCGCCGCCAGAGCGATAATCAGCAACGACGTCAGCAGCGTGGCCAGGGGCACCGAGGCGTGGCCGTGATCGTGGATACTGACAAACACCCAGGAGACGCCGGTGGCAAACATGCCCAGCCCGAACCAGAAACTTCGCCAGAAGCAGGCGAGGGGGCGCAGATCTTTCAGAAGTACCACCAGCCCGGCTATGGAGAGTATCCCCACCGGCCACCAGTTCCAGGGTGTCATGGAGACGGGAAGGATGGCGCCGAGCATGAGCGCGTAGACGTGGCCTTTGAGCGTTGTGGCGGTGCTGATGCTGGCCATGGCGGACGGTTATCCGTGCGGAGTTGTGTTTAACTGGCGATATTCATCTCGAGCAGTTTTACCTGGCGACTGTCTCCCGCGGCGACCCGGAAGAGAAAGTCCTCAACTCTCACGGACTCATCGATTTTGGGCATGCGTCCGAAGGCCTGGACAATAATGCCGCCGATGGTGTCGAACTCGTCGTCACTGATGCCGGTGTCAAAATACTCGTTAAAATCTTCGATTGGCGTCAGGGCATCGACGAGGTAGCTGCCATCTCCCGCCGGGCGGATCATGGCGCCTTCGTCCTCGTCGGTCTCATCCTCGATCTCGCCGACAATTTCCTCGAGGATGTCCTCAATGGTGATCAGCCCGGCGATCCCGCCGTACTCATCCACCACAATGGCCATGTGATAGCGCTGTTCGCGAAACTCGCGCAGCAACACATTGAGCCGTTTGCTCTCGGGGATGATGGTAGCGGGTCGCACGACTTTTGCCATGTCGAAGTTCTCGCCACCGGTGAGAACCAGTGGCAATAATTCCTTGGCCAGCAGGATCCCGATCACATCATCGGCATTTTCCCCGATCACGGGAAAGCGTGAGTGGCTGGATTCAATCACCAGCTTGAGGACGTCTTCGAGGCTGGCATCCTGTTGGATGACCACCATCTGGGAGCGGGGGATCATGATTTCCCGCACCTGCTGATCGGAGACATGCAGGGCGCCCTCTATGATTTCCAGAGCGTCGTGGTCAATGATGTTGTTGTCGTAGGCCGCCCGCAGGGTGCCGGCGAGTTCCTCGCGGCTCTGCGGCTCGCCGGAAAAAGCGTTGGCCAGTTTGCCCAGCCAGGATTTTTCCTGCTGGCTACTCGAGTCGTCTTCGGTCATGGAATGTCAGTCGCTCTCGGATAGCGTCTCTTGGTATGGAGGGGGAAATCCTAGGCCGATCAGTATGCCGGTTTCAAGTGTTTCCATTTCTTCGGCGTCGGAATCCCCCACATGATCGTAGCCGATCAGGTGCAGACAGCCGTGTACCACCATGTGTGCCCAGTGGGCTTCGGGGGGTTTTGATTGCTCTTGCGCCTCCCGGATCACGACCGGGGCGCAGATCACCAGGTCGCCCAGCAGCGGCAGTTCCAGTTCCGGCGGCAGATCGGCGGGGAAGGAGAGCACATTGGTCGGGCCAGGTTTGTGGCGGTAGGTCTCGTTGAGTTGAGCGCTTTCCGCTTCGTCGACGATGCGGATACTCAATTCGAGTTCCCGCCGGCACTGTTCCAGGGCCGCCTCCGCCCAGCGCTGTACCTGATCGTGTCCGGGCACCTGCCGGCTGCACGAGACATTCTCCATGTCCAGGGTCAGCCACGTCACGGCTGTTCGTCGCCCACCTCGCGTTCGTGATCGTCATAGGCGTCGACAATCTGCTGTACGATGGGGTGGCGCACCACATCCCTGGAGCCAAAAAAGGTGAAGCTGATGTCTTCCACCTCCTTCAGCACCTGGCAGACATGCAGCAGGCCCGACTGGTTGCGTCGCGGCAGGTCGATCTGGGACGTATCCCCGGTGATGACGGCGGTGGAGCCAAAACCGATGCGGGTCAGGAACATTTTCATTTGCTCCTTAGTGGTGTTCTGGCTCTCGTCGAGGATGATATAGGAGTTGTTCAGGGTGCGACCGCGCATGTAGGCCAGGGGCGCGACTTCGATGACATTGCGGTCGATCAGTTTGGCCACCGTCTCCACCCCGAGCATTTCGTAAAGGGAGTCGTAAAGCGGGCGCAGATAGGGATCCACCTTCTGGCTCAGGTCGCCGGGGAGAAAGCCCAGCTTTTCACCGGCCTCCACTGCCGGCCTGACCAGCAGAATACGCTCCACCTCGTCCCGCAGCAGGGCTTCCACCGCACAGGCCACAGCCAGGTAGGTCTTGCCGGTACCCGCCGGACCAACCCCGAAGTTGATATCGTGGGTCTGGATGGCGCGGACGTACTTCTGCTGGCTGGCGCCCCGGGGCTTGATGTTGCCCTTTTTGGTGCGGATAACGGTAAAACTTTCCACGTTTTCGCCGTTGGCGGCATGCATGCGGGGGGGGGTGGCAGCGGAATTTTCCATGGATGTCTCGGTATTGGATTGCTGGATGGCCAGGTGCACCTGGTCCGGTGTCAGGTCGCCGTTACTGTTGGTTTCCCGGTAGAGGGTGTGCAGCAGTTGGCCGGCGGCCCGGGTCGAGCGGTTGTCGCCATAGAGTGCAAAGACATTGCCGCGATTGCGAATTTCAATATTCAATCGCTGTTCAATCTGTTTGAGGTGTTCGTCGAACTGGCCGCAGAGTGTTGCAAGTCGTCGAGTATCGCTGGGCTCGAGAGTGATGGTGTGTGCTGCTGTCTGTTTATTCAAATTTGCCAATAGGCCGCCCTCTGCGGCAGTGTCTTTAATAAATAGCATATCGACTTTGCGCCGGGCTGCAAATACTTTTCGCCGGTGTTTTATACAAAATACACGGGGTTCGGTTTTTGATATATGACCCCGCGTTATTAGTGGGGCTCGGCCAACTGCCCTCTCAGGGAGTTGGGCAGGGCTTCGCTGATGCTCAGGCTGACAAAATCGCCGATCAGGCTGCGATCATCGCAGGGAAAGTTGACTACCCGGTTGTTTTCCGTGCGCCCTTGCAGTTGCCCCGGGTCTTTTTTGGAAATACCCGTCACCAGGACGCTCTGCTGAGTGCCGACCATGTCGTGGCTGATGCGCATGGCATTCTGGTTGATACGGCTTTGCAGAATCTGCAGGCGCTGTTTTTTCAATGTTTCCGGGGTGTCGTCCGGCAGGTCGGCTGCCGGCGTGCCGGGGCGGGCGCTGTAGACAAAGCTGAAGCTGTGATCGAAGCCGATCTCCTCGATGAGTTTCATGGTGTCTTCGAAATCCTTTTCCGTCTCGCCGGGGAAGCCGACAATAAAATCGGAGGAAATGCTGATATCCGGCCGAATCTGGCGCAGTTTGCGGATCTTGGATTTGTATTCCAGGGCCGTGTGGCCGCGCTTCATGGCCGCCAGCACGCGGTCGGAGCCGCTCTGTACCGGCAGGTGCAGGTGGCTGACCAGCTCCGGCACCTCGGCGTAGACGGCGATCAGGCTGTCGGAAAACTCCACCGGGTGAGAGGTGGTGAAGCGGATGCGATCGACACCCTCGATCTCCGCCACATAGGTGATCAGTTCCGCCAGGTCGCAGCTATGCCCGTCGGGCATGTCGCCCCGGTAGGCATTGACGTTCTGGCCCAACAGATTGATTTCGCGGACACCCTGGGCGGCGAGATGGGCCACTTCGGCCAGCACGTCGGCGACCGGGCGGCTGACTTCCTCCCCTCGGGTGTAGGGCACCACGCAGAAGGTGCAATACTTGGAACAGCCCTCCATCACTGAGACAAACGCCGTGGCACCGTCGGCATCGGGCTGCGGCAGTCGGTCAAACTTTTCGATCTCCGGAAAGCTGATATCCACGACCGTGGTGCCGTCCCCCTGTTGGCGCTCGGCCAGCATTTCCGGCAGCCGGTGCAGTGTCTGGGGGCCAAACACCAGATCCACATAGGGCGCACGTTTGGCGATGGCATCGCCTTCCTGGCTGGCCACGCACCCGCCGACGCCGATCACCAGGTCGGGGTTTTGTTCCTTCAGGTGTTTCCAGCGGCCCAACTGATGAAAGACTTTTTCCTGCGCCTTTTCGCGAATGGAGCAGGTATTGAGCAGCAGTACGTCCGCCTCTTCCGGGTTGTCCGTGGCCACCATCTGGTAGCTGTCCCCCAGCAGATCGCGCATGCGCGATGAATCGTACTCGTTCATCTGGCAGCCGTGGGTGACGATGTGCAGCTTTTTAACCTTCTGTTCTGGCATGGTGTTGTCGCAGTTGTTTAATTTGTGAGCAGTGCCCCGGGCCGCGCATTATAACGACCGATCCCGGGGAAGCCTATATGTCGGCATCTTAATTGGATGAAAATCAGCCAGCTTATGGTATTCTCTCGCCCCCTTGAGCCATCACTGGATCGCAACTACCCATGGCGAAAACCCCCGTTTATAAAGTCGTGTTTCTCAATCAGGGCGAGGTCTACGAGATCTATGCGCGCCAAGTCTACCAGAGCGATCTGTGGGGCTTTCTGGAGGTCGAGGAATTTGTGTTTGGCGAGCGCTCGCAAATGATTGTCGATCCGGCGGAAGAGAAGTTGAAGAGCGAATTTGCCGGGGTCAAACGCAGTTTTATTCCCCTGCACGCCGTGGTGCGTATCGACGAGGTGGAAAAAGAGGGCGCCTGCAAGGTCAGCGAACTCAAGGGTAATGACAATGTCAGGCCTTTCCCCTACCCGAATATGGCCCCCAATCCCCAGGGGGATTGAGCGCGGCGTCAATGGCCGCAAGCTTTCACCCAAAAGGGGCAGCCTGAGCTGCCCCTTTTTTTGGCGAAAACGCCGCTACAGGCATTGACGCACGGAGGCCAGCTTCACGGCGTTGCAGAAGACGGCCATGGCGCGGTCGATTTCCTCCACCGAGGGAAACGAGGGCGCCAGGCGGATATTGCGGTCCTCCGGGTCTTTTCCGTAGGGAAACGTGGCCCCGGCCGGCGTCAGTTTGACGCCGGCTTCCGCGGCCAGTTCCACCACGGCACTGGCGAGGCCGGGGCGGGTATCGAAGGAGATGAAGTACCCGCCATCGGGGGTGCTCCACTCGCCCAGGTCGGAATCCTCGAAATTGTCCCGCAGATGGTTGAGAACACAGTCAAAGCGGGGTCGCAGCAGCTCCGAGTGTTTGGCCATATGGGCGCGCAATTGCTCCACATTGCCCAGCAGTTTCAGGTGGCGCAGCTGGTTGACCTTGTCCGGGCCGATGGTGGCAATGGCCAGATGGCTTTTCATCGCCTTGAGGTTGTCTGTCGCGCTGGCCATAAAGGCCACGCCGGCACCGGCGAAGGTCACCTTGGAGGTGGAGGCAAACTGCAGCACGCTGTTTTCTGTACCGTGTTTGCGGCAGTATTCCATGATGTTGGGCAGTTGTGCCGGAGTCTCCGTCAGGTCGTGGACTGCGTAGGCGTTGTCGTAAAACACCCGGAAGTTGGAGGCGGCAACGTTGCCCAGCTTGGCCAGGCGCTCCACGGTGTCGGCGCTGTAGATGCAGCCGGTGGGGTTGGAGTATTTGGGCACGCACCAGATGCCCTTGATGGAACTGTCGCTGCTCACCAGCTCTTCCACCACATCCATATCCGGGCCGTCGTCGGTCATCGGCACGTTGATCATCTCGATGCCGTATTCCTCGCAGATGGAAAAATGCCGGTCGTAGCCGGGCACGGGGCAGAGAAATTTGGGTGCCGGTTCGTGGCGCCAGGCGGAATCGGGGCCCTCGAAGCCAAATTGCCAGGCGAACAGCACGGACAGGTACATCAGGGTCAGGCTGCTGTTGCCGCCCACCAGTACGTTTTCCGGCTCCACGCCGAGTATATCGGCCGCCAGTTTTTTCATCCCCGGCAGACCGTCGATGCCGCCATAGTTGCGGGTATCCGTGCCATCGTCGGTGATGTAGTCGCCCTCCAGCGCGCCATCCAGGGCGTTGGCCAGGGTCAACTGGCTCGCCGAGGGCTTGCCCCGGGTCAGGTCGAGATTGAGGCCGCCGGCCACAAAGGCCTGGTGTTTGGCGTTGAGTTCTTCATGCCATTGTTGCAACTGCTCGCGGGTTGCCTGTTCGACGTACACTTGAAATCCTCGTAGACGAAATATGCAAATTTGGGGTGTCTGATTGGGCGTCAAAACCGCTGCAGCCCAGTTGGCTGTGGGTCCTGATCGCGAAACCAGGGGCTATTGTAATACATTCGTCCGTCGACCTCCTCTTCAACCACTGCGGCCGGGCATAAAAAACAGCTGTTCCGTGACAACAGCCTGCCCGTCCGGCGTTGCGGTAGCTCACGGATTTCTTCAGGTGATCTCGTGTCGCCAACCCTCGACCTGAGGGGCGGTTTGCCTTTCAGGCCCGATCATCGTCGTCGCGGTCCCTGTAGAAAACACGCTAACGGGTGGCAGGTGCTTTCGTTATATACTTCGTGGGAAGCGCGCCAATATCCCCAGGTGAAAGATCCCTGCCGTCCTGCTGTTGAACCACACATATGTCTGTCGACCTAAAGAACATCTACCCCAAGCTCGTCAATCTGCTTCTCGACCCCGTGTTCGTTGTCGACGCCACCGGGGCTATTGTGTTTGTCACCGATGCCTGTGAAGAACTGCTCGGTTATACGGCGAGTGAAATGATCGGGACCCCCGTGCTCAGTTACGTCCATCCCGACGACCGGGATCGCACGCTTGCCGCTGCCCGCAATGTCATGGATGGACGGCCACATCTCGATTTCGAGAACCGGTACCTCTGCAAGGACGGTCGCGCCGTGCATATTCTATGGTCGGCGCGCTGGTCACCGGAGGATCGCGTCCGCATCGCGGTGGCCCGGGATGTCACGGCGCTC
>Ga0070727_10004046_pt1 | contig 12732 bp, 9 predicted proteins | sample tdAd472_FD_66722 | JGI IMG/M metagenome (GOLD analysis project Ga0070727, IMG submission 66722) | Marine sediment microbial communities from the Atlantic coast under amendment with organic carbon and nitrate - tdAd47.2 | ecosystem: Environmental > Aquatic > Marine > Coastal > Sediment | place... | reverse complement strand
CCGCCAGACCCTGATCCGCGAGCTCCCCGATCCCCAGGGCTCCCCGACACAGCTCGACGTCCACCCCGAGCTGGGGCTCGTCGCGGTGGGCACCACCGCGGGCAACATCGAGCTGTTCGCCCTCGGCGAGTGAGCCCCCCCTCGGGCCGCGCTCAGAGGGGAATCGGCGCGTCCGCCAGCCGGCGCTCAGCCGCCGGGTCCTGGCCCGCCGCCACGCAGTCCATCGCCTCGTTGGCGAGCTGGTCCACGTAGTCGTTGCCCGGCTCGCCCGAGTGCCCGGCGACCCAGGTCCATCGCACCTGGTGCTTGGCGAGGAGCGCGTCGAGGGGCTTGATCAGATCGAGGTTCTTCAGCGGCGCCTTGCCCTTGCGCGTCCAGCCGCGAGCCTTCCAGCCCGGGGCCCACTTGGTCGCGAGGTCGATCAGGTAGCGGCTGTCCGAGCGAATCTCGAGCTTCTGGCCAGGGCGCGTCAGCGACCGCAGGAGCTCGAGGGCGGCCATGATCTCCATCCGGTTGTTGGTGGTGTGGTCCTCGCCACCGCGCCGCTCGAGGGTCTTCCCGCTGGCGAGGTGCACGAGCACGAACCCCCAGCCCCCAATCCCCGGGTTCCCCCGGCAGCCGCCGTCGGTGTAGGCCAAGAGTCCCTGGACGCCGTCGCTCATTGGGGGGGAGCTTCTCAAACGACGGGCGCCGGTGCACGGGCGGGGGGGTTTGCTACCCTCAGCACTGAGGAGCTTCGATGAGCGATTCCCACGGCGTCCGGCGGATCGCCGTCTTCCTCGACTTCGACAACGTGGTCCTCGGGCTCCCCGGCAAGTCGCCGTTCAGCACGCAGGCCGTGCTCGATCGCCTGCTCGAGCTGGGCAAGATCGTGATCAAGAAGGCCTACGCCGACTGGTCGCGCTACGCCTCCGACAAGCCCGGACTGCACCAGCTCGGCTTCGACCTCGTCGACATCCCCCACCGCTCGATGACCGGCAAGAACAGCGCGGACATCCGGATGGTCGTCGACGCGATGGACGTGGTGCTCTCCAAGCCCCACGTCGACACCTTCGCGCTCATCACCGGAGACAGCGACTTCGTGCCCCTGGTGAGCAAGCTCCGCGAGCACGACAAGTGGGTGATGGGCCTGGGGGTCAAGGCCGCCACCAGCAAGCTCCTGCTGCACTCCTGCGACGAGTTCGTGTTCTACGACGAGCTCGACCCGTTCGTGGCGCCCAAGCCCGCCAGCCGCCGCTCGGGCCGCAACAAGAAGCCCGGCGAAGGCAAGAGCGAGGCCTTCGAGGTCCTGCGCAGCACCGCCCACGCCTTGAACCGGCGCCACGACACCGTGTGGAGCTCGATGATCAAGCAGACAATCATGCGCAAGCGCCCCTCCTTCTCGGAGACGAGCTACGGCTTCGACACCTTTGGCCAGCTGTTCAAGGCTGCGGTGGCCGAGGGCGTGATCGAAGCCGAGCGCGACCGCAAGACCGGTAACTGGCGCGTGACGGGCGTCCGCGACTGATGCCCGGGCGCATCGCCGTCGTCGACGATCGAAACACCTTCGTGCGCTGGGAAGCGCGGCACACGATCCACGTCGAGCAGCTCGTGCACCGCTCGATCCAGGTGCTGGTCTTCGACACCCAGGGCCGGCTCGTCGTCCAGCGCCGACACCGGGGGAAGCAGACGCACGCAAACCACTGGGACCTGAGCTGCGCCGGGCACGTCGAGGAGAGCGACTACCCCTCCGGCCCCGACGAGGACCTCGATCGGGTCTACGCCGAGGTCGCCGCGCGGGAGCTGCTCGAGGAGCTCGGCGTCGAGCCTGCGGTCTTCGAGCTCGGTCACTTCCCGCCCGAGCCCGGGGTCCACTACGAGCAGATCCGCTTGTTCCGCGCGACCAGCGACGGCCCCTTCACCCTCCAACCGGAGGAGGTGGAGGAGCTGCGCCACGTGACCCACGCGGAGCTCGAAGCCCTCGCCGGCGCGGAGCCGGTGACCCCCTCGCTGCTGTGGTTCGCCGCCTGGGCGCGGCGTGAGGGCGTGTGGTAGCGGCTACAGCGTGCCGAACATGCGGTCGCCCGCGTCGCCGAGGCCAGGGATGATGTAGCCCTTCTCGTTGAGCTTCTCGTCGATGGAGGCGGTGTAGATCGGCACGTCGGGGTGGTGCTCGTTGAAGTGGTCCACGCCCTCGGGGGCCGCCAGCAGGCAGAGGAACTTGATGCTCTTGGGGTTGGCCTGCTTGACCCGCTCGGTCGCTGCCACCGCCGAGTGCCCGGTGGCGAGCATCGGGTCGACGAGCAGCACGTCGCGGTCCTCCATGTTCGGCGGAACCTTGAAGTAGTACTCCACCGCGACGAGGGTCTTGGGGTCGCGGTAGAGGCCCACGTGCCCCACACGCGCGGCCGGGAGGATGTCGAGGATCCCGTCCAGCAGGCCGTTGCCAGCGCGCATGATCGAGATGACCACGATCTTCTTGCCCTCGAGCACCGGGGCGCGCATGGAGGTCAGCGGGGTCTCGATCTCCTCGTAGACCAGCGGCAAGTCGCGGGTCACCTCGTAGGCGAGGAGCAGCGCGATCTCGCGCAGCAGGGTGCGGAACTGGCTGGTGCTCGTGTCCTTGCGCCGCATCAGGGTCAGCTTGTGCTGGACCAGCGGATGGTCGATCACGGTCGGCTGGGGCATGAAGTCTTCCTCTAGAACACGGTTCCGTCGCTCAGGAGTTGTATCGGAGGTTGGCCGTCGCGCAACTCCGCCGCGAGCTCGCGCCCGGCGGCCCAGGTCCCCCCCTGGAGGACCTTGGCCAGGGGGAACGCGTCGGCGTCGAGGCCGAGGGTCGCGCGCACCTTGGGAGCGACACGGTCCAGGAGCGCCACGGTCAGTGCGCGCCACTCGACGATCACGGGATCACCGGGGGCGTGGGCGTCGCCCGTCACCGCGGCGTGCTTGGGGCGCAGCGCGCCCAGGTCGAGCAGCAGCCCGCCGTTGCGGTATTCCGGGAGGCCCGTCAGGCGATCGAGGCCGACCACCTCCAATCCCGCCCACTCCAACGGCTCGAGCAGGGAGTAGGTCAACCATTGGCTGAGCTTGTGGAAGGGGACCAGCGCGTCTGCGGGGTGCTCGCCCGCGAGGGCGGAGTGCGGCCACACGTCGCCCAGGTTCACCCCGTCCAGCTCGTGGCGACCCGGCCAGATCGGCCCCAGCCCTGCGAGCACGAGGCCCAGCAGGTCCGCCGCCTCGAGCTTGCCGTCCTTCGCCTTGGCGACGGCAGCGTCGTAGAGCCCGCCGGGCCGGGCGTCCTCGCCGAACAGCTCGGGCGCCTCCCGCAGGCGGGCCGCGAGGCTGGCAAGCAAGCTCCAGCGGCCGTCGAGCCCGACCAGCGGGTTGTGCTCGCTGACCTGGAACGCCTGCACGAGGCCTCCTGGCCCCAGCGCCTTGAGCCCCGCCGCGTCGACGCGCAGCGGCTCGCTGCCTGCCTGGGCCGCGAGGAACATCCGCAGGCTGGCCACCGCCAGTCCTTCCGAGCGACCGAAGGTTCGCCCCTGCTCGCTGAAGCGCCAGCGCGGCCCCGCGCCGGCGTCCAGCAGCACGCTGAGCACCACGAGGTCGATCCGTGAGCGCGCCTGCTCCGCGGGGTCGAGGTGCGCCAGGGCCGCGTCGAGCTCGGCGGTCCGCGCGACCCCGCCCACGTCGAAGTGTTGCCAGCGGCTGTGGTAGGGGATCTCGAGGCTGGGGTAGGCGGCGCGGGTGACCCGCACCACGCGCTCGGCCACGGCCTCGAGCCCGGCGGCGTCGAGGGCGAAGTGCTCCAGGCGGTCGGCCTCGGCCAGCGCGTAGAGCTGCTCGCAGCGCGCGCGCACGGCGTCGGCGGTCAGCAAGGCGGCGGGGGTGCGCAGAGACGTCACGCCTTGGGCTCGTCCCAGCTACGCCCCTTGCGCGCCTCGAGGTCCTCCTGGCTGGGGACCGCGCCGTCGGTGTAGTAGCCGGCGGCCTTCTTGGCGTCCATCTCCACGTGCGCATCGGGCGGGATCCGGTCCTCGGGGATCGTCAGCCGCTCCTTGATCTCGATCCCCGACTTGACCACCGCGTCGTATTTGAGGTTGCTCATCGAGACGAAGCGGTCGATGCGCGTGATCCCCAGCCAGTGGAGCACGTCTGGCATCAGCTCCTGGAAGCGCACGTCCTCGACGCCGGCGACGCACTCCGTGCGCGCGAAGTACTTCGCTGCGCTGTCGCCCCCTCGCTGGCGTTTGCGAGCGTTGTAGACGAGGTACTTGGTGACCTCGCCCAGCGCCCGACCTTCCTTGCGGTTGTAGACGATGACCCCGGCGCCGCCGCTCATCGCGCTCTCGAGGCACACCTCGATCCCGTGGGCCAGGTAGGGCCGGCAGGTGCAGATGTCCGAACCGAACACGTCCGAGCCGTTGCACTCGTCGTGCACCCGCACCGCCAGGGGGCGCGCGGGGTCGGTGATGGCCGCCAGGTCGCCGAAGGCGTAGACCGTGCAGCCGCCGATGGGCGGCAAGAACACCTCGAGGTCACCCCGCGTCACCAGCTCCGGGAACATCCCCCCGGTGTGCTGGAACAGACAACGCCGGAGCTCGCTCTCGGTGATCCCGCAGCGCTCGGCGATCCCCGGCAGGAACCACACCGGCTCCACCGCGGCCTTGGTCACGAAGCAGTCGCCACGCTCGGAGATGAGCACCTTCCCGTCGGGCTTCAGCCGTCCGGCGGTGATCGCCTCGCGCAGCTCCGGGATCTCGATGTGCGCCTGGGTGATCGCGATGGTCGGGCGAATGTCGAACCCCTGGCCAATCAGGTCGGCGAACACGTTGCTCGTGACCGCGCCGTAGGGGTCGATGGACACGATCTTCTTCGGGTCGTGCCACTGAGGAAACGGGCCCAAGGTCGTCGTGGGCGAGGTGTCGGTGAGGTCCGGCCGGTGTCCGGGGTCCAGCCGCCCGGCAGCCACCGCCAGCGCCCGGTAGACCGTGTACGACCCCGCGTGGGTCCCGATCGCGTTGCGGTGGTGCGCGTTGGTCAAGCTGGCGATCACTGGGCCGCGCGCCTTGGGGTCCGCCGCGCCCCAGGCGATGCTGGGGTGCTGGGGGTCGTGGCGCGGGTGCGACGTGAGTTGAATGTAGTTCAGCCGCTGCGACGACGAACCTGCGCGCCCGCTGCCTGAGCCGGAGTCGTTCACCGATCCTCCCGTGCGCGAATCCTACCCGGGCGCGCGCGGTATCCAAATCACTGGAGTTAGGACGACATTCTCCCCCCCTGGCTCCTGCGATTCCACACCAAGCTGAAAGTCTGCGCGAAACGGCCCACCCAGAGCCAAGGAATTGGCACCCCCGTCCGCCTGGGAACGACTTTTCCCTTCGCGTCTGTGGCCCATCTGGCGGAAAATCCACGGTAGGCTGCCGCCCCCAGCCCTAACCCGTTGAAAACCGCCCGAGGACCGACCCTGAGCGCGCCAGACCTGAGCTACCCCTTTGCCCCTGCGGAGCGAGCCGCCTGGGAGGCCCTCGCCGCCGACCGCGCCGGACGAACGCGCAGGTCTCGGGAGGGGCTGCTCGAACTGCCCCTCTACACAGCGGCCCCAGCCCACCCCGCTGGAGCGCCTGCGATCCCCGCCAGCCCCAACTGGCGTGCGCTCCAGGAGCTGCGCACGTCCGATCCAGCCCGGGCCGTCGAGCGCGCTCGAGAGGCCGCGAACGAGGGCGCGGACGGCCTCTGGGTCCGCGCCGACGTCCCGCTGGCCGACCACTGGACGACGTTGAGGGAGGCGGCTCCGCAAGCGGCTTGGCACCTGCGGCCAGGCGCGACGATCAGCGAGGTCGGCGCCCGGGTGCGCGAGGACGCCAACCTGGGCGAGCTCCGCGGAAGCCTGGGCCTCGACCCCTTTGGAACCTTGGCCGCGAGCGGTCGCCTGCCCGGGGGCCTGGAGGCGGCGTGGCGAGAGGGCGCGGCCCTCGCCGACGCGCTCGCGGCGGCGAACGGGTTCCGCGTCCTCGACGTGGCCAGCGCGCCTTACCACGACGCTGGCGCGGACGCGGCCCAGGAGTTGGCCTGTGTGCTCGCGGCGCTGGTGGGAGCGTTCCGCGGACTCGAGCCCTCCCTCGACCGCCTCCGCCCCGCGCTGACGCTCTCCGTTGGCCCGGACCTGCTGGGTGGGGTGGCCAAGCTGCGCGCCGCCCGTCTGCTCTACGCCCAGCTGGCCGAGCCCTGCGGGCTCGACCCCCAGGACCTGCAGCTCACCTGCGTCGGCGCTCGGCGGGCGCTGACTCGCCGCGACCCCTGGACGAATATGCTCCGCGGCACGCTGCAGGCGTGGATCGGCGCCGTCGGCGGGGCCGACGCGATCTGCGTCCCCGCCTTCGACCGCGGCTACCCGGACAGCGACGACCTCGCGCGCCGGGTCGCCCGGACCACCCAGCTCGTCCTCCGCGAAGAGAGCCACCTGGCGCGGGTGCGCGATCCGCTTGCGGGCGCCTACGCCTTCGAGGCGCACACCGCCGAGCTGGCCGAGGCGGCCTGGGGCGCGTTCCAGGAGCTCGAGCGCGAAGGCGGCCTGGCCGCGGCCCTCCAAACCGGGAGCGTTCAGGCGCGGATCGCCGATCAGGCTGCCCTCCGCGAGCAACGGGTCCGCACCCGCAAGCTGGGGATCGTCGGCGTCAGCGCCTTCCCCCTCGCCGGCGAGCAGCCCCTCGAGCGCCCCTCCCTCCCGCCCTCGGCCCCCTCCGGCGACGGGCAGGTCGAGCCCCTGCCGCTGCGCAGCCTGGCGGCTCCGTTCGAGGACCTCTGGGAGCGAGCCGGCACGAATCCCCCGCGGGTGTTCCTCGCCAGCTTCGGCCCGCTGGCCGGGCACACCGCGCGCTCGACCTGGGTGCAAAACCTCGTCGCCGCCGGCGGATTCCTGGCGGAGGTCCCCGACGGCTACGCCAGCGCTGAGGAGGCCGCCACGGCCTGTCGCGCCCTCGGCGCGAAGCTCGCGGTGGTGTGCGCCCCGGACGCGCTCTGGGAGGGCCTCCTGCAGGCTGGTCTCCCCCGGGCGCTGCGCGACGCCGGCTGCACCCGCGTGCTCTGGGCCGGCGTCCGCCCCGACGGCGAGGCCGCGTTCCGCGCAGCTGGTGTCGACGGCTTCGTCGGCGTGGGGCGCGACGCGATCGCCGACCTCGAGCTGCTGTGGGAGGGGCTCCGATGAGCAGGGTCCCCTCCTTCGCCGAACGCTCCCTCCGCCCTGGCCCCGCGGCCACGGGCCGCCCGCAGCCCATGTGGACCCCCCCCGAGGGGATCGGGATCGCTCCGCGCTACGACGCCGACGCCCTCGACGGCCTGCCCCACCTGCGCACGGTGCCCGGCCTCGCCCCCTTCGTCCGCGGGCCCTACGCCACGATGTACGTCCAGCGTCCCTGGACCGTGCGGCAGTACGCGGGGTTCTCCACCGCCGAGGCAAGCAACGCCTTCTACCGGCGCAACCTCGCCGCGGGACAGAAGGGGCTCTCGGTCGCGTTCGACCTCGCCACGCACCGCGGCTACGACTCCGATCACCCGCGGGTGGTCGCCGACGTGGGCATGGCCGGGGTCGCCATCGACTCGATCCTCGACATGCGGATCCTGTTCGACGGGATCCCCCTCGACCGCACCAGCGTGAGCATGACCATGAACGGCGCGGTGCTGCCGATCATGGCCCTCTACATCCTGGCCGCCGAGGAGCAGGGCGTGGCCCCCGAGCAGCTCTCGGGCACGATCCAGAACGACGTGCTCAAGGAGTTCATGGTCCGCAACACCTACATTTACCCGCCGCAGCCGAGCCTGCGGATCATCGCCGACATCTTCCAGTTCACCGCCGAGCGCATGCCGCGCTTCAACTCGATCTCGATCTCCGGCTACCACATGCAGGAGGCTGGGGCGACGTGCGACCTCGAGCTGGCTTACACCCTCGCCGACGGGCTCGAATACGTGCGCTGCGGGCTAGAGAGCGGCCTCGACATCGACGCCTTCGCGCCCCGCCTGAGCTTCTTCTTCGCCATCGGAATGAACTTCTACATGGAGGTCGCCAAGCTGCGCGCGGCGCGCCTGCTGTGGGCCACGCTGATGGACGGCTTCTCACCGACCAACCCCAAGTCGCGTTCGCTGCGCACCCACTGCCAAACCTCGGGCTGGTCGCTGACCGCCCAGGACGTCTACACCAACGTCGTCCGCACGTGCATCGAGGCCCTCGCCGCGGTCCAGGGCCACACCCAGAGCCTGCACACCAACAGCCTCGACGAAGCGCTGGCCCTGCCTACCGACTTCAGCGCGCGCATCTCGCGCAACACCCAACTCCTGCTCCAACAGGAGAGCGGGGTGTGCGACACCGTCGACCCCTGGGGCGGGAGCTACTTCCTCGAGCGCTTGACCTGGGACCTCGCCCGCCGCGCCTGGACCCACATTCAGGAGATCGAAGAAGCCGGCGGCATGACCAAGGCCATCGAGGCGGGGCTGCCCAAGCGGCGCATCGAGGAGGCCGCTGCCCGCACCCAGGCGCGCATCGACAGCGGGCAGCAAGCGGTGATCGGCGTCAACCGCTATCGGCCCCAGCGCGAGGAGCCCATCGAGGTGCTCAAGGTCGACACCAGCACCGTGCGCGAGGCGCAGCTGGGCCGGCTCGCGCAGCTCAAGGCCGAGCGCGACCCGGCCCAGGTCGAGCGCGCCCTGCGCGCCCTGGAGCACGCCGCCCGCGAGGGCAGCGGAAACCTCCTGGCCCTCTCCGTGGAGGCGGCGCGCGCGCGCGCTACGGTAGGAGAGATGAGCCTCGCGCTGGAGACCGTCTTCGGTCGGCACGAGGCCAGTGTGGAGACCTTCACCGGCGTGTATCGCAGCGAGCTCGCAGACGACTCCGACCTCAACGCGCTCCGCGCGCGCACCGAGGCCTTCGCGGCCACCACCGGGCGTCGCCCGCGGCTGCTCATCGCCAAGCTCGGGCAGGACGGCCACGACCGGGGCCAGAAGGTGGTGGCCACGGCCTTCGCCGACTTCGGCTTCGACGTGGACCTGGGGCCGCTGTTCCAGACCCCCGAAGAGACGGCGCGCCAGGCGGTGGAGAACGACGTCCACGTCGCCGCGGTCTCGAGCCTCGCCGGCGGACACCTGACCCTCGTCCCCGCCCTGCGCAAGGCCCTGGCCGAGCTCGGCCGCCCGGACATCCTCGTCGTCGTCGGCGGTGTGGTGCCGCCCCAAGACCTGCCCCAGCTCGAGCAGGACGGTGCCGCGGCGGTGTTTGGCCCCGGGACCGTGCTCAGCGAGGCGGCGAACCAGCTCCTCGACGTGCTCGAGGGCGGACAGTGAACGTGGCCGCGCCGCCCCTCGACCTGGAGCAGTTGATCGCTGGCGTGCGCGCCGGCGATCGCGCGCTCCTCGGGCGGGCGATGACCCTCGTCGAGAGCAGCCTGCCTGCCCATCGGACCCAGGCGGAGGCGCTCCTCCAGCGGCTCCTCCCCGACACCGGTCGTGCCCACCGGATCGGAATCACCGGGATCCCGGGCGCGGGCAAGTCGACGCTGATCGAGGCGCTGGGCGGGTCGATGCTCGACGCTGGGCGACGGGTCGCGGTGCTCGCCGTGGACCCCTCGAGCCAACTCAGCGGAGGGAGCATCCTCGGCGACAAGACCCGGATGAACGCGCTGAGCAAGGACCCCCGGGCCTTCATTCGCCCCAGCCCCAACGCGGGGAGCCCCGGGGGCGTCGCCGCGCGCACCCGCGAAGTGATGCTCCTCTGCGAGGCGGCCGGGTACGACACGATCCTCGTCGAGACCGTCGGCGTGGGTCAGGCGGAGACCCTGGTGGCCGACATGGTCGACACGGTGGTGATGCTGCTCATCGCTGGCGCCGGCGACGGGCTGCAGGGGATCAAGCGGGGGATCCTCGAGCTGGCGCACGTCCTGCTGATCAACAAAGCCGACGGCGACGCGCGAGAGCGCGCGCTGCAGGCGGCCGCGACCTACCGGCAGGCGCTGTCCCTCCTCCGGCCGCACGCCGGCGGCTGGCGCACCCCGGTGCTCCCGGTCAGCGCCCTCGATGGCAGCGGGCTGGACGAGCTGCGGGCTCAGCTGGCCGCGCACCGCCAGGCGCTGCTCGACGCCGACGCCTGGGAGCCCCGGCGCCGGCAGCAGGCCCTGCGTTGGACCCAACGCCTGCTGGACCAGCGCCTGCACGACCTGTTCCAGGCCGACCCCCGCCTGGCCCAGGTCCGGCGCGACGCGCTGGACGCCGTGGCCGCGGGTGAGCTGTGGCCAGGCGCCGCCGCGGCCCGCATGCTGGACGCCCTGAGCCAGCGACCGACACAGAGCGAGAGAGCCTCCGACCCCCCTGAGGGCCCATGACGACGACCGACACCAAGACGGCCGCGGCGCCTCCCGCCGACGGGATCTATCGCGCGCAGCACCCCGTGCGCATCGTGACCGCCGCCGCGCTGTTCGACGGCCACGACGCGGCGATCAACATCATGCGTCGCATCCTGCAGGCGACGGGGGTCGAGGTCATCCACCTGGCCCACAACCGCAGCGTCGACGACGTGGTGCGGGCCGCGGTGCAGGAGGACGCGCAGGGGATCGCGCTCACCAGCTATCAGGGTGGGCACATGGAGTATTTCTCCTACATGCGCGAGCGGCTCGACCAGCTGGGGGCCAAGCACGTGCGGATCTACGGCGGTGGCGGGGGGGTGATCGTGCCCGCCGAGATCGAAGAGCTGCACCGCCGCGGGATCGACCGCATCTTCTCGCCCACCGACGGCCGCGATCTCGGCCTGCAGGGCATGATCAACCTCGTGGTCCAGGGGTGCGACTTCGACACCCTCGAGCACGAGCGCAGCGAACCGGCCTCGAAGCTGGCCGCCGAGATCACGGCCATCGAGCGCGGGCTGACCGTGCCCCAGCCCGCCGCCGACCCGGCGCCCGTCATCGGGCTCACCGGAACCGGCGGGGCCGGTAAGAGCAGCCTCACCGACGAGCTCGTGCGCCGCGCTGTGATGGAGTACCCCGAGAAGAAAGTCGCCGTGATCTGCGTCGACCCCACCAAACGCCGCACCGGGGGCGCGTTGCTGGGCGATCGGATCCGCTTCAACTCCCTGCGCAACCCGCGGGTCTACATGCGCTCGCTGGCGACCCGCGGCTCGGGGTCGGAGCTCTCCGACACCCTGGGCCCAGTGATCGAGCACGTGCGCCGCGCTGGCTTCGATCTCGTCTTCGTCGAGACCGCGGGGATCGGGCAGGGCGACAGCCGGATCGTGGACCTGGTCGACCTCTCGCTCTACGTGATGACCAGCGAATATGGCGCGCCGAGCCAGCTCGAGAAGATCGAGATGCTCGACTGCGCGGACCTGGTGGTCATCAACAAGTTCACCCGCCGCGGGAGCGAGGACGCGCTGCGTGACGTGCGCAAGCAGGTCCAGCGCAACCGCAAACTGTTCGACCAGGACCCCAAGAGCCTGCTGGTCTTCGGCACCTCCGCCGCGCACTTCAACGACCCCGGAGTCAGCGCGCTGTTCGCGCACCTGGTCGACCAGCTCAACGCCAAGCTGGGCCTCGGCTTGAGCTGCAGCCACCCGGCGGACGCGCGGCGGAGCACCGACCCCGATCGCTACGTGATCCCCCCGGGTCGCGAACGCTACCTGAGCGAGATCAGCGACACGGTCCGTGGCTACCGCGATTGGGCGCGGGAGCAGGCCCAGCAGGTGCGCGACCTCGACGCCCTGCGCCAGGCGGTCACGCTCCTCGGCGGCCCGGAGAACCCTGACTGGACGCCCTACGCCGGCGCCGGCGAGGGCCCCGTCGCCACGCTGGGTGCTGAGTTCGACCGGCTGCGGGCGGAGCTCCACCCCCGCTGCGCCGAGCTGCTCGCCGGCTGGGAGGCCTGGGAGCAGCGCTACCAGGAGCCGGTGTTCCGCTACCAGGTGCGGGGCAAGACCGTCGAGGTGGAGAACTACCGCGCGAGCCTCAGCGAGCTGCCGGTGCGCAAGGTCGCGCGCCCGCGCTTCCAGGGCTGGGCCGACCGGATCTATTGGCGGCTGACCGAGAACGTCCCCGGTGAGTTCCCCTACACCGCGGGGACCTTCCCCTTCAAGCGACGCGGCGAGGACCCCACCCGCATGTTCGCGGGGGAAGGCCCCGCCGCGCGCACCAACGCTCGCTTCCACTACCTGGCCACCGACCAGCCGGCCGCCCGGCTCTCGACCGCCTTCGACTCCATCACGCTCTACGGCGAAGACCCCGCCGAGCGCCCGGACATCTACGGCAAGATCGGCGAGAGCGGCGTCTCGATCTTCACCGCGGAGGAGGCCGAGCAGCTCTACGCCGGGTTCGACCTCTGCGCGAAGACGACCTCGGTCTCGATGACCATCAACGGCCCGGCCCCGACGGTCCTGGCCTTCTTCTTCGCCACCGCGATCCGCCAGCAATGCCGCCGCTTCCTCGTCGCCGAGGGCCGGCTGCAGCTCACCGAGGAGCAGTGCCTGCAGCCCGACGCGTCGCGCGGCTCGAGCTGGACCGAGACCCGCGCGCTGCTCTCCGACGAGGAGTTCGAGCGCATCAAGCTGCGCACGGTGACCCAGGTCCGCGGCACGGTGCAGGCCGACATCCTCAAGGAGGACCAGGGTCAGAACACGTGCATCTTCAGCACCGAGTTCGCGCTCAAGTGCCTGGGCGACGTCGCGGAGTGGTTCGCCCAGCACGACGTGCGCAACTTCTACAGCATCTCGATCAGCGGCTACCA
>Ga0070727_10004043_pt1 | contig 12735 bp, 12 predicted proteins | sample tdAd472_FD_66722 | JGI IMG/M metagenome (GOLD analysis project Ga0070727, IMG submission 66722) | Marine sediment microbial communities from the Atlantic coast under amendment with organic carbon and nitrate - tdAd47.2 | ecosystem: Environmental > Aquatic > Marine > Coastal > Sediment | place... | reverse complement strand
GCAACCGCTTCGCCGGTCTTGGCATCGATAAGCGCCGACATCAGCTTCACACCGCGCCACTGATCCGGGTCGAACGGCGTTTTCCAGTTGTTGCCAACTTTCGTGTAGTCGACATGGTCGTAGAAGAAATCGAGGATTTCGTCTTTAGACATGCCCTGGCAATCGCCCGGATCGACGTCGCGGCCTTCGATGGCTGCGGTTTCCCGCATTTTTTCGGTCTGCAGATCGTCCAGCGCCATCAACAACGTGGTTGCAGGCAGCTTGCGGCGACGGTCGATGCGGACGTAGACCATGTCTTTCGCATCGAATTCGAAATCGAGCCACGACCCGCGATAGGGAATAACGCGGGCGGCGAACAGAAACTTGCCGGAGGAATGCGTTTTGCCGCGATCGTGATCGAAGAACACGCCCGGAGAACGGTGCATCTGCGAGACGATAACACGCTCGGTTCCGTTCACAATGAACGTGCCGTGCTGCGTCATCAATGGCAGGTCGCCCATATAGACGTCCTGTTCCTTGATATCGCGGATTGACTTCGCGCCTGTTTCCTCGTCGATATCCCAGACGACGAGGCGCAGGGTCACTTTCAGCGGCGCGGAAAAGGTAATGCCGCGCTGACGGCATTCATCGACATCGTATTTCGGCTTCTCAAGATCGTATTTGACGAATTCAAGACGGCTGCGGCCGGAGAAATCGTGGATCGGAAAAACACTGGCGAAAACTTCCTGCAAGCCGGCGCTTTCGCGCTCTTGCCAATTCTTGCCCACCTGAAGGAACGCATCGTACGAGGTTTTCTGAACCTCGATCAGGTTCGGCATCGGGGCGACTTCCTGCAGCCGACCGAAACTTTTGCGAATCTTCTTCTTACCGGTGAACGATTTGGCCATAATCTACCTCGTCTCAATCCTTTGGCGGCAGCAAAACCGGCGTAAAACTGCCGATTCCGGTGCCTGATCAGCAGTCCGCGAAGATGCGGAACCGCAAGGCGTTTTGCACTCGATCCACCGGAAAACGGTGGAAATTTCTTAAACAGGCGCGTGCAGGGGTGACGCCATAACCGGCGCACCCCTACACGCTATATCCACCTGTCTCACCGGCAATCCGGCCCGAGCGCACGGGGCCGGCCACCGGAACAGAAACTATTTCAGCTCGACGGTTGCGCCGGCTTCTTCCAGTTTCTTCTTCAGTTCTTCGGCTTCGTCTTTGTTGACGCCTTCCTTCACAGGTTTCGGCGCCCCTTCGACGAGGTCCTTCGCTTCTTTCAGGCCGAGGCCCGTGATCGCCCGAACTTCTTTGATGACGTTGATTTTCTTGTCGCCGGCGGCGGCAAGAATGACATCGAATTCGGTCTGTTCTTCAGCAGCTTCGCCGGCATCGCCGCCGCCTGCCGGAGCGGCACCTGCAACTGCAACCGGTGCAGCGGCAGAAACGCCCCATTTTTCTTCCAGCATCTTCGAGAGATCGGCCGCTTCCAGAACGGTAAGCGAGGAGAGCTCTTCTGCCAGTTTATCAAGATCAGCCATCGTAATTTACTCCATTGGCAATACAGATTGTCCGCTTAATGCGGGTTTGCACCTCAGTTTTCACCATCCGCTGTCGCTGCATAGGCACCGAAAACCCTGGCCAACTGGCCAGCAGGCGCCTGCAGAACACCAGCAACTTTCGTCGCGGGCGCCTGCAACAGACCCACCAGCTTGCCGCGCAGCTCGTCGAGGGACGGCAGGGTTGCGAGATTTCTCACCGCAGCCTCGTCGATCTCGTTCTTGTCGAGCCCGCCCGCAATGATGACGAACTTTTCCTTCTTCTCCTTGGCGTAGGAGACAGCCACCTTGGCTGCCGCTACAGGATCGGAAGAAGTCGCCACCGCCGTTGGTCCACTGAAACGGTCGGATAGGTATTCGAACTGAGTATCCTTCAAAGCGATTTTTGCGAGCGTGTTCTTGGTAACCTTGAACGAGGCTCCCGCATCCCGCATTTGCGCCCGAAGGTCGGAGACTTCCGCCACCGTCAGTCCCTGGGTGTGCGTCAGCACCACCAGAGAAGCCGAGGACAGGGTCTCGTGCAGATCCGCGACAAGCGCTTCCTTTTTTGCACGGTCCATTAACTGGTCTCCGTTCTCAATATGGCTGTCACCTCGGTGAACCTTGCGGTTCCATTCGAAGCTCCAAGCCGGTTCAACAGAGGTGACGCCCTGATGGCCGACACCCCCACTCGTCCCGTCCGGGAGTTCCGGTTTGCGAGGCCGACGGCTCATAGAGCGTGCCGGTTCGACAACCCGTATCCCCATCTCATGGAGGCTCTTGCGGTTTAAGGTTCTGCTCCCTTCCGGTTACAGAAACCGCCTCCAGTCTCGGACAGGTTGCACCGATACACCCACCATGGTTGTACCGGTACAGCCCCCGCCCCGCCGGCTAACCGGCAGCGCGGGTATTCCTCATCATGCCGTCAGGGATTGCGGCTCAAGCTTCAAGCCCGGCCCCATCGTTGACGACACAGAAACCTTCTTCACATACGTGCCCTTTGCGCCTGCCGGCTTGGCATTGATGATTGCCGCTGCAAAAGCACGAATGTTTTCCGCCAGCTGCTCTTCCGAGAAACTGGCCTTGCCGACACCGGCGTGAATGATTCCGGCCTTTTCGGCACGGAACTGAACTTCACCACCCTTGGCGGCTTTGATTGCATCGGTGACGTTCGGCGTGACCGTACCCAGCTTCGGGTTCGGCATCATGCCTTTCGGGCCGAGAACTTTACCGAGACGGCCAACGACGGCCATCATGTCCGGTGTCGCGATAACCCGTTCGAAATCCATCATGCCGCCCTGGATCTGTTCCATCAGATCTTCGGCGCCGACGAATTCCGCACCGGCTTCCCGCGCTTCGTCCGCTTTCGCATCGCGCGCGAATACGGCGACGCGAACCGACTTGCCGGTTCCGTTCGGAAGCTGAACCGCACCGCGGACCTGCTGGTCAGCGTGGCGCGGGTCGATGCCGAGGTTCATTGCGATCTCGATTGTTTCGTCGAATTTCGACGACGAAGCATGCGCCTTGATCACCTTCACGGCATCGTCAACTGCCATGGAGGCATTGCGGTCGATACCTTCGTATGCAGCGCGGAGTTTTTTGCTTTTCTTCGCCATGATCCCTACTCCGTCACTTCAATGCCCATCGACCGGGCGGAGCCGGCGATTGACATCATTGCGGCTTCAACATCGACCGCGTTCATATCTTTCAGCTTGATCTCGGCGATTTCGCGCAACTGCGCCTTCGAAACCTTGCCAACCTTGTCGCGGTTCGGAACAGCAGAACCGGATTTGATCTTCGCCGCCTTCTTCAGCAGGAAGCTCGCCGGCGGCGTCTTCGTGACGAAGGTAAAGGTGCGGTCTTCAAATGCCGTGATCACGACAGGCGTCGGTGCGCCGGGCTCCAGGTTCTGGGTCGCCGCGTTGAACGCCTTGCAGAATTCCATAATGTTCAGGCCGCGCTGCCCCAATGCCGGACCAACCGGCGGAGAGGGATTCGCTTGCCCTGCAGGTATTTCGAGCTTGATGTAGCCCTTAATCTTTTTCGCCATTTCACCACCTCAAACGGTTAAAACCGACCCGCACCGCGATTTTCTTAAATCGCCGTCCTGTCGGTTTGGTGTGTCGCGGTCCGGCCCCCTAGGCTTTTGAAGGGGTCACCTACCGCAACGATTAATGCCAGTCTCCTAGCAGGGCGTGGTAATACAGCCTCACCCGCCCTGCGAAAAGCTTTTTTTTCGGTTTTCCGCGCCAGAATCTTCAAACCGGCGTGATACCGAGACAGATCAGGTCTTCTCGACCTGGGAATATTCAAGTTCGACAGGGGTTGCGCGGCCGAAGATCGAAACTGTGACCTTAAGCCGGGCTCTTTCCTCGTCGACATCTTCAACGCTGCCGTTGAACGAGGTGAACGGCCCGTCGGAAACGCGAACCTGTTCGCCGATCTCGAAGGTGACGGAGGGTTTCGGCCGGTCGACGCCTTCGCTGACCTGATGCAGAATACGCTCCGCTTCCTTGTTGCTGATCGGCGACGGCTTGTTTTCGGTTCCCAGGAAGCCGGTAACCTTCGGCGTGTTGCTGACCAGATGCCAGGCCTGGTTGGTCATTTCCATCTGCGCAAGAATGTAACCCGGGAAGAACTTGCGTTCCGAATTCACCTTGCGACCGCGGCGCATTTCCACGACCTCTTCGGTCGGCACCAGAACCTGTTCGATCTGGTCTTCAAGCCCCTGAATCGCCGCCTGCTCCAGAATCGAGTCGGCCACGCGCTTTTCAAAGCCCGAATATACATGCACCACGTACCAGCGTTTCGCCACGTTAACTCTCCAATTGTCCAGGTTTCGCCTGTCGTCAGGCGCCAAGAATGACCTGGATTAAAAGTGCAATAACTTCATCGACCAGCAGGAAAAACAAGGACATGATAATGACCATGACGAACACCATGGTGGTCGCGATGCCGGTTTCCTTGCGTGTCGGCCACGTAACCTTCGAGGCTTCCTGACGCACTTGCCGTACAAACTGCGCCGGCGTTGTCTTCGCCATTGTTTCTTCCTTTTTCCGATCCCGGACCATTCCGGAACCGCTCGTCTGTCTTCCGTTCGCCCGGAAATGGCAGGGGCACTAGGATTCGAACCCAGGGCCTACGGTTTTGGAGACCGTCGCTCTACCAACTGAGCTATACCCCTACACCATCCGGTCTGCCTGATGGGACATAAGGCGGGCAGACCGGAAAGCCAAGCTTAACTTGCGACTTTATTACTCGATGATACCGGCGACGACGCCGGCGCCGACGGTGCGGCCGCCTTCACGGATGGCGAAGCGCAAGCCTTCGTCCATCGCGATCGGAGCGATCAATTCAACTTCCATGGCGATGTTATCGCCCGGCATCACCATTTCCGTGCCTTCCGGAAGCTGAACCATGCCCGTCACATCCGTCGTGCGGAAGTAAAACTGCGGACGGTAGTTCGTGAAGAACGGTGTGTGACGACCGCCCTCTTCCTTCGTCAGGATATAGGCTTCAGCCTTGAACTTCGTGTGCGGCGTGATCGAGCCCGGCTTCGCCAGAACCTGACCGCGTTCCACATCTTCACGGCCGATGCCGCGCAGCAGCGCGCCAACGTTGTCGCCGGCCTGACCCTCGTCGAGGATCTTGCGGAACATTTCAACGCCCGTGCAGGTCGTCTTCTTCGTTGCCTTCAGACCGACAATCTCGATTTCGTCGCCGGTGTGTACGACGCCCGTCTCGATACGGCCCGTAACAACCGTGCCGCGACCGGAGATCGAGAACACGTCTTCGATCGGCATCAGGAACGGCTTGTCAACAGGACGGTCCGGCTGCGGGATGAAGTCATCGACGGCTTTCATCAGCTCAAGGATCTTTTCCTTGCCGATGTTGTCGTCGCGGCCTTCAAGCGCGGCCAGAGCCGAACCGGCAATAATCGGCGTGTCGTCGCCCGGGAAGTCGTACTTGTCCAGAAGCTCGCGGATTTCCATCTCGACGAGTTCAAGAAGCTCTTCGTCATCGACCTGGTCGACCTTGTTCATGAACACGACAATCGCCGGAACACCAACCTGACGCGCCAGCAGGATATGCTCGCGGGTCTGCGGCATCGGGCCGTCGGCTGCGTTCACAACCAGGATCGCGCCGTCCATCTGCGCCGCACCCGTGATCATGTTCTTCACATAGTCGGCATGGCCCGGGCAGTCGACATGCGCATAGTGACGCGCTTCCGATTCATACTCCACATGCGCCGTGTTGATCGTGATACCGCGCGCCCGCTCTTCCGGAGCCTTGTCAATGTCGTCGAACTTCGTCGCCGCACCGCCATAGGTCTCTGCCAGCACCTTCGTGATCGCCGCCGTCAGCGTCGTCTTGCCGTGGTCAACATGGCCTACCGTGCCAATGTTGCAGTGCGGCTTGTTCCGTTCAAACTTCTCTTTACCCATCTCTAATCTCTCCGTCCTAGCGGTGGATCGTTATCGTCAACCTCAGGCCAATTTCGCGCGAACTTCGTCGGCGACGGCCTGCGGCACTTGTTCGTAATGGTCGAAATGCATGGTGTACTGCGACCGGCCCTGGCTCAGCGAACGCAGATTGTTCACATAGCCGAACATGTTCGCCAGCGGCACCATCGCATCGATGACTTTCGCGTTTCCACGATCATCCATGCCCGAAATCTGGCCACGACGGCTGTTCAGGTCACCGATGATGTCACCCATATATTCTTCCGGTGTCACGACTTCGACTTTCATGACCGGCTCAAGCAGTTTCGCGCCGGTTTTTTCCATCGCTTCGCGGAAGGCGGCGCGAGCCGCGATTTCGAAAGCCATGACCGAGGAGTCAACATCGTGATACGCACCGTCAACCAGCGTCACCTTGAAGTCGATAACCGGGAAGCCGGCAATCGATCCGGTGCCCATTGCGCTTTCGATACCCTTCTGTACGCCCGGAATGTATTCCTTCGGTACGGAACCGCCGACAACAGTGCTTTCGAATGCGAAGCCTTCGCCGGGTTCCTGCGGAGCAAAATCAAGGATGATGCGGGCGAACTGCCCGGAACCACCGGTCTGCTTCTTGTGGGTGTAGTCGATCTGTGCCGGCCGCGTGATGGTTTCACGATAGGCAACCTGCGGGGCACCGACATTCGCGTCGACCTTGAATTCACGCTTCATGCGGTCGACGATGATTTCCAGATGCAGTTCGCCCATCCCTTTAATGATGGTCTGGCCGCTTTCTTCGTCGGTGGATACACGGAAGCTCGGGTCTTCGGCAGCAAGCCGCGCCAGCGCCGTTCCCATTTTTTCCTGGTCGCTTTTGGTTTTCGGCTCAACCGCGATCTCGATAACCGGATCCGGGAATTCCATCCGTTCCAGAATGATCGGGTTGGCCGGGTCGCACAGCGTGTCACCGGTTGTGGTCGATTTCATGCCAACGAGGGCAACGATATCGCCGGAACAGGCTGTCTTGATTTCTTCGCGGTTGTTCGCATGCATCAACAGCATACGACCGACGCGCTCTTTCTTGTCCTTGACCGAGTTCAAGACAGTCGCACCCGATTCCAGCGTTCCGGAATAAACACGCGCGAATGTCAGCGAACCGACGAACGGGTCGTTCATGATCTTGAAGGCCAGGGCCGAGAACGGCGCTTCGTCCGTCAGGTCACGGAAGTCCGGCTCATCGGAGTCGATCTTAACGCCGCGAACATCGTCGATATCGTCCGGCGACGGCATGAAATCGATCACGGCATCGAGAAGCGGCTGAACGCCCTTGTTCTTGAACGCCGTGCCGTTCAGCACCGGAACGAAAGACAGATTGATCGTACCCTTGCGGATGCAGCGGATCAGCGTTGCCTCATCCGGCTCTTCGCCTTCGAGGTAGGCTTCCATTGCCTCGTCGTCCTGCTCAATGGCGGTTTCGACAAGCTTCTCGCGGTATTCTTTTGCCTGTTCAACAAATTCGGCCGGGATATCGACATATTCGAAAGCCGCGCCGAGCTCATCGCCCTTCCAGACGATGTGTTTCATCTTGATCAGGTCGATGACGCCGTCATATTCGGCTTCAGAGCCTACCGGCAGGTTTACAACCAGCGGAGTCGCACCGAGACGGTCGATGATCATTTTCACGCAACGAAAGAAGTCGGCACCGGTACGGTCCATCTTGTTGACGAAGCACATCCGGGGAACTTTGTATTTATCGGCCTGGCGCCAGACCGTTTCGGACTGGGGCTCAACACCGGCAACCGAGTCGAACACAGCGACCGCGCCATCGAGCACACGCAGCGACCGTTCGACTTCAATGGTGAAGTCAACGTGGCCGGGGGTGTCGATGATGTTGATACGGTGATCTTTCCACATGCAGGTCGTTGCAGCGGACGTAATCGTGATGCCGCGCTCCTGCTCCTGCTCCATCCAGTCCATCGTGGCCGCGCCATCATGAACTTCACCGATCTTGTAGGACTTACCGGTGTAAAAAAGGATGCGTTCGGTGGTGGTTGTCTTACCGGCGTCAATATGGGCCATGATGCCGATATTGCGGTAACGATCTACTGGAAATTCGCGCGCCATTGTCTCTACCCCTTTACCAGCGGTAATGCGAGAAGGCGCGGTTGGCTTCAGCCATCCGGTGCGTATCTTCGCGCTTTTTGACAGAGGCGCCGCGGTTGTTTGCAGCATCCAGAATTTCACCGGAAAGACGCTCGCGCATCGTGTTTTCAGAGCGTTTGCGAGCCATGTCGATGACCCAGCGGAAGGCCAGCGCCTGAGCCCGCTCGGAACGCACTTCAACCGGCACCTGGTAGGTGGCGCCACCGACACGGCGCGACCGCACTTCAAGATGCGGCTTCACGTTTTCCAGGGCTTCGTGGAATGTGCGGACTGGATCCTGACCGGTACGACCCGAAATCGTATCGAATGCACCATAGACGATCTGTTCCGCAATCGACTTCTTGCCATCAACCATAACGCTGTTGATGAACTTCGACAGGACCACATCACCGAACTTTGCGTCCGGGAGAATTTCGCGCTTCTCAGCTGCGTGACGACGAGACATTCTTTCGACCCTTCCTTACTTCGGCCGCTTGGCGCCGTATTTCGAACGCCGCTGACGACGGTTCGCAACGCCCTGGGTATCAAGTGTACCGCGGATGATGTGATAACGGACGCCGGGCAAGTCCTTTACACGACCGCCGCGGATCATCACGACAGAGTGTTCCTGCAGGTTGTGGCCCACACCCGGGATATAGCTGGTTACTTCGAACCCGTTCGTCAGCCGAACGCGCGCAACCTTACGAAGGGCCGAGTTCGGCTTCTTCGGCGTGGTTGTGTAAACGCGGGTGCAGACGCCCCGTTTTTGCGGACAGGCCTGCAGAGCCGGCACTTTTTCCCGCTTCGGTTTGCTTACCCGCGGCTTGCGGATCAATTGGTTCACTGTTGGCATATCACCATCGTCGCTTCTGTTGACATCCACCGGATGTTCTTAATCCCAATTCCGCAGCCGGCCCAAAACCAACCAGCGCGAAACCACAAAAAACCCGTTGAGGTGAACCTTAAGGTCACCCAACGACTTTCAAATCTTTTCTACGCGGCCCCCATTCGGGAACCGGCCAAACAACAAGTTTTACCTGGAACATCGTTTAGGTACGTTTCGTTACCGGCGTCTTTCCGCCTGTCGCAACGTTCGGGTCAGCATCAACTTTCCCGAATTGGACCTACAGCACGTTCCCCTGTTAAGGCGCGCGGATACTATGCACGGGCTACCCTCGCGTCAAGCGCGATCTCGCATGTTTTTCATGCACTTCTTGCATGGCTCTTGGGAAAGGTTTTCGACCGGTTTTTGTATTTTTATTACAATTTTTCGATCAAATCTTAATTTTTGTTACGGTGCGGAAAACAGGGGACTGGATTGTCGGTCAATCGTCTGAGAATACCCTGTTACCAGGTCCGAAAAGCGGAGCGAATCCGAAAATCTCCGGGCGTTCCAAATCGACCGTTATTCGGACGGCGTGAACGTCGGGCGCGCCGAAAACCTCCAATCGGGTCACATTGTCGAGTACCTGGTTCTTTCTGTCGGGATTGGCCGAGGTGAAAGGCTGATCGATTCGAAACACATGGCTGTCGCCGTGAATCAGCAGCACCGGTTTCCGATAGGCCTCTGCCAGTTTGCGGAACACACGCATGGTTTCCGTAAATCCTGAGTTTTCCGGCCAGTCCGTCCATTGGCTCCGCCCTTCGAAGACATCCGCATGGATCGCCAGCACGATTGCACTTGCGCCAGTTTCCGCAGCGATACGAAATCCGTCTTCGATCCAGGCACTGTTTGCCCGGGACCGGACATAGTATTCCTTCACGACAGCGGGCCGCTGTGTCTGGAACCCGTTGTTCGACCCGACAATATGGGCGGTCATGAACAGGATACCTTCATATATCCAGCGCTGGTTTTCGACATAGTCCGAAAACTCTTCCGGTCCATGGTTCGGCTGTCGGTCGAGCATTAGAGGCCTGGCGCCCAGACTCTCGGGACCGGTGTCGTAGAATATTTCCCGCAGCATGTTGAGCCGCCCAAGCGGATCGTACTTTCCGGCCTTTTCCCGGTGGCAATCCGTCCATTCGTTGTCGCCGGGCGTATAGATCAAAGCGCTCTCGAAGGAATCGAAATACGCACGCTGGCGTCTGAACTCCTCATCCGAACATGGGGTGGAGCCCGATTTGATGTCGCCGACATGGATTGAAAAGGCGGGTGCGGCCCTGTTGATGGCGTCAATTAGCCGCTCATAGGGAGGCCCGGTGAGGACTGGCGCCCCGTAGGGCATATCGCCCAGGGCAACGAAGCTGAAGCGTTCAGCCGCCTGCGCCGAAGCCGAAAACACCAAAAAAAGGATCAGCCCCCACGCTAAAGCCTTCCTTTGACAAACCAGAATCATGTTCAATCCTTCGATAGTACAAAGCGGACGTTACCACACAAAGATTACAGAGCGTTTTAAGAACCGTGACGATCAATATCGCTGAAGACGACCCACGAGATGCCCAGATCACAGCGCTGCTGCGGGCGCATCTGACGCTGATGCGAAGCCTCGGTCCGCCCGAAAGCACCCATGCCCTCGACCTCGACGGGCTGCTGACGCCGGATATCACCTTCTGGTCGGCCCGCAACGGAGAACGCACCGTCGTCGGCTGCGCGGCCCTGAAAGCGCTGACCCCGAAACACGCCGAAATCAAGTCGATGCATGTCGCCGAACCCCAGCGGGGCGCAGGCATCGCCGGCCGGCTGGTGAAACATATTCTGCAAACGGCGAAAGCACGAAACTATGAACGCCTGAGCCTGGAGACCGGATCGAGCGCGGCGTTCCGCCCGGCCAGAACCCTGTACGAGCGGCACGGTTTCTCGGAGACCGGTCCCTTCGGCGACTACAGACCCGATCCGAACAGCACCTTCATGACCCTGCTTCTGCCACAATAAAAAAGACCCCGCATCGGCGGGGCCTTTTTCTTAAACATGTACCGCAGGCTTATTCGGCTGCCGGCATTTCGTCGCCGCTGGCGGCTTCTTCCGCAGCTGCTTCGGCTTCCTGAGCCGCTGCCAGCGCTTCCGCCGCCGCAGCCCGTTCGGCCTGGATAATCCGGTCCTTGGTGACCGCATCATGCCGCAGACGTTTCATCACCGCACCGGTACCGGCCGGGATGAGGCGTCCGACGATGACGTTTTCCTTCAGGCCGATCAGATTGTCCGACTTGCCGTTGACCGCCGCTTCGGTAAGGACGCGGGTGGTCTCCTGGAACGACGCTGCGGAGATGAACGAGCTGGTTTGCAGGCTCGCCTTGGTGATCCCCTGCAGAACCGGTTTCAGTTTCGCCGGTTCCTTGTTTTCCTTGATCGCCCGGTCATTGGCTTCGGCCGCTTCATCGCGGTCGACCTGTTCGCCGGTCAGCAGATAGGTGTCGCCCGGATCAATCACTTCGACCTTCTGCAGCATCTGGCGGACGATCACTTCAATATGCTTGTCGTTGATCTTCACGCCCTGCAGACGATAGACGTCCTGGATTTCCTTGCAGAGATAATTCGACAGCGCTTCAACGCCCATCACTTCAAGGATATCGTGCGGAACCGGGTTACCGTCCATCAGCATTTCACCCTTACGGATGAATTCGCCTTCCTGAACGGCAATATGCTTGCCCTTCGGCACCAGGAATTCCGACGCCTCGCCGTCTTCTTCTGCCGGACGAACGACGATACGACGCTTGGTCTTGTAGTCCTTGCCGAATTCGACGTAGCCGTCCTGATCCGAGATAACCGCAAATTCCTTCGGCTTGCGGGCTTCGAACAGTTCCGCAACACGCGGCAGACCACCGGTAATGTCACGGGTCTTGGACGATTCACGCGGAATACGCGCCAGCACGTCACCAGCCCTGACTTCCTGGCCGTTGGTAACGGACAAAATGGCGTCGACCGACATGAAGTAGCGGGCCTCCATACCGTTCGGCAGGTTGACGACTTCGCCTTTTTCATCCCGCAGCGTGATACGCGGCTTCAGTTCGGAACCACGGGCCTGCTGTTTCCAGTCGATGACCACTTTCGAGGCAATACCCGTTGCTTCGTCGACAACATCGCGGACGGAAACGCCCTCGACCAGATCGACATAATGCGCAACACCGGCTTTTTCCGTGATGATGGGAATGGTGTACGGATCCCATTCGGCCAGGGTCTGGCCCTTCACCACTTCATCGCCTTCGTCGACTTTCAGACGAGCGCCGTACGGCACCCGGTGACGGGCACGATCCCTCCCGGTTTCATCGACCAGTGCGATTTCCGTGTTCCGGCCCATGACCACCGGCTTGCCGTCACTGTCGATAACCACGTTGCGATTATCGACCCGGACTGTGCCGTCGATGGAGCTTTCGACCGAGTTCTGTTCGGCGCCACGCTGGGCCGCGCCACCGATGTGGAACGTCCGCATCGTAAGCTGGGTGCCCGGCTCGCCGATCGACTGAGCCGCGATAACACCGACCGCCTCGCCCATGTTGACCGTCGTACCGCGCGCCAGATCGCGACCGTAGCAGTTGCCGCATACCCCGCCCTTGCTTTCGCAGGTCAGGACAGAACGGATCAGCACGGCATCGATACCGGCTGTTTCAACGGCATCCGCCAGATATTCATCGATCAGACCGCGTGCCGGCACGATAACTTCGCCGGTCAGCGGATGAATGATGTCTTCAGCGGCGCA
>Ga0070727_10004042_pt1 | contig 12738 bp, 13 predicted proteins | sample tdAd472_FD_66722 | JGI IMG/M metagenome (GOLD analysis project Ga0070727, IMG submission 66722) | Marine sediment microbial communities from the Atlantic coast under amendment with organic carbon and nitrate - tdAd47.2 | ecosystem: Environmental > Aquatic > Marine > Coastal > Sediment | place... | reverse complement strand
CCGAGCTGCAGGCCGCTCTCGATCGCGTGCCTAACCATGGAATCGTCCTCGCCAGCCAGTGCCTTGGTCAGGAGCTCTCGGGTGTTCTCGGAGTCGATCTCGAGCAGCAACTTGACCGCCAGCATGCGAACGTTCCAAGCGGAATGTTTGAGGCCCCGACTCACAAACCGTTCTGCATCGCGAGAAGGTAACGTGTGGGCCGCGCGGAGTCCGGCCTGAAATACCTCGTCGTCCGTGTGAGAGAGCGCACGCTCGACAGCCATGGCAACATCCGAATCCCCCAGCCACGCCAGAGCGTCGAGGGCTGCGGCGATCACCACCGGTTCTTCGTCTTCGAGCAGCGCTCGGATTCGGGGAATCGCACCTTTGGCCTCGCGTCGACCGAGGGCGAGGGCCGCCTCCGCACGAATGGGCGGAAATGGGGAATCGAGCGCGGTAAGAAGCGGAGCGTTGGCCTGGTTGGTGTTCAGCTGTCCGAGTGTTCGAACCGCCGCGATTTGAACATCGATGTCTTCATCTGCAACAGCGTAGCCGATCAGTTGAGCTACGTCGGTTGCGTTCGCGATCGCAAGAGCCTGCACCACCGCTCGGCGGGTACGCGGGTCACTGCTGTGCAACCCGCGCTTGAGCACTTCGACCGAGCCAGCGGAGTCCAGACGCGAGAGCACATGCGCGATGTCGGCGCCCCCTGGACCATCGAGGTCGGCTCGCTCGAGCGCTTCTTCGACGACGGCCGGTACACGAGTGGCGAGCGCCTCGAGCGCACTGGTGGCCGCGGCGCGCACCTGATGCGATGGGCTGTTCAAGCATTCGACGAGCGCGCGGCAATCTCGGGGATCGCCCCACCAGCGAAGGCTCTCGGCGGCCGCAGCCCGCACGCCGTCGGTCGCATCGGTGAGATCTCGTTCGATCAAGCTGCGAATGCGATCGCGAGTGCCGGCCGGCACCTCATCGATATGCCGGTAGCTCAGCTCCGCGGCAAGCTCGAGGGCTATAGCCCAGACCCTCGGCTCGCTGCGGCGCTGCATCAGGAGCGGCTCGATGAGCCCCGCCCCCCAGTTCCGGAGCGCCTCGACCGTTTCCAAGTCCGCCACGTCGTCGGCGACCGCTTGGATGACGGCCTCGAGCGAATTCTCATCCCTGCACAGCACCGCAAGGTAGGCAACACCCTGCCGAGTCGTAGTATCTCCATGAAGGAGAGCCTCGTGAAGCGCATGCCGGAATGATTCGTCAGACGCGCTGAGTCGATCGACCAACTCGGAGCGATGAGTCTCTGCCTTGTCGGCAAGCTCCGCGATGGCACGAAGGGCCGCCGAGGAGGTCTGAGGCGAGGCATCGGTTGCAAGCTCGAGAAGAAACTCGAGCGCCTGTGGGTCGCCAGTCCTTCCGAGAAGCTCGGCCGAGATCCGGCGCACGATCGCGTCTTCCACCGCCGGCTCGAGCTCTCTCCAAGGCACTCGCGTGCCCAGCCGCGTCAGTCCCTCGAGGATGGAAATGCGGAGAAACAGATGCGGCGTGGAGAGCCGCTCCTTGAGCAGTCCTTCGGCACGAGCGCCCCCGATGCAAACCAAGGCTTCGACCGCAGCGGCGGCAACGTTGGCGTCCGAGCCTCGAATGAGCGACTCGAGATGGTCGATCATCTGTGGGTCTCGGGTCTTGCCCATCGCCTCGACGAGGAACTTTCGCGCGCCTTCTCCCGCCCCCTCGCAGGCCTTGGCGAACTTGCTCGCTTGGCCCTGAGCGACCATCCCCAGGACTTCGATCGCGGCGTTGCGCAGGCCGATGTTGTCAGTCGCAAGCAACCGGGCCAAGAGCGCGTCGATCAGCGCATCCTTCTCACCGGTCTGCGCGGCAAGCGAGATCGCCTCTCTTCGTACACGCCAGTCCGTATCGGAAAGTGCATCGAGAATCTGGACCAGCGGCGTCCCCTGAGGGCGGAGGCTCATCCGGTAGACCGCCTGACGCCGGACGTCAGGGTCGGCGGAGTGAAGCGCCTGTTCGAGCCGATCGCTGGTCACGGAACCTCCGAAGGCAAAAACGGCATCTCGCCTGAGGGGATCTGCATGGCAGGTTCGACCAGCCGGTCCGCATCGAGCAAGAACACCAGCCGGTCGTGGTGCCGGTAGGCTGAGGTGATGCCCCGTTGGAGGTGACGGTGATCCAACACCGGCACCTCGCGCTGCCGGTTCTCAGCGGACGAAAAAACATCGAGCACGGCATCGACCACGACCCCAACCAACCTCCCGGCGGTTTCGAGGATGATCCACTTGGTTTGCCGGCTCGCTTCTTGCGCGGGCAGCCCGAAGAGTAGCCGCAAGTCGACAACCGCCACGACTTCCTCGCGATAGTCTGCGACTCCGAGGACGAAGGGACGCTCCCGCGGCAGCTCGATGATCGGCAGTGGGTTCACGATCTCTCGGATGCGCGCGACTTCGAGCGCATACATGACCGCATCAACCTCGACCTGTATGAGGTCTTTCGCAACCGTTGCGCTGTAAGCCCTGCCTCCGCTCACTTCAGCCCCCCAACAGCGACACCGGATCGATCAGAATCAACATGTCTTGTGCGTCGCTCGACGATCGCGAAGGAACCCGTCCGACCCCGACGACGTACTCGGACAGCTCCGCGCCCATCGCGCTCGCGTACTCGATGTCCTCCGGCTCCATCCGATACACTTGAATCACACTGTCGACGGCGACCCCGATGAGCTCTTCGCCATTATCGACCAACAGAACGCGCCCGTAAGGCTCGGTCTGCTCCACCTCGAGATTCAGCATCTTGGGCAGATCGATCAGCGTGATGATCTGGCTCCGCACCGAAATGACTCCGAGAAAATGCTCTGGCGCGCGCGGAACCTCCGTCAGCGGAGGCGGCACCAGAATCTCCCGCACCACGGACAACGGAAACCCGTAGGCCTCATCGCCTGCCAACACCGCCAGCACGGCGACAGCTCCGGTTTCGCTTTCCGGATCGGGCACCAGTGTGGCCTTTTGTTGAGTCAGGCTCATAGCCGTGTCTCCAGGGCCTGGAGCGCGTCCGGCCCGTCAAAGTACTCGGTGAAGAGGGCTGGCGCGTCGAGGACCAGTGCGACTTTCTGGTCGCCCAAGTCGGTCGCGCCGGAAAAACCTCGAGCCGACGACAGGCTCTTGCCGAGAGACTTGATGATTACGTCTTCTTGACCGATGAGCTCGTCGACGACGAATCCGAGCTCTCGGTTCCCCATCGAGCCAACGACGACGAACCGCCCCCCTTTCCTGGCGGTGCTTCTGAAGCCAAACAAGCGGGCGAGATCGCAGATCGCAAGTGTCTCGCCACGCAGGGTGATCACCTCGCGGCCTTGGATAGTATGCACCTCTTCCGGCACGTACGGAATCGCTTCACGAACCGCGGTGATCGGCAACGCAAAGGTGCGCGATGCGATGTTGACGATGAGCGCGCGGATGATCGCGAGGGTGATCGGAAGCGTGACCGTGATCTTCGTGCCGATGCCCTGCTCGCTCGCTATCGAGATCATCCCGCCCATCCGAAGAATGTTGGTTTTCACCACGTCCATGCCGACGCCTCGGCCGGACATATCCGTGATCTCCGAGGTCGTGCTCAGCCCGGGGAGGAAAACCAAGTTGAGCATCTCTTGGCGCGTGAGCTCATGACTTGCGTCCGCGCTCAACAGACCGCGCGCAACGGCGGTTTCCCGCAGCATGTGTGCATTCATCCCGCCGCCATCGTCCTCGACTTCGATGACGACGTTACTGCCCTTGTGATACGCGTTGAACGCGAGCGTACCCTCCGCCGGCTTGGCAACGCGGGTTCGCTCGTCGGCAGCTTCGATGCCGTGATCGATGGCATTGCGGACCAGGTGCATCAGCGGGTCGGTCAGCTCCTCCACGATGAGCTTATCGACCTCCGTGTCGGCACCGGTCACGACGAGCCGAACCTGTTTGTCGCGCTCGCGTGCAGCTTGCCGCACGATGCGAGCCAGTTTGTTGAAGACCTGGCCTAGCGGAACCATGCGAACGTCGAGGATCCCGGTACGGAGCTCGGAAAGCTGACGCTCGAAACCACGGCCGATGCGGTCGAGGTCCATAACCGATTGATGGTGCGCCGATTCGCCCTTGAACCGGTCGACGATGCGGCCGATGGCGCTGCGGACCAACGCAAGCTCTCCGACGGCATTCATCAAATGGTCGAGCTTGCGGATATCCACACGCACCGAGTTCGCCACCGAACGAAGCGATGCCTGGCTGGGGTCCTCGTCGGGCTGAGCTCTCATACTGACCGCAGCCGACGGGATCGACGTGAGCCTCGGCGGAAGTGTGGGCAGATGCGTGCGCTCCTCGATCGCCTCGATCGCTCCGTACCGCCCTTCGAAATGCGCCTTGAGGTCCGCCTCCGGGACTCGGCTCGCGAGCAACACCACTAGCTCGATGGTGTCCTCGTTGCCCCCCTCTAGGCTCGGCAGATAGGTTATGATCTCGGCGTCGTCGAGTGCCACGTCGCGCAAAGTGTCAATTGAATCATCGATGGCGGCGAGGTCGAATGCCGCGCGGAGTCGATAGAGCTGCAGCCCTTCACGGATGCAAGCCCGGAGCCGATGTTCTTCGTACTCGGTCAAGACCGAAAGAACCGCAGGCTCGATGGCGTATTTGTCGAGCGGATCGCCTTCCTCCTCCTCGGGCTCCTGCCCAATCGAACGAACGGCGGCGATGTACGCCTGCACCCCGGGTTCTTCTTCCGGCGACTGTGGATCCTCGAGCGCCAGGAGTCGCTGAAACCGTTCGACGGAGTCGAAGAGTACGTCGAGCAGCTGCTGACCAACCGAGGTGCGGGCGAGCCGTAGGTCGTCCAGCAAGTCCTCGAGCGCGTGAGCAACCGCACCCACGTGCCTATACCCGAACATGCCGGCAATGCCCTTGAGGGTGTGGACGCTGCGGAAGAGCTCGTTGATCAGGGCGGGGTCGATGCGCTCGTTGCGATGGTGAGCCTCGTCGAGCAGCAATAGATCGCGCGACAACGCCTCCACGAGCTCTTGGGCCTCGGCCAAGAACTCCTGCTGCACGTTGTCGCGCGGGTCGCTCACCGGGAGACCTCTTCGGCCGAGCCGAGTAAACGTCGGATCAGCGCTCGAAGCTCGTCAACCTCGAAGGGCTTCTGGAGAAAAGCGTCCGCGCCAAGCTTAGTGCCGCGCTTCGAATCCGAACCATCAACCTGCGTGCTGATCAGGATCTTGCGAGCGCCTTGTTGCCTCGGGCTCTTTTTCATGAAGGCGAGTAGCTCCAGCCCGTTGATATCCGGCATGTTGACGTCGACGATGACGACGTCGAACGCGTTTGAAGCAAGCAATCGGAGCGCCTCGAAGCCGGTCTCGGCTTCTTGGACTCGCGCGAAGCCCGCGTCTTCCAAAGAAGCGCGGACGAATGCGCGCACCGCGCTGCTGTCGTCGACAATGAGAGCGTGAAATGCCACTCGATCCCCCCGCGTACATGGTAACAGAGACGAACCGGGGGGGACCCGCCCTATTCGCGCCAAAACGAACGCGATTTCGGCTCGTTCTGTGCGCAGGATGAACATGCGCACAGGCTCCGCAAGAATCGATGGCTGTAGATCCCTGTCTGGTGACCGTCGCGCCACACCAGCCGCAGTGCGTAATTCCCGACGGGTTGGATGTCGCTGAGCTCGAGGTCGCCGCCCTCTACGAATTGGATGGGCCCCTCGTGACCTTGGCAGTTCGCGCAGGGACAGAAGCCGCGCAATAGCTCGTGCGGGTAGATGCTGCGATGCCCGTCAACCCAGTCGATTTCCATTACACGGGCTCCGCGCGGCGCGCGCAGCTCGATCGGCTCGGGCGCGTCACTCACGAAATGCGGCCCTCCCACCTACCCGACGCCGCCGCAGTGCGTTCCCGAACGCCCACCGTCGCGTGGTGCGCGTCGAGTTGCGCCAACGCGTCGTGGATCTCCTGGCGCTCTGAGTCGGGCCAAGGCTGATCGGGAAGCTCAAACGTCGCCTGAACCGCAACCCAACGTCGAAGTGCCCCCGCCGACAGAACCAGCCGACCTCCACCGCACGCCCTGCACACGATCCCCCCCCGCGCGGCATCGAAGGAGGCTGAACGGCCCGGAGCCGGCACCTTGCCGCAATGGACGCAACGATCGAGGGTCGGCGTGAAGCCCAATACCGCAAGCACTCGAATCTGGAGGCAAAGCACGCACTCTTTGGCTGGCGCACCGCCGTCGAGCGCCGCGAGGAACTGCACTGCCGACTCGAACACAGCAGGCTCAGGCTCGTGGTCGGGCACGCGCTCGCGAATGACCGCTAGCGCCGCACCCGCCGCTCCAATCGCTTCCAAGCTCCGAAGGATCCCGTGAAAAGATCGATCGACCGACACGCGCTCCAGGTGCGCGAGCTCGCCGCGCCCCGGCCGGAAGTGCGCCTTCATCAAGACGTATGGCTGCAAAGCGCCGCCGAATCGGCGCTGACTTTTGCGCGCGCCGCGAGCGAGCGCAGAGATCTTGCCGTACTCCTCGGTTAGGAGAGTGACGATTCGATCGGAGTCGCGATAGTCGACGGAGCGCAGAAGGAGCGCTCGACTTTGGCGGCTTCGACTTGGCACGGCACCGCTGAGGATACCTCAATCGGATCGTCCTGTGCAGGCGCGCGCCGCACGAGGGCAAACGTAGCGACGATGATCGCGAAAAGCGCCGCAGTCGTAATCGCCAGCAAAACGACCCCGTATCCGCGCCGGCTGCTGACCGTCGCTAGCGGCGCTGGAGCTAGCGTCTTAGGGCGCTGTTCGTCGAAACGCGCGAGGACATCGTCAGCATTGATATCGACCGCCGAAGCGTAGGCCTTGATGAAGCCCCGCACGAACACACCGCTTGGGAGATCCTCGAAGCGATCCTCTTCGAGTGATTCGAGCGTCTTGCGCGGAATGCGCGTCGTGCTCGAAACCTCCTCGATCGAGAGCCGGCGGGTCTCGCGCTCGGTCTTCAGATAGTCACCAATCGAGTCAGGCGTCATCGGGACTCCTCGAGCAGAGCTTGGCACATGCGTCCGTCATTCGAATAAGGGTCCAGCTCGACGCACTTCTCCAAGTCCGCAACCGCATCTTGACGATGGCCCAAACGAGCGCGCACCTCTCCACGTAGTCGCCATGCGCCCTGGAGCCGGCGATCGTTCGAGCACGACGGATCGGCCCCGATCGCGCTCTCGAGGGCGTGCTCCGCGTCTTTCAATTGCTGCAAGTGCCACAGGGCCTGACCCATGGTGTAGTAGCCGACGCAGAATCTCGGTTGTATGCGGACCGCTTCCATCGTGGACTTCACCGCCTCTTGATATTCGCCCTGACGCAATTGTGCCAGGCCGAGATTGCCCCACGCAAGATGTGGAGCGGTGTTCAGTTCATCGGTTGCGGACTCCCGAAACGCGAGACTCGCGTCGTCGTACCGCCCGAGCTCCATCAGGCACAGACCGTAGATGTTGCGAGCCTCGGCGAGCGTCGAGCCACCTTGCTTTTGCTTCTCGAGAAGCTTGATCCCGGTGCTCAAATGTTCCTCCGCATTTTGGTAGTCCCGGCGTTCCATTTGGATGAACCCCAGAAGCAGGTGGGCCTCGGCGTTGTTTCCGTCGAGGTCGAGAGCCTTGCGCAGATGTTCAATGGCGCTGGCAGTCTGACCTTCATCCCGAAGGCTGGCCGCGAGCTGAAACTCTCGGTACGAGCGCTCGCCATCCGGCGTACCCGCCGCCGACGTCGTTGCACACCCCAAGGCTAGGCAGGCCAGCCAAACCAATCCCCACATCCGAAGCACGTTCAGGGTCTACTTACCACAACGAGCCCGGTCAAGAAGGGGTGTCGGTCTACCGACAGCTCAACCCGTGCCGTACGTCTTCCTTAAGAGCCAGAAGATCGTGCAGTTGGCGCAAGGCAGAAGCGTCGCTGATAGTGATCGTCTGATCACCTACCGAGAGGTACCCACGCTCCCGCAACTGGCCGATGACGGCCTTGACCTGGTCGAGGTCTAATGCAGTTCGGGTGGATAATTCGAGCGGGGAAAGCTCGAGCGGCCCTTCGTCAGTGTCATCCGCGGCATGCAGAAGGGTGTTCAGGACGCGGATCGTGGGATCTGGCAGCAGGAAGTTCTCGATTTGTTCCTCGGCACGCTGCAAACGCCGCGCAAGCTGCTCCATGACCCCCTCGCCCACGTCCGGACGGCGGCGCACCAGAGCGCGGAAGGTGTCGCTCTCGATAACCAGCGCGGTCACCGGCTCGATCGCTTGGGCGGTGGCCGAACGGTGCGCCCCGGGTAGGAGAGCCTCTTCACCGACGAGCTCCTGCGCCCCGTATACGCCGATACTTCGTTCGACTCCGCGAGCCCGTTTAACCAGCTGCACCCGTCCCTCGCGGATCAGGTAGAGCTCGGTCGCAGGGGCTCCCGCATAGTAGAGGGTCGTGCCAGCGGAGAAGCTCCGATAGTACCGATCGATCCCGAGCTCATCGGTCGAGTCCGCCATCGGGTTTAGTTACCCCACTTGGCGTAAGCGCCGCAACCGTTATCGGGCGAGGTGGCAGGCGACCTCGTGCCCGGGCTCGACGGCCCGAAGCGCTGGAACCTCGCGATCGCAAAGGCCTTTCTCGGCAACGGGGCAGCGAGGGTGAAAGGCGCAACCGCTAGGGGGATCGAGGGGGCTCGGCACGTCGCCCTTCAACACCAGGCGCCGTTTCCTTGCGGTTGGGTCCGGTTCGGGAGCCGCGCTCAGGAGGGCCTCGGTATAGGGATGGCGGGGCTTCTCGTAGATCTGCTCCGAGGCGGCAAGCTCCACGATGCGACCCAAGTACATGACCGCAACTCTGCGGCTGACGTGCTCCACGACGTGCAGATCATGAGCAATGAAGAGATAGCTCAGTCCGAGCTCTTCTTGGAGATCGCTGAGAAGGTTCACGATCTGCGCTTGAATCGAGACGTCGAGGGCGCTCACCGGCTCGTCGGCCACGATGAAGCTCGGCGAGACTGCCAGCGCGCGCGCGATGCCGATGCGCTGGCGCTGTCCGCCGGAGAACTCGTGCGGGTAGCGGCGCATGTGCTCGGGTCGCAACCCGACTCGCTCGAGCAAGGCGGCGACGCGCTGCTGCTCCTCGGATGTCGAGGTCACCATCCCATGCACACGCAGCGCTTCGGACAGGGCAGTCTGTACGGTCATGCGGGGATTCAATGAGCTGTACGGATCCTGAAAGATAATCTGCATCTTGCTCCGGAACGGCCGCAGCGCCGACTGCGACAAGCCGGTAATGTCCTTCCCTTCGAAGTAGATGCTTCCGCTCGTCGGCTCTTGCAGCCGCAAGAGCAACCGCCCCAACGTGCTCTTGCCGCACCCCGACTCGCCGACCAGGCCTAGGGTTTCGCCGGGCATCACGTCCAAGGTGACGCCATCGACGGCACGCACTTGGGTGTGCCCGCGCCCAATGCCGCGCGATGGGCCTCGGAAGGACTTGCGTAGCGAGTCGGCGCGGACGATCGGTTCCGCGCTCATGCCGACACCTCGGCGCGAAAGCACGCGACCTCACTTTGATCGAGCAGCTGCAAAGTCGGCTCCTCGGCGCGGCACACGTCGCTGACCAGGTCACAGCGATCTTGAAAACGGCACCCGGTCGGCAACGTGCGCAGGTCGGGAACGATTCCAGGGATGGTTGGCAAGCGCTCACCGCGATTGCGGACGCTCGGCAGGCTGCGCAGCAGGCCGCGCGTATATGGGTGGCGTGGAGTCCGAAACAAGGCGTTGGTTTCCGCTTGCTCGACGATTTTCCCCGCATACATGACGGCGATCTCGTGAGCGAACTCCGCCATCACGCCGAGGTCGTGGCTGATGAAGATCATGCTCATGCCGAGCTCTTCTTGCAGTGAGCGGAGCAAATCCAAGATCTGCGCCTGAATCGTCACGTCGAGCGCGGTCGTGGGCTCGTCCGCGATCAAGAGTCGAGGCTCGCACGCCAGCGCCATCGCGATCATCGCGCGCTGCCGCATGCCGCCGGACAACGTGTGCGGATAGGAATCGATCCGCTGCGCGGGGGCCGGGATCCCGACCAAATCCAACAGCTCGATCGCACGAGCCTTGGCGGCGCGGCGGCTCACGTTCTGGTGGATCCGAATCGCCTCCACGATCTGCGAGCCGACCGTGTACACCGGGTTGAGCGATGTCATGGGTTCCTGAAAAATCATCGAGATCTCGTTGCCGCGGAGGCTCCGCATCTCCGATTCGCGTAGCTGCAGTAGGTCGCGGCCCTCGAACAACGCCTCGCCGCCTTCGATGAAGCCCGGGGGGCTCGGGATCAGGCGCATGATCGACAACGAAGTCACGCTCTTACCGCAACCGCTCTCACCGACGATACCGAGCGTGCGGCCTGGCAACACGTCGAACGAAACGTCATCGACGGCTCTCAGGTAGCCCTCGTCGGTCTCGAACGCCGTGACCAAGTGGCGGAGACTGAGCAGCGGTTCGGTCATGCGGCGCTACCTTAGCACCAGTGGGCCAATGCTCGGCTTTTCATGAGCACGAAGCGAATTCGATCGACATGCCCGGGGCGGGCGCTTGCTGAAACGCCCCGTCCGGAACTTCGGGGTTCAACGAGATCGATTTCACCCGAACCGAGGTGTCGGCATCGTTGACCTGATCGATGAACCGTACGTTCGTCGGAAACGACTGGCCTTCGACGTCGATGTGGTCGTCGTAGGTCGCTTCCCAGCGTGTCTTCCCATCGGGGCCCCGCTCGGTGGACCTGCGCAGCGTCAATCGCTGCTCGCCGGGCGCCTTATCACGGTCGGCTTCGTCGACGGAGAATGCGACCTCTTGAGTCGTCCCGTCCGCGGCAACCAGCGTCACGACGTAGCGGCCATCGCGGCATTCCATCGACTGCCCAGTCGCTTCGATCATCGGGGTGTCGCCGGTGAGAAGCCGAAGAACATTCTCGGCATCGACCGAGATCCCCAAGAGACGCGCGATGTTCTCCGGACACGTAGGTCCGTGCAGGAACGCGCCTTCACGCAGGTCACTCAGCTGGAAGCTCTCGCCGTCGCTGGTCAGCACGGCCGCCGGTCCGACTTGAGTCATCACATCGAAGCGGACTCGGTCGGGCCGCTGCAAAAACATCAGCACGGTGCCGCGAATGCGTCCGTTGCGAGCCCATTGGGTCACGCGGGCTTCGGCTTTGATCGACTGCCAACCAGCCTGGCGGCCCGCGTGATCGTCGAGCGCCTTTGCGGCGTCGGTGCGTGCTTGAACGGGGCAGGCGGGCACCGTCTTGCAGCCAGTCGCGGCCAGTAACAACAGGAGCAACGCGGTGAGGCGCGCCTGCGTCACTAGTTGTTTTCCGCTCCCATGTCGATCCAGTCCTCGACGATCTGAATGAGGACCTCGCTGAGAATTTGCCCGAGCGGCATCTCGTCGCCGCAATCCTGGATGTCACGCATCTTTTGGATCATGAGGGACCCGGCGGAATCAAAGGGAATCACGATTGTGCGGTTGGCGCCCCCGCACGCACCCTGGGGGGCAGCCATCGCGTCGACTACAGCCGGGTAGGACTCAGAGGCCCAGTTGGCGGTGTTGGTGTCGCTGTCGCCGGTCAAATCCAGAGCCGCAACAGCATCGAGGCTCAAGCCACCCGGAATGATTTCCCCTTGGCGACTTGGATTCTGGTCGGGGTTGTCATTGTCTGGGCCATGGCAAACAACGCACTGAGTGAACATCACGCTCCAGTAGATGTCGTTCCACATGGGCTCTGGCGGGGGCTCCTGCGGACCGCTGAAATAGCAGATCTCGTCATCGACACTCGGACACGGTGTAAGCTCTTGCGCCTGCATAGTCGCAAGCTCGGTGCGCGCGATGACCGGCGCCTGACACGCAAGCCAGTTGCGGACGATCTCCTGCGCTTCGCCCGATTCGATCGGCGGCAACGGATCCCCGCTGGAGTCGACCCACTGCCTGCGATCGCGGACGGCTTGACCCTCCTCACCCGGCGGCATTGCCCCGGCGCGCATCTCCTGGATCATCCCCTCGGCCCAGTGGTTGATCTGATTCTGATTGTCGTGGAGGCTCTCGAGCCGCGTGCAATACGCGCTATCGGTCTGACCGCCTTCGCAACTGTCGATCGGCTTGGCGCAGGTCGGGTCCTGAGTCTCGTCGGTGCACGCGAGCTCCACGTCGAAGTTCAGTCCCGCCGGCACGCCGATCCGGTCCGCGCCCACTGCCGCAGGGGAGTGGCAGAACTGTCCGGCGCCGCAGGTGGTCTGAACCAGGGCTTGCCCCTCGTACATCGGCAGCCCGTCGGCGAGGCGAAAGGCGATGTCGAACGCTGCCGGCCCTTCGATCGGCCGACCGTCCGGCGTCTGGCCGTCGAGATTGCACTCGCCGAGGTCGCGCTTGCAGCCCGTGACGCTCGTGATGAGGACTAAGAGAGAGCAAGCAAGAGCGCGGCCACCAAGCATCTGAGCCGGCAAATTGCTTCTGATGCCCCGCGGAGTCAAGCAAGACGCACGCGGGAGCTCACGCAGCCGGCCGGAGGTGCTCCAGGCGGGTGCGGAGCTTTTGCCGGGCCCTGACCTCGAGCTGCCGGACCCGTTCTTTGCTCACACCCATCTCGCGGCCGAGCGCCTCTAGCGTGCAGGGCTCGTCGGAAAGGATACGCGCCTCGATGATGCGCTGCTCACGCACCGTCAGGCTCTCCATCGCCGACTGTAACGCGGCACGCAC
>Ga0070727_10004041_pt1 | contig 12740 bp, 7 predicted proteins | sample tdAd472_FD_66722 | JGI IMG/M metagenome (GOLD analysis project Ga0070727, IMG submission 66722) | Marine sediment microbial communities from the Atlantic coast under amendment with organic carbon and nitrate - tdAd47.2 | ecosystem: Environmental > Aquatic > Marine > Coastal > Sediment | place... | reverse complement strand
CCGGCCTTCTCCAGGGCCGTCATCAAGAGATCGGACAGTCGGGGTTCACCCACTTCGACCGAGCTGTAGCTGGCGTGACGCACCGGCTGGTCGATAGGGATCACACGACCGATGTCGATGGGAGTCCCGGTCAATACGACGTCGCAGGGGACGTTGCGGATGGTCTCTTCCAGCTCGCCTAATTGATCCCGCGAGTAGCCCATGGCCGGTAGGACCGGGCCGAGTTGGGGGTACTTGTAGAGGGTTTCGACGATTGATCCGACGGCAAAGGGTCTTGGATCGACGATTTCGGCAACTCCGGCCTGACGGGCAGCGACGGTCCCCGCGCCGAATGGCATTCCGCCGTGGGTGAGGGTCGGACCGTCCTCCACGACGAGTACCCGCTTGCCCTCGACGTCGGGACCCATTTCCAGCTTGACCGGAGAAGCAGTTCGAACAATTGGAGCAGTCGGGTTCACCGAGCGGACGTTGGAGATCGTCCTCTCGATGTCCGTCTCATCTGCTGTATCGACCTTGTTGATCACGACGACGTCGGCCATCCGAAGGTTGACTTCGCCTGGATGATGGGTGAGTTCATGTCCAGGCCGTAGTGGATCCAGGACCGTGATGAACCAGTCGGGCATGTAGAACGGGAAGTCGTTGTTGCCGCCGTCCCAAACGATCACATCCGACTCCGCTTCTGCAGCCCTGAGGATGTCGCTGTAGTCGACGCCTGCCCACATGAGGAGACCTTCGCGGACAGGCGCCTCGTATTCCTCGCGCTCCTCGATCGTGGGGTGTGAATCGTCGATGTCCTGGATTGTTTCGAAGCGCTGCAATTGCATGCCTTCGAGGTTTCCGTAGGGCATTGGATGGCGAATCAGCGACACCTTCAAGCCGGCATCGGTCAGAAGCTTCCCGATGAATCGACTCGTCTGGCTCTTGCCAGAACCTGTTCTGGCTGCGCAGACGGCAATCAATGGTCGTCGGCTGGGGATCATTGTCTGGTCGGGTCCCAACAGGACGAAGTCGGCACCGTTGGCGAGAACAAGAGAAGCCTTGTGCATCACGTCTTCGTGGGACAGGTCCGAGTACGCAAAGACGACTTGGTCGACTGCCTCACGGCGGATCAGATCCGGCAGTTCCGCCTCATCGACTATCGGGATTCCGTCCGGGTAGTCGTCTCCTGCCAATGAGGCCGGGTAGACCCGGTTGGCGATGCCCGGAATCTGCGCCGCGGTGAAGGCGACGACCAACGTGTCGGGGTCTTCACGGTAGGCAACGTTGAAATTGTGGAAGTCCCGACCACCGGCACCCATGATCACGACCTTGGTGGCGTCTGCAGTCATGTAGTGAATCTCGCGAATGGCTCCACCGGCCACCAGAGCCCTTCGTCCCAAGTGGACGGGACCCCAGTCGGTGAGGCGCCACTCCACACGGGATATGATCGGGCGACTCTCGATGTGAGCTGAACTGAAAGGGAAGAACACCAATGACCGTCAGGCGAGCAAATGAACATCTTCCTTTTGGTGAGAAACGCGACCCTCGGTTCTTCGGGCAGGACATTCTTTCGGTCAAGCAATTCGATCGCCAAGACCTAGAAACCATTTTCGCTGTTGGTCATGAGATGAGAGGAATGGTGGAGCGGGTCGGCACGTTCGATCTGTTGAAGGGAAAGGTGTTGACGAATCTGTTCTACGAACCGTCCACCCGCACTTCGTCCTCTTTTGTCGCTGCAATCGAACGCCTAGGCGGTTCCGTGATCCAGATCAACAATGTCACCTACTCGTCCGTCTCAAAAGGCGAATCTCTTCGAGACACTGTTCGAACCCTCGAGTCCTATTCGGACGCCATCGTCCTGCGTCACCCTGAGCAAGGATCAGCGGCTGAGGCTGCGAAGGCAGCTTCCAAACCCGTCATCAATGCCGGTGACGGACCGGGGGAGCACCCGACACAGGCCTTGCTTGACGCCTACACCATTGTGGAGGAGATGGGCAATCTCGACGGCCTAACTGTCACGATGCTGGGCGACCTGAAGTACGGAAGGACCGTACATTCACTTGCACGTCTGCTGACTCTCTTCGATATGAAGGTCAATTACGTCTCGCCCGAAAGCCTCAGGATGCCGACAGAGCTCGTGGCGGAGGTTGACGATGCCGGAATCCCTCAGATCGAGACGACTGACCTCGAGTCGGTTCTCCCCGAAACCGACGTGCTCTACGTGACCCGAATCCAGAAGGAGCGCTTTGGGAGCGAGACCGAGTATGACGCCGTCAAAGACTCCTATGTGATCACCAACGAGTCCATGTCGACAGCCAAGGACAACATGGTGGTCATGCATCCCTTGCCAAGAGTGGGAGAGATTGCTGAAGAGTTCGATGCCGACCCTAGAGCGGCCTACTTCAGACAGATGGAGTACGGGATGTATGTTCGAATGGCTCTCCTAGCTCTTGTGCTCGGAAGAGCCTGACATGACGGCTGGACACGATCTCGATCCGGCCTTTTCAGCGTTCGCTCAGGCATATGTGCGACGCATCCCTGATGAGTACATCTCAAGCAGCTCAGACGAGGAAGTCTTCGCCGAACTTCGAAGCGTTTTCGAGTTCATCTCCGTTCGCAACGATGACGGCGTTGACGTTCGGGTCTACAACCCTGACTTGACGGATCACGGATTCGAGCACGGGCGCACTGTGGTCGACATCGTCGTCGATGACTCCCCGTTCCTCGTTGACTCCGTCAGAGCTGCGATCGAAGCTGCTGACAACACGGTCACCATCGATGCCCACGCTCCGATTGGCACCAAACGCGACGGTGGTGGTCGGCTCGTCGATGTCGGCCACGCCCGTTCGAGCGATGTTCGCGAGTCCGTTCAGCACTACGTGTTGGAGCGCGAACTCGACGATGACGAGCGCAACACCCTCGAGGGGCGTCTTCGCTCTGTCTTGAAGGATGTTCAAACCGCCGTGAACGATTTTGAGGCGATGCGCGACGGTGCGATCGATCGGATGATCGCGTTCACCCGGCAGGGTGCCGCACGATACGGCGAGGATGAAGTGGCGGAGGGTGTGGACCTCCTGAATTGGTTGCGCGATTTCAACTTCGTCTTCTTGGGCTATCGCGAGTACTCGATTGTCGAAGAGAATGGTCAGCCGTGCCTCGTCGTCGTCCCCGATTCCGGTTTGGGGATCCTGTCGGATACGAAGGACTCGAAACATTCAGACCCCGTCCCGATGTCCACGCTGCCGGTTGAACTCCAAGATCGATATGCGGATGGATTCCTCGTGGTCTTGGCCAAGACCAACTCGATGTCAACTGTTCATCGACGGGCACGGATGGACTACATCGGTGTCCGGATCATCGGCGCAGGTGGGCGAGTTGTAGGCGAAGCCCGCCTGGTTGGTCTGTTCACTTCGAGAGCCCTCATGGCGGAGTCTTCGACGATGCCGATCCTCCGAGGCAAGCTGGGGGCGATTCTTGAAGCGGAGGACCTCTTTGAGGGGTCGCACGACTATCGAGCAGCTGTGCAGATCTACAACAGCTTCCCGAAGGATGAATTGTGGTCGATGCCCGTGGATGCGATGCGCAACACGATCAGAGGTCTGCTGGCGATGGAGAACAAGGAGCAGACCCGCCTCTTTGTGTCGCCCGACCTCCTTTCTCGAAGTGTGTCGTTGATGGTGGTCATGCCACGTGATCGTTTCAACGCGGAGCTACGTAGACAGCTGCAGGCCATGTTCCTCGAAAAGCTCAACGGCAGTTCCATCGACTATCAATTGAGTCTTGGTGAAGAGGGGGCCGCCCGGATTCATTTCACCGTTTGGATCCAATCGGGCCCAGTACCGGACGTTCCGTTCGAGGAGATGCAACAGGCGGTCATCGCTATGTCGCGGACTTGGGAGGATCGGATGATCGACTTGCTCGATTCGAGAATCGGTCAGAGTTCCGAACTCGTTCATCTCTGGTCGCCTCGGCTCCCCGACTACTACAAGACTTCCACCGCACTGCCGATCAGCGCAGGTGACATCCTTCAGTTGGAGGCCTTCGAGGCGGCCGAGCTCGACCTCGCTGTGGGTATTCAGAATGAGGAAGACGGAGGGCTCACTCGAATCGCGGTGTACGCCCGGCATGGCAAGTTGGAGTTGTCCGAGATCCTCCCAGTTCTTGAAGCTCTGGGTGTCCGCGTTGTCGAGGAGGTTCCGACTCGAGTGATTGGCGACGGCGACCAGATTTACATCCACGACATTGGCGTCCTTGATCCTCAAGGATTTCAGTTGGACCTTGATCGATGTGGTGAGCGGGTCGGCGATGCCGTCGAAGCGGGCCTGAGAGGGGAACGTGAGTACGACTCGTTGGATCGGTTAATCATCAGAACCCGATTGGACCATTATCAGATCGGGATCCTCAGGGCCTATCGGACCTACCGGCGACGTGTCAGCACCGGCTTCACGGTCGGCTACGTCAACGATGCGATGGCAACACATTTCTCGATTTCCGAGAGACTCGTCGAATTGTTCGAGGCACGATTTGATCCGGCGAGTGAGGGTGTCGCCACGGATCAGGTTGCGGGCGAAATCCTCAGGTTGCTCGACAGTGTCGCGTCGTTGGATGAGGACCGGATTCTGAGGAGCTTCCTCGAACTGATCATGGCAACTGTTCGAACCAGCGCCTATGTCCCCGGCAGGGAGTCACTATCGCTGAAGCTCTGGTCGGCGGCTGTGCCCGATATGCCCGAACCACGTCCTCTCTATGAGATCTTCGTGTACGCACCTCATGTTGAGGGAGTGCATCTCAGAGGTGGCTTGGTTGCCAGGGGTGGTATCCGATGGTCGGACCGTAAAGAGGACTACAGAACCGAAGTTCTGAGTCTCATGAAGGCTCAGATGACCAAGAATGCGGTGATCGTGCCAACGGGGGCGAAGGGAGGTTTCGTCCTCCGCAACCCCCCACCCGACGCCGACGTTCGAGGGTTGGTCAAGGCTGCATATTTGACCTTCATCAGGGGCTTGCTCGATGTGACGGACAATCTTGTCGACGGTGCTGTCGTGCCTCCAGCCGACGTAAGACGCCACGATCAGGACGATCCCTATTTGGTTGTTGCGGCAGACCGGGGGACAGCGACCTTCTCGGATCTGGCCAACGGCATTGCCAAGGAATACGGATTCTGGCTCCGAGACGCTTTCGCTTCGGGCGGGTCGGCTGGATACGACCACAAAGCCCTTGGAATCACGGCAAGAGGTGGGTGGGAGTCGATCAAGCGCCACTTCCTAGACATGGCACTCGATGCGGCGAGTTACCCGATGACGGTTGTCGGCATCGGTGATATGTCAGGAGACGTTTTTGGCAACGGAATGCTGAGATCGCCACATATGCGGGTGGTGGCGGCCTTTGATCATCGTGACGTATTCGTTGATCCGAACCCAGATGCTGCGATCGGGTTCACAGAACGTCAACGACTGTTCGCCTTGCCTGAGTCGAGCTGGCAAAGCTACGACACCGACAAGATCTCGGCTGGTGGTGGCGTCTGGAGTCGGAAGGAGAAGAGCGTCGACCTCTCAGAGCAAGTCCGAGAGGCACTTCAGACCGATCTCGTTACAGCGACACCTGACGAGTTGATCAAAGCCATCCTCCGCGCTCCCGTGGATCTGTTGTGGAACGGAGGGATTGGCACCTACGTGAAGGCGAGCTGGGAGTCCCATGCCGACTCAGGTGATCGGAGCAATGACAGCGTTCGGGTGGACGCCTCCGAACTACGGTGTTCGATGGTCGGCGAGGGCGGGAACCTCGGTCTGACGCAACAAGCCCGAATCCAGTACGCGAGCCTCGGCGGCCGTATCAACGCCGACTTCGTCGACAACTCTGGTGGCGTCGATTGTTCTGACCGAGAAGTCAACCTCAAAATTCTTCTCGGTGTTGCAGAGGAGCGAGGTGAGATCTCTCCTGACGACCGAGTGAATCTGATAGCGAAAGTCACCAATGAAGTGACCGACCGCGTTCTGTATGGGAATTACGAACAGGCCCAGATCCTTTCCCAAGACCAGGACTGGTCGGTGTCGAATCTGGAAGCGTACGAAGATTTGATGAAGACTCTCGAACGTCACGGTCTTCTGAATCGGTCTCTCGAAGACCTCCCAACGTCAGACGAATTGTCTGAGCGGACCAAGGCTGGCCTGGGGCTTACGCGCCCGGAGCTCGCCGTGCTGTTCGCATACGCAAAACAGGATCTCACCAACGCATTGATCGATTCCGATGTGCCGGACCGAGAGGATGTGACAGCTGACCTGGCCGAATACTTCCCGACTGAGGTATCCGATCGTTTCGGCCACTTGCTGTCAGATCATCCACTGCGACGGGAAATACTCGCAACTGTGCTGGCGAATCGGGTTCTCAATGACGAGGGAATCACTTTCGTCAACCGACTCGTTATGGAGACCGGTGCCACTCGGGCAGAGGTGGTGCCGGCCTATCGCGTGGCCCATCGCCTCATCGACGCGAAGGAGCGCTGGAGGGCAGTGGAGTCTCTTCACGTCGATGTCGAGCCGTCAACTCGCCGCGAGCTCCTTGATGCGATCGATTGGCTGGCGGAGTCCGTCACCAGGTGGTATCTGTCGAGGCCCGGCGGCCTTCCCAACCCTGACGAGTTGGAGGCCGCTCGAGAGGCATTCTCCGTTCTCGAGCGGTGCTTTTCTGATGAGGACTTCGTGAAACTCCGTGAGAAACGTTCGGTGCAGATCGAGGAGCTCGAATCTGCTGGCGTGTCCCTCGACCTAGCCACGCGTCATGCCTATCACGACGAGCTAGTTCATGCGCCTGACATCATCGACCTCGCCCATCGGACTGGTAGAGATGTCAGAGCAGTGGCGCGGCTATTCATTCTGATCGGGGACAGATACAGCCTCGATTGGCTGGAAAGGCGGGTTGACGCACTCACGGCCAGCTCACGTTGGGATCGATGGGCGATCCGTTCACTGGAGGGAGAGTTGGTTCGGCTGCGTTCAGACATCGCTGAGTGGGTATTGGCGGAGTCTGTTGACGAAGAGCCCGAGGTGGCTCTCGATGCCTACGCCAGGAAACGGTCGGAGCGCCACTCCAGACTCAACCAGTTCATGCAACTTCTCGATCAAGAGGGGAGTTCAGATCTCGACCCTCTTCTCGTTGCTGCTCAACAGGTGAGAGCCCTGGCCCGCTGACCGGGTCTACGGTTCAACAATGGAGCACGCTCAGGTTCAGAGGCGCGTCATCAGGACGTTGATGACGGCTAATGCTCTGGGGTACGCAGGTAACGCGGCCGTAGTCTCAGTGGCAGCCCTTCTTGCTTCACAAATGCTGGCGAATGACACCATTGCCGGGTTGCCAGCGGCCGCCGGGACGTTGGGGACAGCCATCATCGCTTCTCCTCTTGCCCAAAGATCAAAGCGCAGGGGCCGGCGTGTCGGCATCCTATTTGGATACTCCCTGGCGATGGTTGGCTGTGGAGCCGCATTTGTTGCTGGTCAAATAGGTGCGTTCTGGTTGCTCGTCATAGCGATGTCTATCGCCGGAGCGGGAGCCGCATCGAATCTCCAGAATCGGTTCGCTGCCACCGACCTAGCTCCTGCCCACGAGCGGGCTCGCTCCATTGCCATGGTGGTCTGGGTGGGGACGATCGGTTCGGTTCTCGGTACGCCTACTGCCTTGTGGGCTAATCGGATCGGAATGGGCTTGGGGGCGACAGAGTGGGCGACGCCGATGCTCCTGGGGATCGTCGGTTTTGGTCTGGCGGGTGCGGTCGTGACGATCTTTCTGCGTCCCGATCCACTCGAACTTGCCGGTGGTGTGGACCCCGAAGCTCCAAGGAACAATCCCTTTCGGGGAGTCAAGCAGTCCTTGGCTGCCGTTTGGCCCAACGTCAACGCTCGACTTGCTCTGGTAGCCATGGCTGTCAGTCAGGGAGCGATGGTTGCTGTGATGGTGATGACACCCCTTCACATGAAGGATCATGGACAGGCCGAGCTGTCAATTCTGGTGATAGCGATTCACGTTCTTGGGATGTTTGGATTCTCTCCGCTGGTAGGTCGATTTGCCGACCGATTCGGCCGTGTTCGAGCCCTTCAAACCGGAGCTCTGATTCTCGGGGCCGGCACAGTGCTCGCCGTCGCGTTCGGGTATGTTCCGACCCTGATTTTTGCTGGCCTCTTCCTTCTTGGGTTGGGCTGGAGCTTCGCCCTTATTGCAGGATCTGCCCTACTCACCGAAAGCCTTCCGTTTGATCAACGGGTGCCGGCGCAAGGCCTATCGGACGTTCTCATGAGTCTCTCAGGGGCGGTGGCCGCCCTTTCGTCGGGATTCGTGAAGGAACTGCTCGGGTATCACTGGCTGGCCAACGCAGCGACGTTCGCAGCCGTCTTCATCCTGATCGGGGCGACTCGAGTCCGAAGCGACAAGGCCACGGTCGTCATTACCTGAGGCGAATCGTCCTCTCATCCTCGGTCGTTACGGCCGAGGATGCGGTCGATCTTCTCCAGTCGTTCCTTGATCGTCTTCTCGTCTCCGTGGACACCCGGCTTGAAGAGTGGCTCGGCGGCCAATCCATCGGGCAGGTATTGCTGAGCAACCACGCCAGTTGGATGATCGTGGGGGTAGAGGTAGCCGTCACCATGACCAAGGTCTCCGGCTCCGCTATATCCGGTCGATCGAAGCGCCATGGGCACACTCGGAGTCGGTCCATCGGTCACCGCCGACTTCCCGGCCGCGATCGCCTTCCCGATCGAGTTCGATTTGGGGGCGGTCGCCAGGTAGAGAGTGGCGTGGGTCAAGTGGTACTCGGCCTCAGGTAGCCCCACGTATGCGAGTGCGTTGGCCGCGGCCACAGCCACTTGGAGTCCGTTGGAATCGGCGAGCCCGACGTCCTCCGATGCGAGGATCACCAGTCTCCGCGCGATGAACTCGGGATCCTCGCCACCTTCAAGCATCAGGAAGAGCCAGTAGAGCGCTGCGTCTGGATCTGATCCTCTCACCGACTTTATGAAGGCGGAGATTACGTCGTAGTGACTGTCCCCAGCCTTGTCGTACCTGACGATGCGACGCTGCAGTGCTTCTGACACGTCTTCGTCGGTTATCGCGGAGCGTTCGGCCGACTCGGCCAGAAGTGCAGCCACTTCGAGAGCGTTTAGCGCTTGCCTACCGTCCCCTCCGGTCCGTGTCGCCAAGTCTTCAGCCACATCCGGATCAAGCGACAGCTGCATCCCTCCGAGTCCACGTTCGACGTCCTCGAGTGCGAGCTGAAGCAGGTGACTGATGTCGGCTGGTGTAAGTGCCTCTAGGCGGAAGAGGGTCATTCGACTCATAAGAGGGCTGTTCACCTCGAAGAACGGGTTCTCGGTCGTGGCTCCGATGAGGGTCAGCGTTCCGTCCTCAACGCCGGGCAGCAGTGCGTCCTGTTGGTTCTTGGCGAACCTGTGAATCTCGTCGAGGAACAGAACAGTGCGTCGCTCCTCAGTTGCCAGTCGCTGCTTGGCGTTGGCCAGTACCTCCCGAATGTCCTTCACGCCAGCGGCGGTGGCGGACAGCGTGTCGAAAGCAGCCTCTGCTTGATTTGCGACCAATCGCGCCAGAGTGGTCTTGCCGGTTCCAGGTGGGCCCCAGAGAAGCATCGACACGGGTCGGCCCGACTCCACGATTCGTCGAAACGCAGCTCCGTTTCCCAGGAGGTTTGGTTGGCCGACAACCTCGTCGAGGTTGCGCGGTCGCATTCGGGTCGCCAGCGGGGCTGACCTCAGCGCAAGATCCTCCGCCCTTGAAGAGAAGAGGTCGGTCACGAGGCCGCGGGCTTCGTCACGTCGACCACCGTTGCATCGAGAGCCTGAACCAGATCCACTCGGCTCATCGTCAATGATGTGCCGGGAGCTCCTCCGCCTATTGAGACCCTGGAAGTGAGGGCCTCGTCTGCGATAACTGGCGACAGGTTGTTGGCGGCGAAGGGTGTGATCGTCCCCCGAACATAGCCCGTGACTGCAAGGGCTTCATTGGCGTCCGGCATCGAAAGGCGACGTTCGTTCAACTCAGAGCGCAGCTTTGGCCAATCGATCACTCGATCGCCGGGAACCAAGACGAATACGTAATCATCGTCGTTGCGGCGAACAACGATGGTCTTGATGACCGCCGCCGGAGGAACCCCACGCAGCGCCGCGGCTTCCTCGAGAGAGCCGACCTTTTCATGTATGACGACCTCGAAGTGGACGCCGTCGAGCCGGTGGTCGGTTGTTGCCGGAGCGACGTTTGCCATCAAGAGAGCAACGGGTCTGCATCTGACAGCTGCTCAAATACCCTCTTTGCCTTACCGACTTCGGTTCGGGGGACACTCCCAGGCGGGCCGACGTCGACCTTGATGCGAATACGGATGATCTCCTGAATGCTTGTCTCCAGTCGCTCGGAGATGATGTCCGCAGATGAGGCAAGCCACTCGTTGGCAACCTCGACACGTGCTGCGAGTTCCGGCTGGCTTCCGCGACGATCAACGATGATCGCGTAGTTGGGACCGAGATCGTCGTCGTCCATCAGTACGGTCTCGATTGTCTTGGGGTAGACATTGATGCCCCGGATGATCAGCATGTCGTCGGCCCGCCCCTCCAATCTCGCTATCCGACGTGAGGTGCGCCCGCATGGACAGGGGCCAGGGATGAATCTGGTGATGTCCCGCGTGCGGTAGCGGATAACTGGCTGTGCCTGTTTGGTCAGTGTTGTCAGAACTAGTTCTCCGGGCTCCCCGACAGCTACGGGCTCGCCCGACTCGGGGTCGACGATCTCCGGGAAAAAATGGTCCTCGAAGACGTGCATACCCCCCTTGTTCTCCCGGCACTCGACAGCAACACCTGGGCCAATGACCTCCGACAGCCCATAGATGTCGCAAGCGTCATATGGGCGACCCCATGCTGACTCGAGCTTCCTTCGCAATCCCTCCGACCAAGGCTCGGCACCATGGATGCCCCAGTCCAATCTGAGTTGCTCTTTGAGCCCCAGCTCTTCGGCCTTCTCGGCGAGAATCAATGCGAACGACGGGGTGGCCGCGAGTCCGGTGGCTCCGGCGTCGGCCATGAGATTCACTTGGAAAGCGGGGTTCCCCCCCGACGCGGGAACAGTGGTTGCGCCAAGGGCTTCCGATCCGAAGTGGAGACCGAGTCCCCCGGTGAAGAGCCCGTACCCATAGGCAACATGCACGGTGTCATGGTCGGTACCTCCGGCCGCGGCGAGGGAGCGAGCATTGACGTCGGCGAACACTCCGACATCGTGTGCCGTGTAGGCAACGATCGTTGGCTTGCCTGATGTCCCGGACGATGCATGGATACGTACGACTTCGGCGCGAGGGACGGCCAGCATTCCGTAGGGGTAGGCATTCCGGAACTCGACCTTTTTCGTGAAGGGCAATGTCGAGATGTCATCGATGGTTCCAGGGGACTCAACTGTCTTCAGCTTCTCAGCCCAAAACGGAGAGGGGTTGGCTCGAAGGCGGTCGAGTAGATCCGAGAGGTTCTTCGATTGGAGATTCTGGAGCGAGTCGGCGTCGAGGGTTTCGATCTCAGGTCGATGCATATCTGTTTTCTACCAGGCATTGAACACAGGTGAGACAATGCATTCTGATAGTCATAGGACGCGGGCAAGACATCGCTTTCAAACAGTCACAAAACACGGGTGAGACACCGCGCCTAGATTCGAGTCCATGACAACCATCCAAAGGCTCACCGACTCTTGTCTGCTCGTGTCAACAGACACCGATGCAACGCTATTCGACCCAGGCTTTCATACTTTCCAGAGCGGCGAAATCGATCTGGAGTCCATTGGCGAGGTCACCCGCGTCTTCGTCACACATGAGCATTTCGATCATGTCCATCCGGATTTCGTAAAATGGCTGATCGGTCGGCGTTCGGATCTGATGGTCTATTCCAATAAGGCTGTAGTCGATCTGCTCGGTTCAGCAGGCGTGGAGGCGACTTCCTCGGTTCCACCGGGAGTTAGCGTTCAAGACGTCCTGCACGGCAAGATTCCCAACGGCGCCACCCCTCCGAACAGGGCGTTCACGATCGATGGGTTGATTACACACCCAGGCGACAGCCGGGAGCCGACCTCTTCTGCACCGGTCTTGGCCCTTCCAGTGATCGTTCCGTGGGACTCGGCAACCGGCGCCGTGGCCTTTGCCCGTCGACTTGGTCCATCTCAGGTGATTCCGATCCATGACTTCTATCTGTCGTCGGAAGGAAGAGGTTTTGCTCGCAAACTGATCGAGGGGGTGCTTGCCGCCGAGGGCATCGAGTTCATCGGTCTGAACTGGGGAGAGAGCGTCACTCTCTGACCTGAATTTGTCTACTCGCTTCGGTGAGACGACTCGGTGTGTATGGAGCGATCCTGGTGGACATGCCTCCCCTCGACCGGTTGGTGAGCTGCATCGTCCAAGAAGACCTTTCCCTTCTCGACGTGCATTAGTGCCGACCCGTAGGCAGAGCGCAGGTTGTCGGCAGTGATCACCTCGTCGGGATGCCCACTTGCAACGACACGACCTGACAGCAGAACAACGTGGTCTGCAACCTGGGCTTCTGACAGGTCGTGGGTGGCGATAATGACCGTGCATCCCCGATCGATTTCGTCGTGGATGATGGTGTCGATGGCCTGCGCTGTCGGAAGGTCGATGCCTGTCAGCGGCTCATCCAGCAGGAGGAGGTCGTGGTCTTGTGCGAGCCCTTGAGCGACGAACGCTCTCTGGCGTTGTCCACCGGATAGATCGCTCATGGGCC
>Ga0070727_10004037_pt1 | contig 12753 bp, 12 predicted proteins | sample tdAd472_FD_66722 | JGI IMG/M metagenome (GOLD analysis project Ga0070727, IMG submission 66722) | Marine sediment microbial communities from the Atlantic coast under amendment with organic carbon and nitrate - tdAd47.2 | ecosystem: Environmental > Aquatic > Marine > Coastal > Sediment | place... | reverse complement strand
AGACAAAATCGAGCGCGAAGAAGCGTTTCAAATTTACCGCGACTGGTAAGGTGAAAGCAGCTGTGGCTTACAAACGCCACGGTATGCGTAAGCGTTCCAACAAGATGATCCGGCAAGCCCGGGGTACCGTCATTTTGGCTCCGCAGGATGCCAAGATGGTCAAATCTTACATGCCGAACGGTTAAGGAGCTTTACCAATGTCCCGCGTTACATCAGGCACAAACCGTGCTGCCCGTCACAAAAAAATTATCAAGGCGGCTAAAGGCTACCAAGATCGTAGCAACAGCAGCTTCCGCGTCGCAATCGAGAAGGTCGAAAAAGGCCTTCAGTATGCTTACCGCGATCGCCGCAACAAGAAGCGCGCCTTCCGCGCTCTGTGGATCCAGCGGATCAACGCTGGTGCTCGTTTGCACGGTTTGACCTATTCCCGGATGATGGACGGCCTCAACAAGGCTGGCGTTGAAATTGATCGTAAGGTTCTTTCCGACCTCGCCATCCGTGAGCCGGAATCGTTTAAAGCTTTGGTGGATCAGGCTCAGGCCGCTCTCGCCAAGACCGCTTAAAACGCAAGTCCGCGTTCTAACAATCTGGTCTGATTTTAAGGGGGTCCTGAGTTCCGCTCAGGACCCCTTTTGCTGTATGAGTTGGGGAACTTAAACGATGGATAACGTCGAAACCTTGCGTTCGGAATTGCTCGACGCAGTGAATGCGGCGGGGGATTTGAAAACCCTCGACGATGTGCGCGTCGATGCCTTGGGCAAAAAGGGCCGTATTACGGGCCTGATGAAAAACCTGGGCCAAATGGACCCAGATGCCCGCAAGGAAGCTGGCAAAGCGCTGAACATCCTAAAAGGCGAAGTCGCCAACGCCATTGAGGCGCGCAAGGATGGACTGGCGTCAGCAGAGCTTGATGCCAAGCTTGCTGCTGAAACCGTTGATGTGACCCTGCCGGTCCGACCTGAAGGCCAAGGTTCTATCCATCCGATAAGCCAAACCATTGATGAAGCTGTCGCCATCTTCGGCGAAATGGGCTTCACGGTGGCTGAAGGCCCCGACATCGAAGAAGATTGGTATAACTTCTCCGCGCTCAACATTCCGCCTGAGCATCCAGCCCGTCAAGAACACGACACCTTCTATCTCCCCAACGAGAAGGAAGGGCATCGCATGGTGCTTCGGACCCATACTTCGCCGGTTCAAATTCGAACCATGATGAAGGAAAAGCCGCCAATCCGCATCGTTTGCCCAGGCCGGACCTATCGCTGCGATTACGACGCGACCCATTCGCCGATGTTTCACCAGATTGAAGGTCTGGTGATTGATGAGAAAACCCATATGGGTCACCTCAAAGGCTGCCTGATCGATTTCTGCCGCGCCTTCTTTGGCATGGACGATCTGCCGGTGCGCTTCCGCCCGAGCTACTTCCCCTTCACCGAACCTTCTGCCGAGGTCGATATTGGCTGTACGCGCGAAGGCGGCGAGTTTAAAATCGGTCATGGCGATGACTGGCTCGAAATTTTGGGCTCCGGCATGGTCAACCCGCATGTGCTCGAAAACTGCGGCATCGACAGCACCAAATATCAGGGCTTCGCCTTCGGCGTTGGCATCGAGCGGATTGCTATGCTGAAATACGGTATTCCCGATCTCCGCACCTTCTATGAATCCGATCTTCGCTGGTTACGCCACTATGGCTTCCCCAGTCTCTCAATTCCCAGCATGGTGGGAGGGCTCGACCGATGAAATTCACCCTCAATTGGCTGAAAGATCATCTGGAAACAGACGCCAGCCTCACCGAAATTACCGACGCTCTGACCATGATTGGTCTCGAGCTCGAAGGTTCTGAAGACCGTGCCAAAGGCTTGGAAGACTTCGTCGTTGGTGAAGTGTTGACGGCTGAGAAACACCCAGATGCCGACAAGCTGCAGGTCTTGACTGTTAATAACGGCAAGGAAACCCTTCAGGTCGTCTGCGGCGCTCCCAACGCCCGTCAGGGCTTAAAAGGCGTCTTCGGTGGTGATGGCATGTATGTGCCGGGCATTGATTTTACCTTGAAGCCTGCGACCATTCGTGGTGTCGATTCCAACGGTATGATGCTTTCTGAGCGCGAAATGGGCCTCAGCGATGAGCATGACGGTATTGTCGAGCTGGATGCGGACGCCGAAGTTGGCGCGCCCGCCGTTGACGTGATGGGTCTGAACGATCCGGTGATCGACATTGCCATTACGCCAAACCGAGGTGATTGCCTGGGCGTGCGTGGTGTCGCCCGTGATTTGGCGGCTGCCGGTGTTGGTACGCTTAAGCCGCTAAACACCGACCCGATTGAAGGAAAGTTTGAGAGCCCAAAGAAGGTCTCTCTGGATTTTGACGCAGACACCAAAGACGCCTGCCCGATGTTTGTTGGGCGCTATATCAAGGGGGTTAAAAACGGTCCGTCGCCTAAGTGGCTGCAAGATCGTTTGTTGGCCATTGGTCTGCGTCCTATTTCTGCTCTGGTCGATATCACCAACCTGGTAACCGTCGATCTTTGCCGCCCACTTCATGTGTTTGACGCCGATAAGGTCAATGGCGACATCCACGTGCGCCTCGCCAAAAAGGGTGAGAAACTTCTCGCGCTCGATGGCAAAGAATACGAGCTCGACGACACCATGACGGTGATTGCCGACGAAAAAGATGCCGAAGCCATTGCTGGCGTCATGGGTGGCGAAGTCACCGGTTGCACCGAAGAAACAGTCAATGTGTTCCTCGAAACCGCTTATTTCGATCCCATTCGCACGGCAACTACGGGCCGCAAGCTCAATCTTCAGTCCGATGCTCGCTACCGCTTTGAGCGCGGTGTGGACCCGAGCTTCCTTCACGATGCGACCGAGATTGCCACACGCTTGATCCTTGAGCTTTGTGGCGGCGAGCCATCCAATGTGGTTGTCGCGGGTGAAGAACCCAAATGGCAGCGCGAGATTGTTTTGCGCAAAGACCGTGTTGAGGGTCTGACCGGGGTTAAAGTCGAAGATGCCGAGATTGAGCGCATGTTGAGCGTGGTTGGCTGCGTGGTTTCGCGCAATGCTGAAGGCGATTTCGTCACTCAGGCCCCGGCTTGGCGCCCTGACATTCAGGCTGGGCATGACGGCGAAGCCGCACTTGTAGAGGAAGTGGTTCGTTTGGTCGGTTACGATCGCATCGAGGCTGTGCCGCTTTCGCGCGAAACTGATTTGCCGACACCTGCCTTGTCTGTCGAACAGCAGCGCCGAGCCACCGCACGTCGTTTGCTTGCCACGCGCGGCATGGTCGAAACCGTGACTTACTCGTTCTTGCCGCTCGATCAGGCTGAAATGTTTGGTGGGGGTCAGGATAGCTTGAAACTGGTCAATCCGATCTCCAGCGATCTTTGCATTATGCGGCCTTCGATTTTGCCCAATTTGATAGCAGCGGCTGGCCGCAATGCCGACCGAGGCATCCCCGACGATGCTTTGTTTGAAGTTGGCCCTCAGTATGCTGGTGATTCGCCTGAAGATCAGGCCTGGGTGGCGACCGGCATTCGCGCTGTTTCCACAGGCCCGCGTAACTGGGCTGAGCCGAACCGTTCGGTTGATGTGTTTGATGCCAAGGCCGATGCCATGGCTGTTCTTTCAGCCTTAGGCGCCCCAGTGGGTCGCCTGCAGGTCGAGCAGGGTGGTCCGTCCTATTATCACCCAGGTCGTTCCGGGGCGCTCAAGATGGGTCCGAAAAACACCATCGCGCTGTTTGGCGAAATTCACCCTGGTATCTTGAAAAAGATGGGTGTCAAAGGCCCGATTGTTGGATTTGAGGTTTTCGTTGATAACCTGCCTAAGCCCAAAGCCAAGAAGTCGGCAACCCGCCCACTTCTAAAACTGGCTGCTTTCCAACCGGTGGATCGGGATTTCGCCTTTGTGGTTGATGCCAACGTCGCAGCAGGTGATGTGCTGCGCGCTGCCCTTGGTGCTGACAAGGCGCTGATCACAGGGGCATCGGTGTTTGATGTCTTTGAAGGTGCTTCTTTGGGTGAAGGCAAAAAGTCGGTGGCGATTAACGTCACCCTTCAGCCGACCGAAAAGACCCTCACCGACGAAGAGATCGAAGCGGTCGCCCAGAAGGTTATTGCTAAAGTAACCGGTGCGACAGGCGGAGAGCTTCGCGGCTAGGAAGCCGTCGCTTCTTCGAGTTTTAAAAACGCCCGGATCAATTGGTCCGGGCGTTTTTCTTATTCGGGTTTCCAGTCGGTCGTGAAATCAAGAAGATCAATTACGTCGAATATTGTTCCACATTCTACGCCGAATTCGCGGCAGACATCCGGAACCTTCCTATTCGCCCGCTGCTTTCGTGGTGCAGAATTTTCGAATGTTACGACAAATCTGTCTTCAGTGGAGGTGTAGCCATAAGCAATCAAGAATGGATCACGTCCAACCCTTTCTAGTTCGGTTTCATCCAGATCGGGGGCATAGCCATTAGCTGTTACTTCAGCGACTAGCGCGGGATCTGCCTCTTCGTTTAGTAGAATCGCGTTCTTGATATCTTCCGATTTGAGCCAATCAACCAATTCACCATTTCCAGCAATAATTTCTTCAAACTGTTCGACTGGTACTTTTATGTGGCCTTCCGTCGCATTGTGCAGCAGCCATTCCCAAAAAATTGGAAATCGCCTCATTGGATAGTAAGTCCGGTCAGCGCGGATCAGGGTGTCAGCATCAAGGAGATAAATCATTGGCGTCCCTAAGCTGCCCTCGCACCGTCAACCAAGCGGTTTACGGCAGTTGGCTTGACCCCTAAGACCTTTGCTGCCTTTACTGTTGTCAAAGCGCCGTCAGCTACCATTCGCTTAACGGTTCTGACGAGCCCTGGGCCAACACGTTGTCGTTTAACAACGTAGTAGTCCGGCCCCCCTCTACCTCCTCTTCTTTCTTGCGCTAATGCTAGACGGTCATCATCGAATCCTTCGCTTAAGCGGCGATATGCAGCTGCCGAAATGTGATCAAAACGAAGAAGGTTATAGGCAACCATTTTTCGACTAAGATTCCGAGCAGTAGCGAATTCGCCGATCTCTACCTTCAAAGCGTCAAAATCTAATGGAGAGCCGATAGCAATTTCATTTAACTCATTGGGATCAAGAAGGAACTTTGCTGCCACCGCATCACAAAAGCGCTCAATTTCAACATCGCTTTCGTAACCACTTACCCCGCTTTGACCCAGCCAAATATGCGCAAGCTCGTGTAGCAGTGTGAATGACCATGCCGCTTTAGAGTCTTTCTCGTTAATAATGATAAATGGAGCGACTTTGTCAGCAAGTGCAAAACCCCTGAAAAACTTCGCATCCAAATCTGTATGATGTGTACCTAGGTTTCCCATGAGGATAACAAAGACCCCTGTTTTCTCAACGGCGGCCCTCAGAGCAGTGAAACCTTCGCTGACAGTAGAATGGTTTCTAGGCCCAGATGGGGCCCTGAAACTTCCCTTGTTGAAGTCGAGGCGTTGTTCAATTCTTATGACAAGCTCGTCTACTCCATCTGCAATTTTTGCAGAGCCAACAAAATCGAGCTCTTGGTCTTCTTCCTCTTCCTCAAGTGCTCCACGCACAAGTTGCTGCCTGGTATGAACATCACGCAACAAAGCATCTAAAAGAGCTTCTGAGCCTGGAGCCTGTCCTTCTGGAAGAGTGCGAAAATCCTGCCCCTTATCAGCTACTATGGGAGGATTTGGCATGTAAAATGTCAGTAGGGGTCGACGGTATCTTTCAGACATGTTGGCCAACTGGCGTCGGCTAGGTTCTTGTTCGCCTGATTCAATAATTTGAAGCCTAGCTGGGTTGCTGAGGCCAAGTTTGTTCGCCGCGTCTTCCAGTGAAAGACCCGCTGTTTCTCTTGCCCAAATTAGGACTTCTGGGTTGACCTTTGGCATAAAATAGCTTCGCAGTTTTTCGGCGCTATATCAAGGACGTAGGCTTTTGCTCACTCTGTTCGCTTAAACACTCCCACCACTTCCATGTGGCCAGTGTAGGGGAACTGATCGATCGGGGTGACGCCTTGAAGCTCGTAGCCACCATCGACCAATAGCCTTGCATCGCGGGCAAAGGTGGCCGGGTTGCAAGAGACGCCAATGATCGTTGGGACATCTGATTTGGCTAGGTTTTCGGCCTGTTCTTTAGCGCCCGCGCGTGGCGGATCAAAAACCACGACGTCAAACTTATTAAGCTCTTTAACGCCCAAAGGCTGGCGGGTCAGATCGCGCTCAATGCCGGTTATCCTACCGCCCAAATCGGCTCGTCCAGCGCCCGTTTCCAAGGCGCTGATTTGAAGCGCTGCTCCTTCAACGGCTGTCACATGGGCGCCGGTTTCGGCCAAGGGGACGGTAAAGCTGCCGCAACCTGCATAGAGATCGGCAATCTTTTTAGGAGTGCCGTCCAGGCCTGCCAGAACAGCCTCTGCCAGCATAAGCTCACCTTCCTTGCTCGGTTGCAAGAAGGCGGCTGCTGGAAGCTCTACGGCGGCCTTGCCAAAGCTTAAGACCGCAGCACGGCGTTGAACCACCAGTTCGGGTACATGGTCGTCTGGATCGCGCCAGGAAACCCGGGCGATATCTTGCGAATCGGCAAAATCAGACAAGGCCTCTAAGCGTTTCCGCTCTAACCCACCGGGCCAAATGAAAGTCAGGTCCGGGCCTGTTTCGCTCATGTTGATAGCAATATCACCGCGCTCACCTGGTTTGGCGAAGCTGGCAATGGCGTCTTTTAGAGCAGGCAGCAAAGCACTTAAACCTGGGACCATGAGCAGGCAAGTATCGATATCGATAACCTGTTTGCCGAGTCGCTGGTTAAAACCGACAATGGCTCCATCGGCGGTCATTAAGGCTTCAAAAGTCGCGCGGCGGCGACTGCCCAAGGAGACGGTCTGAAGATCAGCGATTTTTGGCGAAAGGCCCTGGCGTTTAAGTGCGGTGGCGACCAGATCGCGTTTCCAACTGTTATAGGTGGTATCCTTGATATGCTGGAGCGTACAACCGCCACAGGTCCCATAGTAAGGGCAAGGCGCTTCCACACGATTGTCGCTTGCAGTTTCAATCTTGGTAACACTGCAGCGCCAGCCGTCGCCTCGTTTGGCAACCACTTTGGCAGTCACTTTTTCGCCAGGAACGGTCATCGGCAAATAGTACATTTGCCCGTCTTTTTTGCTTAAGCCGTCGCCTTGGGCACCCAAGCTTCCAACGGTCAAAGTAACCGGCTCTGATGGAAGCCTCGGTGTGCCGCCTTTTTTGCGCGAACGGCCCCGGCGCTTATCGCGTCTCACTGATCAATCAAATCTTTTAGGAAGCGGTTGAAGATATCGTCCAAGGCTTCATTCATGGCATCGACCGCCCCTTCAACACCGCCCTTTTCGTTGACCGGCTGGGCTTTGTAGGTTTTTACCATCATCAGGTGGTCGCCTTCCATGCGTTTAAGGCCAATCTCGACCTCGATAATTGCTTTTCCTGGGTTGCCCAAAATGCGTTCCATGTGACGAATACGGCCGGTCACCACGAAGTCCGTTTTGACCCGCATTTCCGGGGTCACAACGGCTTTCGCTGCTTTGGCTTCGCGCAAGAAAGAGATCATCTTGTCGCTTAACATGGAGGGCGGGTTGTCGGTCCAGAAGTGATAGGAATAGTCCTTCAAGACATGAGAGTTTTCTGATTCCGCATAGACGATTGGGCGTCCGCCAAGTAGTCCGTCGCCCATAAAGCGTTCGACCATCAAAACCCCATCAAGCTTCGGCGTGGCCAAGGTATCGGCCGGAGCGATATCGCTGATCTGGTAATAATGATCTTTCGGAACGGGTCCGGGAGAGCCACAGGCAGAAAGCAGTAAAGTTGCTGCTGCTGCGATAAAGAGTGCTGTTTTTTTCATTGTCGTGCTCTCCTAATTCGCTTCATCTTTTGGTGTGCCGCCACCCAGCAGCAAGCCAGGATTGGCCCTGATCTGGCGCGTAAACTCAGCCGCGTTGCGGGCGGCGAGCTCGAGATTTTGGTTAATGTCGTCGATCCGCCGCGCCGTTGAGGCCATGACGTATTTGAGGTCATCGACCGCTGAATCCAAATCACCACGATTGTCATGAATGGCAAGCGTCGCGCTTTCCAGCATCACGTCTGCAAGATCGCGGGTTTTGTTCAGATCTTTAGAGAGCTTTTCTAAGCTTGTAATCATGTTCTGAACTTGCTGGCTGCTTTTGCCGCCGGTCATGCTTTTCAAGCCCTCAACGCTTTCTTCTAGGTTGGCAAGAATTTGGGGCGCCGTTTCATTGATCAGAGCGGAAACAGCCTTGAGATCGGTAACGATCTGAGCGCCATCCCCAATGAGTATCTTGTTCACTGCGAGGACCGATTCATTGAGGTTCTCAAGCAGCGGCTTGATGGTTTTCTCCGTCAGGCCGCCGAGTTGGCCCGCCATGCCGCCGATGGCAGCAAAGATATCGGCACGTTCCTTCGATTTGATCAGATCACCGGGTTTTAACGCCACGGTGCTCTTGCCTGCCTTAATTGCAATCGTGATTGCAGCGAGCAATCCCGGTGCGGCAATTTCAGCAGTGGAATCGTCAGGAATGGCCCAATCTTCTTTGATGCTCATTTGCACTTTAAAGCGTGTGCGGCTTGAGTCCTCAAAGTGCGAAATGTTCTCCACCTGACCGATGGGGAAACCTTCATAGTAGACCTGGGTGCTAGGCTTAACACCGGTGACATTGTTGTAGATGGCGTAGATATCTTTTGTTGATCCACCGCCTCCGGTCAGCATGGATACTGAGCCAATAAACAGGACCATCATAACGATGACGAAGGTGCCAACTACAAGATAGTTGATCTTGTTACTTTTCATGAGCCGTCTACCATTTCACGTTCGGAACGATTTCGCCGCCGGTTAACCGGTTGAGGTATTCCTCGGGGTCGAGGGTCTCCTCTTCGGTGCGGCGATTGATAAGGTTTTGAATGCGCTCATTATCGCAGTTTTTGATTTCATCAACCGTACCGGTCATCAGGATATCTCCCTTGTCGAGTACGGTGATGCGATCGGCGATAGTAAAAGCGCTATCGAGTTCGTGAGTCACCACGGCAATCGTCATGCCCATGGCTTCCCGGAGTTTCAAAATCAGTTGGTCGAGCTGCGAGGAAACCACCGGATCGAGGCCTGCGGAGGGCTCATCGAAGAACAATAGTTTCGGATCCATAATGATTGCTCGGGCAACGGCGGCGCGCTTGAGCATTCCGCCAGAAAGTTCTGAGGGCATCAGGTCTTCAAAGCCCGCAAGTTCAACCACTTCAAGCTTCATGCGAGCCATGATTTCCATGGTCAGGCGGTCAAGCTCGGTATGCTCGGACAAAGGCAGCATGATGTTCTCGCCGACCGTCATCGAGCTGATCATTGCTCCGCCCTGGAAAGCGACGCCCATTTTTTTGCGTAGCTCGAAAGCTTGGCCCATGGGAACTTTTTCCATGTCTTCGCCCAGCAGGTGGATCGAGCCTGATGTGCGTTTTTCTAAGCCCATCATATGGCGCAGCAAGGTTGACTTGCCCGAGCCAGACCCGCCCATGATGACGATGATCTCACCTTCATAGACGTCGAGATCGACGCCCTTGAGAATCATCCGGTCACCGTAATGGGTGACCAGATCGCGAATCTCGATGACTTTTTCGCGGTTTGAATAATCGAGGCTCATCGGGTCACCACGAAAGCAAAGAGCATGTCAGTAACGATGATGGCTGAAATAGATTGAACTACGGCTCGGGTGGTGACCTTACCAACCCCTTCTGCCCCACCTTTTACCGATGCTCCGTTGGCGACACCGACCAAGGTGATGAGGACAGCAAAAATGGCGCTTTTTTCCAGGCCATGCATCACATCAGCAACTTTGAGGATGTCGATTGTTTGTTCCATGAAACCGCTTAACGGCATGCCGAGATCAGCCGAGACATAAAGGCCCGCGCCCAAAAGCCCAACCAGATCGGCTAAAAATGTCAGGATAGGGACCATAATGACCATGGCGATCAATGATGGAACCACCAGGAACCGAACCGGATTGATGCCCATGACCTGCAAGGCGTCCACTTCCTGGTTGATCGTCATTGTGCCCAAGCGGGCTGCCAAGGCTGATCCTGATCGTCCAGCGACCAGGATGCCCGTGATGAGTGAGGCAAATTCACGGGTAATGGAATAAGCGATGCCGACTGTAACCTGGGATTCGGCCCCGAAGATGGAAAGAGTGTAGATGCCCTGAATGGCCAGCATGACGCCGATGGTGCCAGACATAATAACAACGATGGGAATGGCGTAGATGCCCACTTCCATCATCTGGGCAAAGACCGACCCTAAGCGAACTGGTTGTTTAACTTTCGGGCCGGCAAACAGCCAAAACAGGCTTTCGGCCAAGAGCGAACTGCCCCATCCGATTTCCTGCGTGCCGCTGACGACGTTGCGGCCGAGATTCTCGACGGCTTCCTTCGCCTTGCCTGTTGCGCTTGTGTCCCCGTCCATGCGTCCCTCTTAATTCCTTGGTTCCGGCTAAACTAACCGGCTGCTTCTTCAACGGTGGCTGCAATGGTGAAGACTTTATCGAGCCGTGCAAGCTGCAACACCCGAAGAGCCGAGTCGCTGACTGCGGCTAAGGTAAAGCCTCCACCGTTCTTGCGAGCCGTTTGGAACGACTCCACAAGGCTGGCGATGCCCGAGCTGTCGATGTAGGAGACACCAGAGAGATCGACCACCACCTTGTTGTTCTTAGCCACTGCATCGAGCAGTGCCTTGCGGGCCTGGGGCGAATGCTCCAAGTCAACTTCCCCTTCCAGGGTGACGACCAAGGCGTCATTCAGTTCTTTGCTATCAATGTTCATCGGTGTTCACCTAACTCAATCAATCCGTTTTTCCATTCGTAGTACATTTCCAGGCTCACCATCGGCGGGAACTAGGAACTCGACGTTATCCATAATTTCTTTAATGAAGTGAGTACCCAAACCGCCAGGCCTGAGGTCGTCTAGGTCGCGTGGTTTGATTTTTGACACATCGACCGGTGGTGCAAAGTCTCTTAGGCGCACGACCATGTTATCGTCGCTCTTGCTGATACTCAAAACCAGTTCGCCGTCTTCCCCCCGATAGGCGTGGCGAATGACGTTCTGGCAGGCCTCGTCAACAGCGATGACGATATCTTGGGCCGTTTTTTCGTCGCAGCCGCAAAGGGCAGCTGATTGTTCGGTAACGCGGCGGATGATTTTAAGCATCGCTGGCTGGGTAGGTAGGCGAATATCGACAAGCCAAGCGCCTTCTTCATCCGTATCCTGGGCAGGCAGATGCTTGGCGTGGTTGGGGCGATTTTTTACAGCGTCCGAATCGTCGAGGACCAAAATCGTTAAATCATCACGCAGAGGTGTGCCGCCTCGATGGATTAAGCCAATGACCGAATCAATACGGACATCGTGCGGAGAGGCTTGGGTCTGGAGTAGACGTTCTTTAAGACCGTCGGTCCCCATTTCACTGCCATCGGCTAAGTAACCTTCGGTCAAACCATCAGTGAAAATGTAAATTGCACCGCCTTCAAGACTGTGTTGGGTTTCGGGAAACCCTTCTGGCCCGGCAATGCCCGCAGCAATGCCCAGAGGTGGGGCCGCTGCCGGAACTTCGGTGAATTGTCCGTTCATATCCATGATGAGTGGTGGCTCATGCCCGGCGTTGGATAAAGTCATTTCACCGGTTTCTGGTGAGTAGATTCCAGCCGACATGGTGACAAATCGGCCCTGGGTCGCTGTTTCGGCGATTTCCGTATTAATCAGGTCCAAAAGATGACCTGGTGAATGAATTGCCTTGCCCAAACAATGGAACAGGCTGGTTGCCTTCGCCATGGTTAAGGCTGCGCCAATCCCCTTACCGGAAACGTCGCCGAGGCAGAAATAAATGCGACCGTCTTCAAGGGTGAAAAAGTCGTAAAAATCACCCGAGACCATCCGCGCTGGCACGTTAACCGCGCTGACCGGGAAGCCTTCGCCGCCTGGAGATGGCAGAAGACTACGTTGAATTTGAGCGGCAAGCTCCAGTTCGCGTTCGACCCGTTCTTTCTCAACCAGCTCGGCAGCCATGCGCGCATTGACAATAGCAAGCCCCGCCGATGCGCCTAGAGCCATCAGCATATTGAGGTCTGAGGGGCTAAACAGTCCATCGCCGCCCCGTTGGTTCAAGACTTCGATGGCGCCCAGGTGTTTGTCTTTGACGGTAATGGGGGCGCAGAGGATGGAGCGGGTCTTAAACCCGGTTTTGGCATCGACGTCGCCTTGGAAGCTCGGGTCCTTGGAGACATCGCGGACGATCTCGCCATGACCTGATTCAACGCACCGCCCGACAATCCCTTTTCCCTTCGGCAGGGTCAGGCCAGAAATATCAACAGGGCCGACACAGGCTTTGCATTCGATGACTTCTTTTTCGTCATTGAGCAGAAAGAGAGCCCCGCCTTCTGCATCCATATAGTCAGCAATGCGCTCTAAGCCCATGCGAAGCGCCTGCTCGATATCGCCGCATTCGGCAAAGTCGCGGCTCATCTCAGAAAGCAGTTCCAGGTGGTCCCCGAAACGCTCTTCTGTAACTGAAATTATGGTGTCTGTGGCAGTCTCACTAGTCATGGGTCGCACTATGCCCGGAAATTCCTTCTACGGCAAACATTTGAGCCCCTTTTTTCACATTCTCGATATCATCCCTTCCCTAGGGTAAAACAGTGCAGTTTCTGGAAGAATTCTCATAAACGA
>Ga0070727_10004036_pt1 | contig 12757 bp, 8 predicted proteins | sample tdAd472_FD_66722 | JGI IMG/M metagenome (GOLD analysis project Ga0070727, IMG submission 66722) | Marine sediment microbial communities from the Atlantic coast under amendment with organic carbon and nitrate - tdAd47.2 | ecosystem: Environmental > Aquatic > Marine > Coastal > Sediment | place... | reverse complement strand
GTGAGAATGTTTTCTGCTTTTTCAAACAAGACTTCAGCTTCATCATCCTCGCCTATCAAGTGGAGGATGTGTGCTTGAAAACACCAGCTCATTGCTTCGACTACTTGATTTCCAGCTCTATTCACACATATGTTCAGCTCACTCAACAAACTGGTCGCCTGCTCTAAACGACCCACGGCAATTAGCATAGATAAGTACGGGCCCGCCATATTCGTCGCTTCAATCCATTTTTCGTTATTAACGAACCAGTTTATACTTTTGTTGCTGGGCTCGACGGCTTCTTCAACCATACCAAGAGAAATTAGATTGGCAGCTTGACTAGAAAGAAGGTAGAATTGAGCGTGCTCTGGAAGGTCAGGTATTGGCAACTTAGAATCGATGTCAAAGAAACTTCGGATACATATCTGGTCCGTGTAGTGACTTCCTTTTGAAAGCATCGTGTACTTCTTCTTAATTTTTTCAAAATACAGCTCAAACGCCGCCTCATATTGTCCAGCTTGGGTGCCATGGATGACGGCTCTGAAAAGTGGCTCCAGTTCCGCCATTGTCGCAGGATTGCTGACTGCCTGGTTTCTTAGAAAATCGAAAATCAAAGCATGACCCAACGTCCATGCCAGAGGTTGTTCTGCTTTTATGAATTCCGACAGAAAGTCTCTCACCAAAGGGTGGCAATCCAGGAAAATCTGGGAATCCTTTTCCTTTACTGTAATTAGGTTAGCCTGTTTCAGGCGATCTATTGCGTAGCTATATTGCAGACTGGTCAGCCTTGCCAGATCCTTGGTTATTCCTTCAATATCAGGACAATTGACTGATATCCTCTCTATATCAGCCAATCTCACCGCTCTATCAAACAACCCAAGAACGAATAACAAGGCACGCTCTGGAGTTCCCTTGAACCAATCCAGATAGTTACGCATTAGATTTCTCGCGTGCATGCCCATCTCTTGTTCATCCAACAGTGAGCGGATTTTCCTGTAGTCTCCCATTCGGCTTCTATGAACAATATTAAGATATCCACCCAACAGGGAGAGGCTTAGCGGGTGCCCAGAATACTCTTCAACGGCTTGCCGATACTCACTATGTACACCTTGAATACCGATGCCCTTCAGCAACTTTATACTGGCCTTTTCTGGCAAGGGTCCCAATTTTATAGTTTTCACTCTTGCACCTTCGAAGGCAGCGAGATCCGCTACGGGCAATCGCGATGTGATCACACACAGTCCATTGTTCTCTGATGCCAGCTCCTTGACCAGGAGCGCAACCGCTGGATTTTCAACCAGCCCATGCTTTGGACCTGGCGGCAACTGCAAAGGCTCAAGCCCATCTAATATCAATAGAGTTCTTTGTGCTCGAACAAGGTTGGCCAGTCGTAGTGCTTTATCCCAGGGGGTCCCCTCTGCCGGAGATTCGTCACCAAACCAGCCTAGCGCATGCTCAATGAAGTAGTCTCCAGATGAGCGAATTTCTGACCCCGCTGACTGCCAGTAAAAGGACCAGGCATAGACACGTCTGGCACCACAATATCCCTTCTGGTCCAGCCTGGACAGCCAGGAATTTACCAGCGAACTTTTCCCCATTCCTCCAAAAGCCACGAGCTGCAGAACATTTGCCCTTCGATCATTCCACTCAGCATCCAGAATCTTAAATTCCGGTTTTCGGCCAAAAATCTTGGCGGGTGTATTTGGCAACAACGAGATTGAAATTTTTTCCGGTTTTTTGCTGTCAAGACGACTCTCGCTTTCCAACTTTTCGTAGAGCTTTGATTCAAAGTCTTCCAAACTCAATGTTAACCAATGCTCACTGATACTGAATATCGTCGCTACATTTTCAACTTGGGACAGGGGTATTGAGTCACCTTGACTGGTTTCCGTCCCCCTAGCCCATTTACCTACTGCCTGTCTTGAGATTCCCAGGATTTCAGCCAAATCGGCATGGTTCTTAATCACCGGATTAAGCCTCAGTGAATAAAGAAGTGACAATTTCTTTCCGAGCTGGGGATGTCTTCTCATAAGGATCAGTCTCCATTATCAGTCGCGTTTATCAGTCGCCTCCCGCGGTTTCCAGTGGTTTCCAATTAATAAAATACAGGTGATGTATTGAAACAGTTGAAACCTTGACTCACGGCTTTTAATTCGGTGCTATTTTGTCGGTTTCCTGTTGATTTCTATTAAGAATTCCAAACTTTTCAACTGAATTTATAGCAAGCAGGGAACCGGGAATCGAGTAATTTCTGGTTACCATTCGGTTGTCAGTAAAAAAGACAGCCACTTCACCGCTAATTCCAGGATTTATGGGACGAATACAACCCTGCGAGGTTCCACCTGTTTCACCCCTATGTATAATGTCTCCGCACAACTTACGTCTACCTTCGTTAAAACGGTAAAACATCTGTGGAATTTACGCATGAGTAAAATAAATAAACTTCCTTCAAAAATTCATTCAATTCTATTGGTTCTAGGTCTCTTCTTTTGGTCAGGCCTGATAAACGCCCAGGAATGGCCTGCCGAGCCTCCGACGGAAGCTCCTGCCCATTGGGGTCCGGTTTCCGCTAATTTCGAGGAAATCCCCTACCCATATCCAGTGCATTTCCTGGAGCTTAATCGCTTCGGCGAAGACATGGCTATGGCCTACATGGACGTGCCTCCGTCAGGGCCCGCCAATGGCCAGACTGTGTTCTGGCAGCACGGCATGAATTTCTACTCCGAGGCTTATACACCGACTATCAACACCCTGACAGCAGCCGGTTTCCGGGTAATTGCCGTAGATCGCATCGGTTACGGTAAGTCGTCCAAGCCGGTCATCCCCTACAATTTTAATTTCGTGGCCGCCAACATGAAGGCGCTGCTGGACGAGCTCGGCATCGACGAGGTCGCCATTGTTGGTCATTCCATGGGTGGCATGGTGGTCAGTCGCTTTGCCATGTTATATCCGCAGACAACCACTCACGTGGTATTGGTGAATCAAATCGGCCTGGAAGATCAGCGTCAGAGCAGACCCTGGAGTGATCCTTTCGCCAGCCCGGTGGGTATGTCCAGCTACCGCTCTATCCTGGCAGGACATCGCCGCTACTTCCCCGATGAATGGCCCCCGGCACATCTGGAATTTGTCCGTCGTCAGTACGGCCAGACCCTGAGTGGGGAATGGCAGAGACTGGCGATGGTGCGTCGACTGCAAGGCGGAATGCTGTACAACGACCCGGTTGTTTATGACTGGCAGCACATTACTAGCAAAGCGCTAGTGCTGGCCGGAGAAGAAGACGGTCTTATTGCAGATTTTCCACGTCACGCACGACATGTTGCCAGTGAACTTCAGAACTCGGCAATACTACTCTACCCTGGCATCGGCCATGCCCCGCAGATCGAAATACCCGATCAGTTCCATGCCGACCTGATCCGCTTCCTGCGCTCCGATCCAGACGAGCCGGCCAGCGAGTGGCGATAGGCTGACACGCATCAATTCGGTTCCCTGCACGTAGACAGCTGCGGGGAACCGTGGTTTTTAACCGTTTATTCCTGATTTATTTCTCTGAGCCCAGTGCAGCAGAAACCACTTCCAGACGCTGCTGGACGAACTGCTTGAATTCGGGCCGCCAGTCTACATCTGCACCGGCAATATACTCGCGAGCCCCTGGCGCCCGAAGAGTCTCATCGACTATCTTGGCGATACCGGCGGTTCCTTCCGGGTCATGAGATTTCGACTGCTGCCTGATGAAGGCGCCGTGAATTGCTGAAAAGATACTGCGCAGCAGCTGCTCATAGCGAAATTTTTCTACCCTGTCGAGATTGCTATAGTCGCGATTACCCTTCTCGTAGAGCGCGGCTATTTCCGGATGAATCAGAAACATTTCCCGAATCCGGTTACCTGCTTCGATATTGCGCTCAAAGGCACTCAGGTGATCCGCTTCGATACTGGCTTTGACCTGCCGGGTGTTTAAGCGGATCTGCGAACCCAGGTAGAACAACGACAACAACACGCCTATGCTGCCCAGGGTTTCTGCTATGGCTCCTATTGCATCCCAGTTCATTGGTTAATCACTAATTTACTGTTTAGACTAAGAAAAATCCCCGCAATCGGCGATTACGGGGATTCAACTTCACTCCTCAAAGGCTGCTGGTCAACGCTCTAAAGCTATTTAGCTAACTAGCCGTCACTTCTGTAAAACCGGCAACCTTTGCCACCTGTCTAGTTACCTTGTCTCGTAACGGGTAAACGCACCCCCGGCATTCGCCAGCGAGTTCGGTCCCTCAGCGGCGATCACCACGCCGTCACGAGTCACTGCCACACCTTCGCCGGCAGTCCCCTGATAGACGCGATCATCACGTTCAAACGGCTGTATCAGACCGACAATGCGGTCTTCGTTCAGAGGCCCGATACGCACACCGTTACGCCAGCCGACATGGTTGAACGGGCTGGACTCCGAGTCGATGGCGTACACCATGTCATCGTCGGTAATAAACAGCCCACTGATCCGACCATAGGCATAGCGCGAATCCAGGTAGTTGCCGTCCTGGTCAAAAATCTCGATGCGGTGGTTCCCGCGGTCCGCTACCCACAGACGTCCCTGGGAATCGAATTCCATGGCGTGTGGGGTTCGAAACTCACCATGTTCCACGCCAAGGCGGCCCCATTCCTTGAGATATGTGCCATCCGGCGCGAACTTGACGATACGCGCAGTCTGGCCGGTCGATCGACCTTCTTCTACCGCTTGCCGGGTAATCATACCCTGACCGTTGTGACCATCGGAGACGTATATGCTGCCGTCAGGTCCAACGATGACATCATTAGGCTGATTAAAATGAGTACGGTCGTTACCGGGCTGTCCAGCAGTTCCCAGGCTCATCAGCAATTCACCGTCAGGACTGAATTTGTGTACCTGATGCCCTTTGGTACCAGCTGCATTGTTGGCAAAGTCAGTGACCCACACATTACCTTCGGAGTCGGCGTGGATGCCGTGGGGAGTCATCATCAGGCCGCCACCGAAATTGGCCAGCACCTCGCCGGTGTGGCGGTGGAACTTGAAGATAGGATCCACAGGATTGGTATCGCAGTTGATGGGCGTACCACCACCAAAACTACCAGCGCCGCAACGCTCATAGGCCCAGACGTGTCCATCGATAGGATCGATGTCGATACCGGCGGTGGAGCCCCACTCGCGGCCCTCGGGCAACTCGCCCCAATTGCGGATGACGACAGGATTCGGATTTGGCAGTCCTTCGCCACTAATGTAATTACCTTCTCCGCCTGACTGGGCTGAGACCCCTGCGGATATCAACGCAGGAGCACTGATAATCAGCACGGAAAGCAGTTTACGGGGTGAAATCATGGTTACCTCCATTTATCGTTGTTGTGGCCGCCAAGAGTAAGTGCGTTTGAGAGGTAAGTCCAGATATTACGAAGCCCCAAGACACCCCATAAGAGGTGGCGTATTTATGCCCTTCGCAGGCGCCCTTATCGTGTTTTTTTCTGGCAAACTACTCTAGATTGTGGATAATCAGCACTTGAGCAAATCCGGCAACCCAAGCTAACTAGAATGATAAGCCCGATTGTCCCTGCTCCTATAAAAATAGTTAGCAAAAACAAGAACTAGCGCGCAATAACAAGGGAGATCCTTACTATGCAACCCCACTCTAGTAGTGTTCTTAACGCACGCCCCCTGAAATTAAATACCCTGAGCGCAGCCATTTCTATTGCCCTCGCCGTCGGCGCAGGCAGTGTTTCGGCTCAGCAATCTGGCAACCAAGAAGTGGAAGAAGTCCTTGTCACCGGCTCCTTTATTCGTCGCAGTGAAGGCTTTATTGCCGCTTCTCCAGTGACTACGCTTACCGCCGAAGACATAACCGATCAGGGCACGCTCAATATGGCCCAGCTTGTGCAGAATATGACTTTCAACAATGGCACTGGCACGACCAACTCAATTCAAGCCAGCGGTGCTTCAAGTAATTCTGCCGCCTTTAACCTCCGTGGCTTGGGTACTTCGGCGACATTGCAGCTAATTGACGGCAAACGAACCACTAACGGCAACGTTCAATGGTTGATGCCTACTATTGCAATACAGCAGATGGACATCGTTACCGACGGTGCAGCCGCACTGTACGGCACAGACGCCGTGGCCGGGGTTGTCAATATGATGCCCTACAAATCCTACGACGGATTCAAGTTTGAACACTTTAATGAAGAAGATTCCCGCGGTGATATTCGAGACCAGACAACTCAATTTATGTGGGGCACAGCGTTAAGCAGCTCCGTCGACTTCGTTGTGGCCGGCGCCTGGCGACACAATGGTACACTGAAGTGGACCGATCGTCCCAAGCTTGCACTGGCCGGTTTAACCGATAACAGCGGTGCCAATCCCACCAACTGGAACGTGCCTCAGCGAGATGCAAGCGGGAATCTGACGGGCGCCGTTAGAAGCACCCCAGATCCTGCCTGTGGAACTGACCCGGTTACTGACCCGCTGGTGATAGGTGGTAACAAATACGGAACACTCGCCCTGGGCCGTTGCTGGTTTCCCTTCGCCGATACCAGAGACTTCGTCGAGCAAAAGTCTCAAGCCTCTCTTTACTCCAACATTAACTGGGAAGTGAGTGAAGACCTGGCATTGAGCAGCCAGTTTATGTGGGGACGCTGGCAGGGTCACGGTCGCCAGAACCAGGGCAATCCGGGAACTCGTTACAGGGAATTGCCTGATATTCGCGGCGAACTGCCGGGCAATCCTTTCCGAGCCCGCAGCGGCGATGGACGTGATTTGTTTGCGGTTCCGCGACTCGACTCAAGCGGCGGTTTTATCACTGACAGCTTTGGCACACCGCTACCGATGCGTGATGCCAATGGTGTGGTGATGCTGGCGCAGAATCAGTTTGCGCCCTTGAGTTCCGACCCCAGCGGGGGTGTGGCATTTAACGAAGACATGGCCTTTAGCAGTTCCTATCTGCCGTTTGGCATAGCCAACACTCTGCCGTCTGCGTTCGGAGATGACACTATCAACCGTAAAGAGAATGACGAGCGCGACTACCGCCTGTCATTTACCGCTGATTTTACCGTACCTTTCCTCGACGGGTGGGAAGGTACTTCCACTTACTTGTACGCAGCGCACCACAATAACTTCGGCAACACTCAGGCCTTCAGTTTCAGTGCAGTAGAACAGGGCCTCAATTGCGACGTGACCAAAACTTTTGCTGACTGTTTTAATCCATTCGCAGCGGTCGACCCGCGCTTCCTTAATTCACAGTCGATAGCAGACGCAATCTATACCCGCCAGCGTGTTGATAACTGGGACAGGCTGCAAACCTTTGACTTGATCATCAACGGCACGATTTCCCCGAATGGCTTTGAGTTACCCGGTGGACCCATCGGGGCAGCTTTTGGCTATCAGCGCCGTGATGAAGAAGATGAAAACAACCCAACATTGGACGAACAGCGCAATAATCGCTTGAACAGCGACGAGTCTCTTCCGACTAAATTCGGTCGAAACAGTGACTCATTTTTCGCCGAGTTTTCGTTTCCTGTACTGCCCACTGTTGAAGTCAGCGCTTCCGTTCGTGACGAACAGTTCAGCAGCGGTCAAGGCGATGTTGTTACAAAATTGGGTGTTACCTGGGCAGCAACGGACTGGGTGGGTTTGCGGGCAACCTGGGGCGAGGCCTTTATTGTTCCGACTTTGAATCAGCTCAACTCGCCAGAAAACTGCGGACTGAGTAACGTGGATGACTTGTTTACCCCGTTCTCTGGCTTCATCACATCCTGTAAGGCAGGCAACCCTAATCTGGTATCGGAAACCTCCGACAGCTACTCGCTTGGCGTTGATTTAACACCTATAGATGGCCTGGATATTCACCTCACTTACAGTGAGACCGATTTCAAAGACCGGATTGTGGACACCACGACTCAGGATATCATCCGAACGGACTACAACAATTTCCTGGAGGCATTTCCTAGCTTCGTCGCAACGGATGAGAACCCCTATCCGTCTGAAGAACTGCTGAGAACCTGGGTTGCCGATCCTCGGTCAGACAAGCGTATTGAGCGTGATCCGCAGGACATCAGAACTGCAACCCAGATCAACCGCAGCGATGGCAATGCATCAACCATGCTGGTAAAAGCCTGGGATATGCAGGCAACATACTCGTTCACGCTTGATGACATCGGCTTGGGTGATCTGGGCAACTGGGGCAGTTTCCGTTTGGGGGCCAATGCCACCTATGTGGACAGCTACAAGTTTAAGGAAAACGATCTTTCCCCAGAGCGGGAAGCGCAAGGGAACCAAAATAACTCCTTTGGTGCGGTACCCATCATTCCACCCTGGCGTGCCAATTTGAGCCTCAACTGGAATATGGGCAACCACAGTGTCAACACTACTGTGCGCTACATAGATCAGGTGAATTTCGATGCCAACGAGTTCTCCTTCCAGCGCCTTCTCCGACCTGAGAACCTGTGGACATCAACCGATGTGATTCGCGCATGGACACAGACCGATATGTTCTACACATACCGGGATTTGCAGATAATGGACGGTAGTGCATCATTCAGTTTGGGTGCCCGTAATCTGTTTGACCGCGAAGCACAGAAGACTGGCATGATTGCAGGCGCTGTCTCGCAGTTGCAGAGTGTTCTTGGTCGTGTCTACTATGTTCGGGTCAACTACGAGTTCTAGGTTGACGCCAAAGGAAAAAGTGAAGACAGTACCAACTGAACGAGCTGCTTACTAATGTGTTAAATGCTCGTTCAGCAAAAAAAGGCCCAGCGTTTAAACGTTGGGCCTTTTTTTAGCTTTTGTAAATAGTGAGCAATCGGTCTGTAAGTTTGCCCGACAATGCGTGAGCGTATCAAAGACTGACACGTGATACAGATACCCAGCTTTTTAAAAAACTGCCCTTAAGTTCCCGTCACTCCCTGAAAGAAGCGCGGTACACAGCGTAGAACCTGTTCCTGTAGCGTTGAGTCGCGATCGGAAAATTTGTAGAAACCCTCTGCAGCAACACGATCAATGGGTAACGAAAAAGTTCGCGCAGTATCGACTGCCTGGACCAGCGCCAGGTACTTGGCCTGGGTGAGCTGGCTGGCATACATCTTGACGACGTCATACTTTTTGTCTGCAACTTCAGACACATCAATCAGAACATTGATCGGTGCCAGCGTGCTGATCTCATAGGAATACACATCAATGGGAAAATCACTGATACGTCTGGCGCTCTGCCAGGCCACTTCGGCAGTTACTCGGTGATCCGGGTGATACTCCATGGGCGTGGGTATAAAGATACTACGCGGTTCGATTTTCCGAAGCAGCGATTCGGTTTTGTCCAGCAACGGGTCTGTCAACTTCAGACCGCGATCACTTTCACCAAAGAAGTAAATTTCATCGACTTGAAGTTCTGCTGTTGCGGCTGTTGCTTCCTTCATTCGCTCCTTGACCAGAGCTTCGGGGTTACCCTCTCCACCCAGGGCACCATCGGTAACGAATACCACATGAGTTTGAATACCCTGTTTGGCAGCCAGTAACAGCGAGCCACCCATACCGAAAGTTTCATCATCCGGATGCGGCGCGAAGACCAGCCAGGGCCCTGGCGGTAATTCGGAACTGCTAAAGGGAAGTAACTGGCCTTCTTCGAGGATCATGTCATAAGTCCTTAGTCGCTGATCAAAGAAAATCGCTGTCGCCGCACAGGAAAAACCACTTGTCCCGTACGTCGTCAGCGGTTAATCCCGGACTGTATACACCCAGAGGTAGACGCAGAGGGTCCTTTTCCACAACAGGGTCGGTACCCGCAATGAGTGATGCGTCGATCTCAGTCAACCATCCATACAATTTATTGCACGCCAGCTCACTGGCTCGGTGCCTGGAAAAGTTTATCAAGTGCTCAAGGTTGTCTTTCTGGCCAACCATGTCAACCAATAACAGCCCGTCTTCTGTTCGCCGGGTTATCGATAAACCCAGCACCTGCCAATTGCTGGAAAGGTGTACCAGATGATAGTCATACTGCAAACTGGGATTGTCATAGAAGCGCTGCTTCAGGTAGGCGAAATCCCGAATCCCAATAGCACGCCCTCCGAACTCTGCAGCCATCCTGGTCCACAATTCATCAGCAAGCTGCTGATGCGTGGGGTCATCGAAGTCAAAATTGATCACCCGATAGCGCTCACTGTGTTGTGGGCGCCAATCGATTTCCAACATGCTGCCCACATCATCGTAGAGTTTCAGTAGCTGGGCCAGGCGCATGGCCCTGGCGTTGGGGAATCCATAAGATAAAAGATAAGGCAGCCCGGTACCCACGTACTTGCCCAGAAAGGCGGTCACCGAAAGGTAGAACGGACCTTTTCTGGTAAGGATGCCGCGGTAAGATTCCGCTACCATGGAGTCGCCGCACTGCATAGCCACCAGCGGCTTTCCGTCGAACAGCACTCGACGCTCGGTTCCACCAAAGAATGCCACCAGTTTATCCCCTTTAAGGACAACAACACCCAGTCCCCTGCCTCCATCATACTTCCAGCGCCAATGCGCTTCAGACATCTCAGCCCTAAAGACCGCAAAGAACAGCTCCCGGATTTTGTCCAGGTGCTGCGGCCCGGCGCCCTCTACTCTCCAGCTTGTGGGTTCCTGGCTGTTCATCGATCGGGGTTCCCGGGTCTCTCTGAAAGCGAGCAATTAAAATTATGCAAGTCGACAAGTCCTGAAATAGCTGCAAAGGTATCGGGGCGAATCCGCTTTGTCCAGTTGGCTGGAAAAAATTATCAATGAAGTTGACTGTTTGGCTTACTTACCGCAACAATCAGACCTGACAGATCAATCTGAAAAAGCTTTAAAAATTGCAGGGAAAGGAGTAATTTCAAGCAGGCCCACAAGAATAATTTGGAGGATTTCATGAAAAATCCCGTTTTCACCCTATTACATACCATGCTAGCACTGCTATTTGTCTCGGCTCAGGCATCAGCTCAGTCGGCTGATATTCCTCGTACTGAAAACGGCCACCCGGACCTGCAGGGTACGTTCACGTTCCGAACCATCACGCCACTGGAACGCCCACCTGAACTGGCCGATCGAGCGGTGCTGACACCGGAAGAAGCCGAAGAATGGGAAGCTTACGAAAACCGCCGCCAGAACCGCGATCTGATCATCGACTCGGTCGGCGGCGCAGGCTATCCACCCGGCGTAATATCCTATAACGAATTCTGGTATGAGCGTGGTGACCAGACCGTGGCGGATCTGCGCACTTCGCTGATCTATGATCCCCCCAACGGCAGACTGCCGCCGATGAACGACGCTGGTCGTGAACGCAATGCAAAAATCCGTGAAATGCGCACCCTTAGTGCCGGCCCTGAAGCGCGAACTCTGAACGATCGCTGCATCCTCAACGCCCGTACCGGGCCGCCGATGATATCCGGCTCCTATAACAACAACATGCAACTGGTGCAGACTGAAGAGCACGTGATGATACTCAGCGAAATGATCCATGCTGCACGAATCATCCCCTTTGCGGATCAACACGACATCAAGCAATTGAAATGGGAAGGCGACTCCATTGCCCGCTGGGAAGACGACACCTTGGTGATCGACACTAAGGGTGGCTACTACAACTGGTACGGCTGGCGTAACACCTCCCCTTCCGTCCACGTGGTGGAGCGCTTCAACTGGGTAGATGAAAACACCCTGGATTATGACTTCACAGTAGAAGACCCGGAAACCTGGGATAACAGCTGGTCAGCCAGACTTCCAATGCGACGCATTTCCGATCCCATCTACGAATACGCCTGCCATGAGGGTAACCACGGTCTGATGGGGATTCTTGCCGGCTGGCGTCGATACGATGTGGAAGGACTGGATGAAAACGGCATTCCGCTTTCGGCGCTGGAAGATGAGGAGTAACAACCCCAACTTTTCAGCCATAAGGCAAAGCGCGTCAGAAGTTATCCGCACAGACTCTGATGCGCAAACATATTTTTGCTCTCGATGCTTACGACATCAACAACCAATCCGCAGCATCAGAGTTAACGACAGCCAGCAAATGCTTCCGTATCCAGGGCGTTAGGGAATGGTGTACCCAGTGGATGGAAATTTCCCTCTGCTGACTGGTCAGAGTATCTGTTACGCACAGAGTGTGCTTCTGCATTAGTCGTGCCTGCGGTGAAAACCCAGAAGTGGTCGTTAATATTGCATCCATTTAGAACTAGGACTGTAGTGTCCAAATTGTCGAAGCCAGAAAATAAGAAACCACCTGAAATATCCGTCAATGGGAATGCCTCTCCCATGCCACCGTTGGGAGGATTGTCCCGCTGCGCTTCCACCCGGACCCTGCCCCCAAGGAAGTCAAGATGGTCGCCAGAACTCTCCGGACACAGGATCGCATCAAATCCCGAAAAATCAAAATGAAACCAGAATCCCATGGATAAACAACGGTTAGGAGGTGGCGACAGAGCTTCGCTATGACTAACCGCCATTTACACGGAAGAATTTGCAATCTCGTCCCTTAACCAAGAATCCGCCTCGCCGTAAAACCCGAATATTTCGATCGGGTTAGGATTGTATCCAAGATCCACAAATGAGCGAACCATCCCCTTTACGCCTTCATGTACAGCAATACACGCAATACGTAATCTGTTGTTTGACCACTTGGCACCGTTGTTCAATGCTGAAATGTGCATATGAAGTAACCGTCCGGCAAACCCATCTTGCTAGCTCAGCCTGATCCACCGATAGTGTCCACCTATTTTTAAGTGGACACTATCATGAACGAGTTAAGCGTATTCGCCACACCTGTTAAGCGTC
>Ga0070727_10004035_pt1 | contig 12765 bp, 14 predicted proteins | sample tdAd472_FD_66722 | JGI IMG/M metagenome (GOLD analysis project Ga0070727, IMG submission 66722) | Marine sediment microbial communities from the Atlantic coast under amendment with organic carbon and nitrate - tdAd47.2 | ecosystem: Environmental > Aquatic > Marine > Coastal > Sediment | place... | reverse complement strand
CGGCTTCTATCTTGCCAAAACCATTACCATACCCATCAGGGAGCTTGCTGAAGGAACCCGTAAGGTGGCCGAAGGAGATTTGAGTTTCAGCATCGAGATGGTGGCGGATGATGAAATCGGGAGTCTGGTCAACTCTTTTAACAAAATGACCAAAGATTTGCGGATCGGCAGGGATCAACTTGAGCTTTCTGCCCGTCTGCTTCGAGACCAGAACGTCGAGATTGAAAAAAGACGGCAATACATGGAGATCGTACTGAAGAACGTGTCCGCCGGTGTTATAACACTGGACGCCGGCGGTTTCATTTCAACCATGAACAAATCGGCTGAAAAGATGCTGAATCTCAAATCTGAAGATATTATCAAGAAAAGTTATAAAAAAATTCTTAGCGGAGAGATGCTGGATCTGGCTGAAGAAGTTATGGAGCAGCTGAAAACGTCACGAAATGATGCGGTTAGATTGCCGTTAAAGCTTGCCATAGACGGACGTCCCATGAGTTTTTTGATGCATATAAACGCCCTTAAAGACGACATAGGACAGCATATGGGTATCGTGATGGTGTTCGATGACCTGACCGAGCTTGAAAAGGCTCAGCGTATGGCCGCATGGCGCGAGGTTGCAAGAAGGATTGCCCATGAAGTTAAGAATCCATTAACCCCCATATCGCTTTCAGCCCAACGCCTTAAACGAAAGTATTCGGATCAGATCAAACAGCCGGTTTTCGATGAGTGTACGCAGACCATTACAGATCATGTGGAACTCATACGGAATCTTGTGGACGAATTTTCTTTGTTTGCAAGATTCCCCACGGCAAATCCAAAGCCCTGTGATTTACCGCCAATCATTGAAGAGACACTGGCATTATACAAGGAGGGGCATAAGAAGATCAATTTTAATTTCAATATTACAGAGGATATTCCCCGCCTTAACCTTGACCGTCAGCAAATAAAGCAGGCGATGATCAATCTTGTCGATAATGCCATCGGTTCCATAAGGAATGAAGGGAATATTTTAATAATACTCACCCATGATCCAATTCTGAAAATCGTTCGATTAGAAGTTGCTGACGATGGGGTGGGCATTTCCGATATCGATAAGACACGCCTTTTTGAGCCATATTTTTCAACGAAAAAAGCCGGGATGGGTTTAGGACTTACCATCGTAAGCAGTATTATTACGGATCATAACGGAATGATACGTGTTCAGGATAACAAGCCCAAGGGCGCCAAATTTGTTATTGATTTGCCCGTGTAATTAACAACCAAGGAGCTAAAATATGTTTCCTTCTATTTTAATTGTAGATGACGAGCCTTCCATACTTCAGTCTTTAGGAGGGCTCCTTTCAGATGAAGGCTTTGGGGTCACAACTGCCGCCAATGGATATGAGGCATTGAAGATCGTTGATACCGAATCGCCGGATCTCGTGTTGCTCGATATTTGGATGCCGGGTATCGATGGTATTGAAACATTAAAAGAGATAAAGAAGGACAATCCGCACATACAGGTCATCATCATATCCGGACACGGAAATATAGAAACTGCTGTAAAAGCCACAAAACTAGGTGCATTCGACTTAATCGAAAAACCACTCTCCATCGACAAAGTCATTGTGTCGATCAATAACGCATTAAATTTCAGACGACTGGAGGAAGAAAACAGATATCTGCGCAAAAAGACTTTAGAAAAAAACTCCATTACCGGAAACAGCCCTCCCATTGCCGCATTGAAAAAACAGATCGCCATTTCAGCACCGACAGAGGCATGGATATTGATCACGGGGGAGAATGGAACCGGCAAGGAACTGGTTGCACGCACCATACACCAGCTCAGCTCCAGAGCAGAGTATCCCCTAATTGATGTTCACTGTGCTGCAATTTCGGAAGAACTCATTGAAAGTGAACTGTTTGGCCAAGAAAAGGGGGCGTTTTCCAGCTCCATGGCAAAAAAGATCGGGAAATTCGAACTGGCCAATAAAGGCACGATTTTTTTTGATGAGATTGGTGACATGAGTTTAAAAACTCAGTCAAAGATTCTTCGGGTTCTTCAAGAACAGCAGTTTCAGCGGGTCGGTGGCAGTAGAACATTGAGTGTTGATGTTCGGGTCATTGCATCAACCAATAAAGATCTTGAAAAAGAGATCGAAAAGGGTACCTTCAGAGAAGATATTTACTACCGGCTGAATGTGATCCCCATAGAGGTGCCACCCTTAAGAAATCGTTTTGAGGATATTCCCCAGTTGGTAGAAATTTTTTTAAACGAATGTGCCCAAAATAATCGGAGTAAAAAGAAAGATATAACTCAGGAGGCACTTGATCTGTTGTGCAAATATCCATGGCCTGGCAATGTCAGGGAGTTGAAAAATTTGGTTGAGCGTCTGGCCATTATGGTTGGAAAAGAAGTCGTCGATCAAACAGAGATCCCTGCGCCCTATAACCCCAATTCAAGAGACGAAACAGCATCGATTGAAGCACAGCTTTTTTTAAGCGATTCTTTTAAAGACGCCAAAATAACTTTTGAAAGAGAATTTATAAAAAGAAAGCTGATGCAAAACCATAACAATATCCCCAAAACCGCTAAATCCATGGGGGTTGAGAAGAATTATTTGAATAAACGGCTCAAAACCCTGAAACTATCCGTGAAACAGGAGACGAAAGACTGAACATACGAAAGAGATATGGGATTGAGAATCATCGCAGGCGAATTTAAAGGAAAGAAGCTTTACTCGGTCCGAGGTAAAACCATCCGGCCCACGGCAGACCGAACGCGAGAATCGATGTTTAATATCCTTTCCCATCGAGTTCCGGGAACGATTGTTCTGGACCTGTTTGCCGGAACAGGGGCTTTGGGTATCGAGGCCCTGAGCCGCGGGGCTGAATCAGCCGTGTTTGTGGACAACAGCAGAGGATCTTTATCGGTGATACGGCGCAATGTCGAATCGTGTGCCCTCGATGACCGGGCCAACATTGTTAAATGGAACATCGAAAAGAATTTAAATTGCTTAAAAGCGGTGAAAACCGTCTTTGGCCTTGTATTTATAGACCCTCCTTACCACCGAAATTTGCTAAAACCGACCCTTTTTAATTTGGATCAAAGCAAATCTTTGAAAAATGGGTCCTGCATCGTTGTCGAACACGCTTCTTTGGAACCTATTCCCACGGATCTTTTGGCATTTGAACTCACAGATCAGAGACGATACGGGAAAACCCTTGTTTCATTCTTAAATTATGTGATATGAGAAACTTTTTTAAAAATCGTCACTGTCCGTCTGACATTCGCCTAGCGGATAACAACTAAACAGACAGCCTTGGGCTTACGCTTCTGTACAATTGGGGCTATACATCACACCGGAGAAGGAAGATAATTGATGCAAAAAATTGCCATATATCCGGGGTCTTTCGATCCTGTTACAAACGGTCATGTTGATATTGCGCAAAGAGGACTCAGACTCTTTGACAAAATTATTGTCGCCATCTTGAGCAACCCGGGAAAAGATTTTCTCTTCACCGTCGAAGAGCGGATAGAGATGCTGGAGTCAAGCTTTGAAGAATATCCCAATATTGAAGTGGGAACGTTTGACGGGCTCCTTGTGGATTATGCGGCCAAGAAAGATTCGATTGCCATACTGCGGGGGATGCGCGCTGTCTCTGATTTTGAATATGAATTTCAGCTAGCGCTCATGAACCGCAAGCTAAACAGAGAAGTTCAGACCGTCTTCCTGATGACAAGCTTGCGATGGATCTTCACCAGCTCGTCAATAATAAAGGAGGCTGCACAGTTTGGCGGTGATATTAAAGGCATGGTGCCGCCCATTGTCAACGAGAAATTGAAGAAAAAGTTCAAACGTACTAGATAGACACATCACTCAAAAAAAACTTCCTTGTCCGGCAACTCGATTTCCTTTGGGAAATTATTAAAGGGAAAGGGTTTTTCATTTTCATTCAAAGTAACATACCGGAGAACCCTGTACGCATAAACAGACACCTTGTTTGAAAAATTTCTGATTGGATTGTTGCTGGTTTTTGAAATAAGCAAGTAAACATATTGAAATATAACAGAAACCTGTATGATAATTTTAACAATCTCAAATACAATCAGAAACAGTATGGTATAAAGTAAACGGACGGCTATCTTTTTACGTGAAAATGGCTTGGAATTCATTGATTCTCCTCTCTAAATGGGCCGCAAAAAAGTTTTATCAGACTAAATTTTCCGGTTTCGCAAACTCATTTTATATCAAAATATACTAAAGAGTTCATTACCTATCCGACATTGAGCAAATTCCCTTCATTGGCACCCACCCCATTTGGACACTTCTAAAGCTTACGCCGGATGCCGGCAATAATCTGAAAAAATCCATATCCATTTTAAGGTGTTCGACAGGGCATTTTGATGACTTTGTCGCAGATTTTCATCAAATCTTCCGTCCGGTTTTTTTCTCGTTGAGTGAGTTTGGAATCAGCGAATGTATTTCCGTAATAGGCATTGATGATCTGTGTGGAAGCGGTGTCGAGAATCTCCACAAATCGCTGAAAATGTCCGGCCTGAAGGTATAGCGTCGCGTCGTTGACAAACAGGATCGCTCTTGTTTGCTGATATAATTTTACGAAGAGTTTTTCGATGGCCGTTGAATTATTTTCGGCCAGCTGCCGGATATGATTTTCGTTTCTGCCGGTAAGACGGGGCGCTGAGATGGATGTCGTTAAATAGACTAGCGGTTCATCCGGCGGCGGTTCCATTTTCCCGCCGACGCCGCGTACGGAATCCGGGGCAAGGTCGAGTACTGCGATATTTTTCCCATACCCTTCCCTTAAGAAGCATTGCAGTATCTTCATCGTTCGGCCGGTCTTACCGGAGTTGACGTCTCCTGCGATGAGGGTTCGCCGGTCCATATATTCTTCGATGGTGTCCATTATTCCCTATTCACAATTTTCCCTTTTCTCTTAAATTATTGCACCCTAATTGAGCAAAAGTCGAAGATGCCCCAGCTTCAAGGCGTCCAAGGGTGATGCTGCAGTATGCTACTGCGAACCCTTGGCAACGCTGAAGATGGGGTAGCTTCGGCTTATCCGGACCAGACCCCGGTTTTGGCCAGGATAAAGCGCACGGCCAGCAATGTCGTAATCAACAGGGCCGCACCGCCGATGAGATTGAGCAGCCATCCGTTGCAATGCTCTTCGGCCCAGTCCTTCTGGTTGAGCAAGAAAAGCAGAATAAAGACCACCAAGGGCGTACCGCAGAGACCCAGGGCCAGCATGACCACCAGCAGTATCAAAAAACTGCCCTTTACCAACGGTCCCACAAGGCTAATCAGACATCCCAAAAAAACAACACCTTTGAACCGGGTATCGCGGACGCTGATCGTCCATTTCATTTTGTCGGCAATGAAATAACCGGCAGCCAGATAGGTCGGCATGATCGTGGAGAATACGGCAGCCCAGAAACCGGCCAGAAAGATACCATGGGCATAAACACCCAACACCGGTTTGAGTGGCCGGGCCAGATCAAAGGCTGTTTTGACTTCGATTCCCTGGGGATGCAGAACCGAGGCCGCCGCCACAAATATGCTGACACTGTAAATACCGAAGGCTAAGAACATGGACAGAAAGGTGTCCGTCCAAGCCAGACCTATATCGTCCGGTCCCCAGTTTCGGGCGTTTACGTTATAGGTATGCATGGCGATGATGGTAACGTGAACGGCACCGCCCATAATTCCGGCCATCATCAGTGCGCCTTGGGGACCAGCGGTAAACGTAGGGACAAGCCCTCTGGCCATCCCGCTCAGGTCCGGCTTTATCATGATCACGGTGACAATAAAGCAGCCCACCACAATGCACACCAGAGTCTTGCAGACCCTTTCCACCCAACGGTACCCTCCCACGCCGACCAGGAAAAAGATCAGAACCACATAGATCAGAGACCACCAGGGCGTGAGCACCCCCGTGACAAGACCGGTGGTACCCACAAGGGCCTTCATCAACACCGCAGCCGCCAGCCAGGTCGCCAAAAGCGCATCGATCATCAAGATCCAGGCCCATACGTTGCCCCAGCGCTCCTCCACGATAGCAATAATCCCTTTTCCACCGATCAGCCCTACTTTTGCTGCCATGAATTGCACCACAAAGGCTAAAAGAGCGCTTAAAACCACGACCCATAACAACTGGTATCCGTAATGGGCGCCGGCGATGGATACACTGGCCATGGTGGCCGGCCCACAGGCCACCGCGCTGATAACCCAAGCAGGCCCCATCTGCCGGAAAAATCGGCCAAAGAAGGAGGGTTTGCGATGATCTGAGTTGTTTAGGGATTGCATGTGGAAACCACTTTCGGAAAACTCGGTTAACGCTCATTCAGTGTTTAATGCGGCTCTATCATATAAATCAAAAAAATGATGTGTGGGGCCATGGCCTTGCCCAATGGATAGCGAATGTTCGATGGCACCGGTGATATAGGTCTTGGAGAGGGTTACGGCTTCAAAAAAACTTTTTCCCAATGCCATATTGGCTGCAATGGCCGAAGAAAATGTGCACCCCGTGCCATGGGTATTCTTGGTTTTCACCCAATGACTTTTCAGCTCCTTGAATTCCAGACCGTCAAATAGGATGTCAGTGGCGCGATCTTCTTCAAGGTGCCCCCCTTTGACCACCACTTTTTTAGCGCCCAGCTTCAGGATGTCAAGGGCCGCACGTTTCATATCATCCACAGTGGCAATTTTTCTGCCGATGAGCGCTTCAGCTTCGTAGATGTTGGGTGTGACGACTTCAGCCAAGGGGAAAAGATAGTGTGTCAAAGCATCCTGGGCATCTTGATTGAGCAAGCGATATCCACTTTTTGAAATCATCACCGGATCGACAACGATCGGCGGCGGTTTTACAGCTGTCAGTGCCTTTGCGATGGTCTGGATCAGCTCGATACTCGAGACCATTCCGATTTTCACGGCATGGATTTTTATGTCATCAAACAGGCAAATAATCTGATCGTGCACGATCTTTGGCAGTATCTCCTGAATGTCATACACTTTCTGGGTATTCTGAACGGTTACGGCGGTGATGGCGCTCATACCGAAAACACCATGTGCTTGAAATGTCTTTAGATCCGCCTGGATTCCGGCACCGCCCGAAGCGTCGGAACCCGCAATGGTAAGGGCGACTCGCATGAAAAACCTCCTGATCCGGTGTGATCGTCAAGAATTTAACACGAAAGCACAATATCGATAAGGGGAATTGAAAACGATGAAAAAAATGGCGGAGTAAAAACGTCATGCATGGTTCTCCGATTTCCCTACGACAGTGCGAACTGTATCAGGTTCAAAGGGTATGCTCTCAGTTCTGGGATAAAATCAGAACACCCCCATCCGGATTTTGATCATCCCCTATCAGTCTGAAAAAAAATTAGCAAGTTTTTTGTTATCCACCCACCGGTAGCTGTTTGACAAACAGAGATACTCGTGTTAGCAATCAGCCATTGCGTCACTGGGGGAGCCGAATACACATCGGCTGAGAGGAGGCTTAAGGCCTCGACCCCTGGAACCTGATCCGGATCATGCCGGCGTAGGGAAGTTGATAAAAACACATCTTTATTTTTCTTTCCTTTCCCCGGCCTCGATCCATGCGGAAATAATTCCATTGTTTAAGTAAAACTTCGGACAATCTGTATATTGCACCATGAATAACAGCACCAACACCGTTGCCGGGCAGGGAAAACGTCCATCTGCGCCCAGCGTTATTCTGGAAAATGTATCCTTTTCATATTCCGGCGAACCGATCTTTCGCGATTTGAATTTTACGGTGAAGGGCGGCCAGTGGACATGCCTCATCGGTCCCAGTGGTTGTGGGAAATCTACATTGCTCCGATTGATTTCCGGGACCCTTCGTGAGAACTTTTCCGGCAAAATTCACTTCAGCGACGGGAACAGCCATAACGGACGTACCGCCTGGATGGCCCAAAAAGATTTGCTGCTCCCCTGGTTGAGCGTTCTGGATAATGTCTGCCTGGGGTCACGTTTGCGGGGCGAAATGTCCCATGAGAAACGGCGAAAAGCGATTTCACTGCTCGAAGATGCCGGCCTGGGCGAATATCGAGATTCACTCCCTTCAGAGCTTTCCGGTGGCATGCGCCAACGGGTGGCACTTTTACGGACGCTTATGGAAGAACGTCCTGTAATCCTGATGGACGAACCGTTTTCAGCACTCGATGCGTTGACAAGACTCAAACTTCAGGACCTTGCAGCCAGCCTGGTTGAAGGTGCAACCGTTTTAATGGTGACCCATGATCCTTTGGAGGCATTGCGTCTTGGGCACAGGATATACGTGATGACCCACCGGCCGGCAACCCTGAGCAAGGTCCTGATTCCCCCCGGATCCCCGCCCCGGGAGCCCGGTGATCCTGCCATTGTATCCTTACAGGCGAAATTGCTCCACCGGCTTGTGGGAGGGGGCAATCCATGAGAATCATACGTCTTATTTTCATCGCCGTTGGATTGGTCCTGGTCTGGCAGACCATTGTCCTTTTGACCCATGTACCCCCCTATATTCTGCCGGGACCCCTAAATGTCGCCAAGGCCGCCTTGACCCATGCAGGGCCCTTGTTCGATCATGCCATGACAACCTTGTTTGAAATTATTGCCGGCTTACTGATCGGAACATTATTGGGGACCCTAAGCGCCCTATCCATGATTGCGTCCTTTTCTCTCAAAAGATGGCTCCTCCCCGTACTTGTCATCAGTCAGGCGATCCCTGTATTTGCCCTTGCGCCGCTGTTGGTCCTCTGGTTCGGCTACGGCCTGAGTTCAAAGATTGCCATGGCGGTCCTGATAATTTTCTTTCCGGTCACAGCAGCGTTCTATGATGGATTGCGCAGTACCGACCCCGAATGGTTGGAACTTGCCCAGGTTATGAACGCAAAGCCCCTTGCGGTAATTCGGCAGATCCGGATTCCTTCGGCACTGCCCGCATTCGCTTCGGGCCTCCGGGTGGCCACCGCGGTCGCCCCCATCGGCGCCGTTGTCGGGGAATGGGTCGGGTCCAGCAAAGGTCTTGGTTTTTATATGCTTCACGCCAATGCCCGCATGCAAATCGATATCATGTTCGCAGCACTTGTGGTTCTCGGGGTCCTATCCCTGGCCATCTATTTTTCAGTGGACTGGGCAATGATAAAAATCGTTTATTGGCAGAAAGAAGAAACAGAATAAGAGGGAACGAAATATGAAACGAATATCCTTAACATTGTTTTTCATCCTAGTGGTCCTGTGGGGAGGGTTCTCCACGGAAATTCATGCCGCAGACAACGTCACGGTTGTCCTCGACTGGTTCGTGAATCCGGACCATGGACCGCTTTTTGTGGCTTTGGAAAAAGGATTCTTCAACCAGCGAGGACTGGAGGTCGAATTTCAGGTTCCTTCCAACCCGAATGATCCGCCGAAACTGGTTTCAGCCAAAAAGGCCGACATTGCCGTATCTTATCAGCCCCAGCATTACCTTCATGTGGATCAGGGCCTGCCGGTGGTTCGAATCGCCACGTTAATCGCAACCCCATTGAATACATTGGTCGTTCTGGCAGACAGTGATATTAAATCGATTGCCGACCTTAAAGGTAAAACCGTCGGTTATTCAATCGGTGGTTTTGAGACCGTTATTCTAAAGGCCATGCTTCACACCCAAGGGCTGAGCCTGGATGACATCAAACTGGTGAATGTTAATTTCTCCCTGTCCCCATCCCTGTTTTCCGGAGCCACGGACGCCGTCATCGGCGCCTTCCGAAATTTTGAATTGAATCAGATGGATATCGAAGGACGGCCCGGCCGGGCCTTTTTTGTCGAGGAATATGGAATTCCCCCCTATGACGAGCTCATACTTGTTGCCCATCACGATAATCTCGAAAACCCAAAACTGAGAAAATTCATTGATGCAATGGAAGCAGGGGTTCGGTTTCTGGTCAATCATCCGGAAGAAAGCTGGACGTTATTTGTTCGGGGACGAAAGGATCTGGATAATAAGCTGAATCGTTTGGCATGGCGGGATACCCTTCCGCGTTTTGCACTTCGCCCGGGTGCGCTGGATCACGCCCGTTATGAGCGCTTTGCAAAATTTCTAAAAACCCGGGGCTTGATAAACAAAACACCTCAGATAGAAAATTATGCGGTTGAGCTGAAATAGCGAGTGCATTCGTCACAGCATGTCGGACCAAAGTTTGCCCCACCCGCCCACTAGGTAGTGTCCAACCACAATTGCAAAATGGGCACGGTGCTTACCATCGTACGGGGGTGAAACCTACCGGTCTTTTCTGTTTAACTGGGACAGAGATATCGTTTCAACGGCCTGTGGGGTTGGCGAGCGATTAAAAGATTGCCCTTATTCCTTGCCGTCGGAGATTCCCCGTTGCGGGCTCAAGGAAATCTTCGAATGCAAAAAATTGGACGGATCCGGGGTTTATTTCCTAATTTTGGTGTCGGTCTTTTCCGAATATTTTTCCAGACGTTTGTAGCGGTTCATGGCTGATTTTGCAAAGCGACCAATTACTCTTGGGAGATCGGAATCGTTCCAAATGGACGTAAACTCATCTGAGGCAAAGAGACGCTTGTTCACCTTGTAATGAGGTTCACGGTCTAAGATAAGCGTAATGTCCTCATGACCAAAATCTACTTTGTCCGCAAAAACACTTTTGAATAATTCCATGGTGGTATGGGCGAAGAAATTTATTACATCCTCGGTGGACTCCGCCAAGTTAAGTTTTTTCCTGAAGTCGGGAAGGACTTCATTCTCGTACTTGGTAAAGGAAATCTGTTGCGCCATGCCACTCCTCCTTTTTATATTTGGAGTCAAAGAGATTTTTTTGGCTGATCGGACCAGGTTTGGCTTCGTGCATGATAGGGTCGTTAAATTTCCAGGCAGCGGCAGATGGTCATGTATAACATATTGGCATTTAAGCAAAAACGAAAAAGATCGACCTCATTTCTTAGTCTTTTTTAAATATCATAAAGTAATTATTTTATCAACATTATTTATTTACAATATAAAATAAACATTTGATGATAACGCTTCTATACTCGCTTTGTCGAAACCGATTTATAGGAGGATATCAATCTGTAAAACCATTTCCTTTTATAGTTATCAGCTTTCGTTTACCCCCGACCGAGGTATGACAGTCTTTAGTTTTTGAACTGGTAGCCCAGCAGGAAGAGAAATTTCGTGTCTTCCTCGGTTTCCGCATCCTCCGAAGGCTGATTGTCCCAGTCAAAGTTATATTGAAGTGTTGCGGTAAATCCTTTGTAGAGAGGAAATCGAAATCCCGTACGGGTCTTGAGAAACCAGTCCTTTGCATCTTCAAGACTAACGTATCCGGTTTGAGTGTGAAAAAGCTGAACGAATTTCTCGAAAAAATACTGATCATAATTGACGGACCAGCTACCGGCAGGGTAGTCATTGTCTTCGGCCACATCAAAGTTCTCGTCGACCATGGCGGCGCCGGCGGATACTGAAAGGTTCAGCAAGGGTGTTTCGAATATCTGATACCCTCCCCCTGCACCCAGGGTCGTCCTGAGATTCAGGTCTTTGAACTTATCATGTTCCAAGAGCGTGTTGGCATATAAATACCATTTTTTGTCCAAGAAATGGCTGTAATTTCCATAGGCAAGCCAGTTCTCAGAGGTTGTTTCACCATCCGCCTTCTCATTGGACAACTCACCGCCAAGCGATGGTGATTTCCCCGGCATAGGTGGTTTTCAGAACCAGCTTTTCTTCTTCCATCCTGACCACCTGGCCGGTGAGTTTGTCCCCGTTTTTTAACCGGACCTCATCGGCGAGACTATTTCCAGCGATAAAAAAACCGACCGTGAGCATTATAAACAACGGGGTTAAGTTTATTTTCATTTCAAACCTCCTTCTGATAGACTCGTTTTCGAAAGAAACTTCTGGATTGAATTTTGGATAAGAATTTACTTTACGAAGATAGAATATTCGAAATATTTACATTTTGCAGGGTACCCGGATGGATGTCAACATGTTGGATCATCCGGAATGTATGGATATTGATGCTTTGGATACGGGGAATTAAAGATCAGATAAAAGCGCATCAAATTTGACGCCGATTCCTCTTGAATCCACTCGAACGATTTTTCCCGTAATTTTGATCGGAGTTTCACCGTTGGTAACCGAAAAGGTCATTGAAAGCTCTTGTCCGGGGAAGAAAGGAAGTTGCGTGTCAATATACAGTCCACCAGCACTTAAATTTTGAATAAAATCCGTAAAAGCGCATTGGTTACCTGAACAATCGACATGAACAAAGGTAGATTCCCTTGGATGTTTCCGTCTCTCTTCGTATTTGGGCAGCCATCGTATCTCCATTTTTTTCAGGAGGTCTCGCGTCTCTGCTTCGGGCATGTTAAAGATTAATTCAAACAAACGGCCCCGAACTTCAGTGATGCTTAATTTTTTATCGTTAGCTGTCATCGGCCTCTTTTCCTATTTTTTTTAAAGATTGAAGATCTCTGCAATAACTCCGCAAACGAGGGAATTCATCAATCCGAATCAAATACATCTCATCAACCATACGCTGGACTTTCGGCCTGCCGCCACCCATTCATGATTATTCCACCAAAAAAGGGGCCGCTGATTAAGCCAACCCCCTGTAATAATTGGTGGAGCTGAGGGGGCTCGAACCCCTGACCTCATGACTGCCAGTCATGCGCTCTCCCAGCTGAGCTACAGCCCCATATAAAAATCAAAAATTAACAAAAGGTGCTGTTGGTGTCAATATTTATTTTGGGCGGGAAT
>Ga0070727_10004034_pt1 | contig 12767 bp, 10 predicted proteins | sample tdAd472_FD_66722 | JGI IMG/M metagenome (GOLD analysis project Ga0070727, IMG submission 66722) | Marine sediment microbial communities from the Atlantic coast under amendment with organic carbon and nitrate - tdAd47.2 | ecosystem: Environmental > Aquatic > Marine > Coastal > Sediment | place... | reverse complement strand
GCTGCGACGAAGCGCGCCTTGAGCTCGTCGTAGATGGCCTCGTGCACGAGGATTCGTTGGACTCCGATGCAGCTCTGCCCCGACTGGTAGAAGGCGCCGATGACGAGCCGCTGCACCGCGTCATCGAGGTCCCAGTCGCGATCGACGATGCAGGCGGCGTTGCCGCCGAGCTCCAGCACGACCTTCTTCTTGCCTGCCTTGCTCTTCAGCATCCAGCCGACATCGGGGGAGCCGGTGAATGACAGCAGCTTCAGCCGCTCGTCGGTGGTGAACAGGTCGGCGCCGTCGCGACGACACGGAAGGATGCTGAAGGCGCCCTTGGGCAGGTCGGTCTCCGCGAGGACTTCGCCTATGAGCAGCGCGCCGATGGGCGTGAGGCTCGCGGGCTTGAGCACGAAGGGGCAGCCGACCGCGAGGGCGGGAGCCACCTTGTGGGCGGCCAGGTTGAGGGGGAAGTTGAACGGGCTGATGAAGCTGCACGGCCCGATGGGGAAGCGCTTGACCATGCCCTCGTAGTTCGCGGCACGGGCGGAGATGGCCATCTCCATGACGGTGCCGTCCATCCGCACCGCCTCCTCGGCGGCGTAGCGGAAGGTGTCGATGAGCCGGGTGACCTCGCCGCGGCTGTCTTTGATGGGCTTGCCGGCTTCGATGCACAGGCTGTCGGCGAGCTCGTCGTAGCGCTCCTGGAAGCGCTTCACGCAGTGCATCAGCACGTCTTGCCGCTGGTAGGCTTTCATGGCCCGCATCGGCGCGCAGGCCGCCTCGGCGGCGCCGATGGCCTGCGAGATGGCGGCGGGGTCGGCCATGGCCACCCGGGTCACGACCTCGTCGGTGAACTTGTCGGTCACCTCGAGGTCTTCGTTGGGCTGGTGAGGCTCGCCGGCGAGCCAGTAGGGGTAGAGTTCGTCGAGCATGAGGGCTCCGGTCGGGTCAGATGGGGACGCTGATCTGGCCCAGTCGCTGGGACAGCTTGTTGTTCTCGGCGTAGTCGATGGGCACCACGACCAGTGCGGGCTCGGGAGCGGCCAGGGCCCTTCGGAGCGCTTCGTCGAGGTCGGCGCTGCGCTCGACCCGCTCGGCATGCCAGCCGAAGGCCTGCGCCAGCAGTGTGAAGTCGGGATTGCCGAAGGCCAGATCGGTATGGCGGCCGAACTGGTTGTCTTGCTTCCACGCGATGAGGCCGTAGGCGTGGTCGACCCAGACCATCACCGTGATCTTGGTGCCGAGCCTCACGGCGGTCTCCATCTCCTGCACGTTCATCAGAAAGCCGCCGTCACCGCAGACGGCCACGACCTGGGCGTCGGGCTTGGCGAGCTTGGCTCCGATGGCGCCCGGCAGCGCGAAGCCCATGGAGCAGAAGCCGTTGGAGATGAGGCAGGTGTTCGGCTCGTCGCACTGGTAGTAGCGGGCGATCCACATCTTGTGTGCCCCTACGTCGGACAGCACGATGTCGCTGGGGCCTAGCGCCTGCCTCAGGTCGTGTAGGGCCTTCTGCGGCTTGATGGCGCCGACGGCCTGGTCGCCCGCGTGCTCCAGGAAGTCGGCCTGCATGGCCTTGCGGATGGCGCGGTGGTCGGCCACCGACAGGTCGACAGGGTCGGCCTCGACCCGCTCGTTGAGCATCCACAGCGCATGCCCCAGGTCGCCGACGACCTCCACCGTGGGGTGGTAGTTGGCGTCGACCTCGGCGGGCAGGAAGTCGAGGTGCACGATGGGCTTGTCTCCCCCAGGGTTCCACAGCTTGGGGTGGTACTCCACCAGGTCGTAGCCCAGGGTGATCACGAGGTCGGCGGCGTCCATCGCGAGCGACACGCGGTCGCGGGCTTGCAGGCCCATCGTGAACATGCAGTACTCGGCGTCGCGGTCGACCGCGCCCTTCCCCATGAAGGTGTTGATCACCCCGATGCCGGTCGCCTCGCAGAACCGCCTGAGCTGACGGCTGGCGCGCTTGCGGACACAGCCGTTGCCGGCCAGGATGACGGGCCGCTTGGCCCGTCGGATGAGCTCCCATGCCTGGCCCAAGACCTTGTCGTCGGGCACCGGCCGTCGAACGCGGGTCGGGGCGAGGGGCCTCAACGCATCGTCGACCGGCTCGTGGGCGATGTCTTCCGCGAGCTCGATGTGGCATGCCCCGGGCTTCTCCGTGGTGGCGAGCTTGAACGCCTTGCGCACGATCTCCGGCACGCTGTCGCGGTGCCGGATCGGGGAGGCCCACTTGGTGACCGGCCGGAACAGCGCCACCACGTCCATGTTCTGGTGGGACTCCTTGTGCTGCCGCTTCGAGTCGGCCTGCCCGGTCAGGACCACGACGGGGGCACGGTCCATGTTGGCATCGGCGACGCCGGTGACGAGGTTGGTCGCGCCCGGGCCGAGCGTGCCGAGGCACACCGCAGCCTCCCCGGTCAGGCGACCGTAGACGTCAGCCATGAAGGCTGCGCCCTGCTCGTGTCGGGTGAGCAGGAACTGGATGGAGCTGTCTTCCAGCGCCATCATGAAGTGGGCGTTCTCTTCTCCGGGGACCCCGAAGATGTACTTCACCCCCTCGGCCTCCAGGCACTGCACGAACAGCTCGGCTGCGTTCACGGGACCTCCAGCGTCAGCGACCCTACCAGGGAGGTAGGGGGGTCGATCGCAGGAAATCGGGGGAGAGGCCCTACCGCCCGTTGGGGGCGTGCGCAGACGGCCACGGACCGGCTAGGGTGGCCTATGCTCCTCTTCAGTGTTGCCACCGCGCTCGCCGTGCCCTCCCTCGACGAGCCTCTGCGAACCGGCGCGTCCATTTCTTCGGATGCGGCGGTGGTCATCGGGGTGGAAGACTACGCGTTCGTGCCCGACGTGCCCTATGCCCGCCGCGACGCGCACCTGGTGCACGATCTGCTGGTCTACACGGTCGGTGTGCCGGCCGAGCAGGTGCAGCTGCTGACGGATCCGAGCCGCGAGCAGATCCAGCGGGCCCTCGACATCGCGTCGGCACAGGTGCAGACAGGGGGCACGCTGTGGGTGTACTTCGCTGGCCACGGCGCCGCCGCGGTCGACGATGGCGCCCGCATCGTGCTCGGGGTCGACGTGCAGGCCGACCCCGCGGTGTTCGAGGCTCGTGGCCTCGAGGTCGACGACCTGGCACCGGAGCTCCCGGGGGTGCGCACGGTCGCGCTCCTCGACACCTGCTACGCCGGCGTGGGCCGCTCGGGCGGGGAGCTCGTGACGGGCAAGCGCTTCGCTGTGCCTGCGTGGGCCACCGAGCCCAGTGCGGGCCGCATCGTGTGGAGCGCGGCGAGCGCCAACGAGCTGGCGAGCCCCCTTCCGGCGGTCGAGCATGGCGCCTTCACCTGGCTCGCGGTCGGCGCGCTCCGGGGCTGGGCGGATGGAGAGCTCGACGGTGTCGCCGACGGCGAGGTGGCGCTGGCGGAGGCGGAGGCGTGGGTCGGGCGGGCCCTGCGTGGCGCCCCGCTGAACCAACAGCCCGAGCTGGTGGTGGCCGAGGTCGACCGTGGCGTCGTCCTCACCCGCGGCAGTGAGTCGGCTCCCCGCCTGCCGTCCTCGCTGTGGGAGGCCGGAGAGGGTGGCCCGGTCGCGGCCCCCGTGCAGCCGGTCGCCTCGGAGGCATGCCCGTGGCCCGAGCCGCCACAGGTCGATGCGACGATGACGTCGGTGGTCGTCGATGGCACCGCCTACGTGGTGGCCGGCAAGACGGCACGCTCGTCGTTCCGCCAGCACCTGCAGGCGTGCGGGTATGTCGTCGCCGACGATCTGTTCCGTAGCTGGCGGGCCACGCGACGCACCACCAACGCGACGATGTACCCCTTCCTCGGGGTCACCGGCATCGTGCCGGCGATCGCGGGCACGCGTCGCAAGGCCTTCGTGCAAGCACTGGAGAGCGGCCGCTGAGCTGGCTCCTCGACCGACCGGCGGGCCCCGCCGCTGGCTGGCTGTACCGCGGCTACGCGCTGGCTGTGTGGCTGTTCGCGGGCAAGACCTACGCTTCGGCCGACGCCGAGCTGCTGTGGTGTGCTGGGGCATGGGCGCTGCACCTGCTCGCGGCCGCGGCCCTCGGGTTGTTGGTGGCGGGCCCTCGCCGCTGGCTGCTGGTGCTCTGCAGCCTCGCCTCGCTGCGCTGCATCGTGTCCAACCATCGACCCAACGAGCCGCTGAGCTGGTTCCCTGCCGCGGAGTGGCCGCTGCTGCTGGCCCTTCCTCTCGGCGGATTGCTGCTGGCGACCGACCCGGGCGTGCAGGCCTGGTTCCGCTGGGCGGGGTCGACCTCGCTGGCGTTCACCGGGCTGCACAAGCTGAACACGGACTGGTTCGACCCGGCCGTGACCTGCCACCGGCTGGCAGAGCGCCTGCACACCTGGTGGGGGCTGCCCGAGGCGCTGCACCAGTCGGTCCCGCCGGGGGCCGTGGTCGCGCTGGAGCTGGCGACCCCGCTGGTGCTGTGGCGATGGCCGAGGGTGGGGCTGCTGCTCGCCGCGTCGCTCCTGGGCCACTTCGTGGGCATCGGCGCGACCGCCCTGTCCTTCCTGCTGCTGGTGACGGCCACCAGCTTTCTGCCCGCCGAGGCCTTCCAGCGTGTGGGGCGGCCTGTGCACGGCGGGCCGGCGCTCGTGGCGGCGGCGGTGGCCGCATGGGCCTGGCAAGGCCCATGGTCGGGTCCACAGTATGCGGTGACCTACGGCCTGTTTGCGTGGGTGGTGTCGTGGGGGCTGGGGGAGCTCGTGGCGCACGGGGTGGGGGCTGCGGCGCCTGCCCTGCCCGAGCGTCGCGCTGTGCTGGGGCTGGCCCTCGTCGCGTGGCTGCTCAACGGGCTCGCTCCGTACAGTGGGCTGAAGTTCCAGTACAGCTTCGCGATGCTCAGCAACCTTCGGGTCGACGACGACCGGCACAACAGCCTGTTCGTGCCCGCTGGGCTGCGCTGGGCAGCCGATCCGTACGTGCACGTCGACCGGGCGAGCTACCGCGATGCGGCGACGGGGCGACCGCTGAGCGGTGGGGTGGTCCAGCCCGATCTGTTCACCCCTCATGCGCTGCAGGTGCAGCGCGACGTGGCCCGACAGGTGGGCGAGGTGCTCACCTTCGAGGGGACCTGGCAGGGGCGGCGCGTCACCCACGACGATCTCGACACGCTCCCTGGGGCGCCGCTGTTCCGTGAACGACTGACCCGCGGGCGGGCCCAGGAGTGTGTGCACTGACGATCGAGGGCCGTACCTCTCGTTTCGCACGACGCTATGCAGGGGGTTCTTCTTGGAGCCCTCCTTGCTGACGACCTCATCGCATCGCTTCCGCCTTCTGGGGCGCGGCACCCATCCCGTGGTGGACTCGGCCGCCGACCTCAGCCGCCTGCCGGAGCTCGATGATGCCCACTGGGTCGCGACCGCGGCGCCCATCGCCACCTTGCGCGGCGACCCCGCGTTCTACCGAGCCCTCGACCGAGACGCCGACGGGCGGATTCGCTCCGACGACGTGCGGGCGGCCACGACCTGGCTGTTCGAGCACCTCGACGCCCCCGACGCCGTGGAGCAGGGTCACACCACCCTCCGGCGCGGCGCGCTCCGAGCAGACGCCACCGACCACGCGCGCCTTCTCCGGGCCTTCGGCCATGTGGCCGGCCAGGCCGAAGAGGTCGGCCTCGAGGCGGTCCGCCAGACCATCGCCGAGGAGGAGTCGAAGGGCCTGTCGGCCAAGGGGCGGGTGCTGCCTACCGCTGCGGGGCGCGACGACGTTCGGGAGATGCTGGAGGCGGTGGTGAGTGCCACGGGTGGGGTCCCCCATCCGAGCGGCGAGGCCGCCGTAGATCGCGACACGCTCACGGCCTATGGCGAGGCGCTGCGTGGCTGGCTGGCATGGGAGGCGCTGGGGGCCGCCGAAGCGACCCGTCCGCTCGGTGAGGCCACGGGGGCCGCGGCAGACGCTGTCGAGGCCGTGGCCGCCAAGGTGGACCAGTACTTCCTGTTGTGCGATGCGCTGGCCCTCGACCCCAACCTCGCGCCGGCCACGCGCGTGCAGGTGGCCGACGCCGACCTGCTGGAGCCTACGGCCGCCCAGGAACTCCTCGCCCGTGCGCCCGTAGCACCCCCTCGACCCGAGCCCGTGCTCCGGCTCGACGATGCCCTCAACCCCGCCTTCCGCGCTGCGATCGAGCGCCTGTTCTCGGCCGCCGCCCAGCCGCTGATCGGCGCGGGCGAGGTTCTCCCACGTGACGCATGGCTGCAGCTGCAGGAGCGGCTCGCTCCCTTCGTGGCGTGGCGAAAGGCCACCCCTGCCATCGCGTCGTCGGGCCTCGCTCTCGACGCCGTGAGGGGCCATGCCACCGACACCGATCGACGGGCAGAGGTCGACGCGCTGCTGAAGGCCAGCGTGGCAGGCGCCGTAGCCGTCGACAGCTTGCGCCTGCTCGAGCGCCTGCTGCTGTTGCAGGCCCACCTGCTGCGATTCGCCAACAACTTCGTGGCGCTTCCCGAGCTCATGTCGGCCGACGCCAAGGGGCTGATGGAGCAGGGGCGACTGGTGATGGATGGTCGAGTGTTCGATCTGGCCCTGCGGGTCACCGACCCTGCTCGGGCCGAGACCTTCGGCAAGATGAGTCCCATCTTCGTCATGTACGTGAAGGTGGGTGCCAAGGCAGGCGTGTGGACGGACGAGCTCGCCGTTCCGGTCACGGCGGGGGAGCGGGGGCACCTTGTCGAGGGGAAGTGGGGGGTGTTCTTTCCCACCGAGGGCGGCGAGCTGCACGCCCAAGTGCGCGCCATCGCGTCGAGCCCCATCTCCATCAAGGAGGCGGTCTTCGCGCCCTTCCGCACGCTGTCGAAGGCCATTCAGGCGGCGGCCGACAAGGCCGCGAGCAGCAAGACCAGCGCGATGGAGGCCTCGGTCTCCGACGCCGGATCCGAGGTGGCACAGACGGCCCAGGTTCCTACGCCACCAGCCGAGGCTGCGCCGCCCCCCGCCGAGCCCGGGCAACCGTCGTCGTCGTGGGCAGGCCAGCTGCCGCTGCTGCTGGCGGGAGCCGGGATCGCGCTGGCCGCCATCGGGTCGTCGCTGGCCTACGTGGTCGACGTGGTGAGCCAGGCGGCGGGCAGTCTCGCCGCCGCCATGATGGTCATGGCGCAACTATGGCTGCCGGCCAGCGCCCAGGGGGTGGCGGTGGTGCTGGCCCTGCCGCTGGCCCTGCTCCTCCTGCTGGTCGGGCTGCTCGTGGTGCCCTTCCTGATCTACGCCATCCCGGTGGCGTTCGCGACCTGGCTGCGCCTGCGTCAGCGCGACCTGGGCGTCATCCTGGAGGGGGCGGGCTGGGCCGTGAATGAGCGCCTCATGCTGGAGCGGAGCCATGCCGTGCGGCTGACGCGCCGGCCGCCGGTCAGCCCGCGCGATCTGACCCGGTAGGTGCGGGTGGTGTGCTGGATGAGACAGTTGCCTGTGCCTTTTGGCGCACACGCCCTCACGGATCGTCACTCCCAGGCAGCGCCAGGGGTGTGATGGGGGCGCTTGAGCACCGACCGGCTCTGCAACACACCGAGCAAGGCCCGGTCGGCATCCTTGACGGTGACGATGCCGACCAGCTCGCCGTTGTCGAGGACCGGAGCGCGGCGGACGCCGTGGGTGCGCAAGGTGTCGATCACCTGGAACAGGTCGGCGCCCCGGGCCACCGACACGACGGGCGTGCGCATCGCGCTGCCGACCGAGCCGACAGGCCCGCCGTTGAAGGCCGCGGCGGCAAGGCCTCGAAGGGCGTCGGTCTCCGACAGCATGCCGACCACCGCACCGTCACGCATCACCGGGACCCCGCTGAATCGCTTGGTCGACAGCTGGTGATACGCGTCGGCCAGATCTTGGTCAGCGTCGAGGGTGAACACGGTGGTCGACATCACGTCATCGACAACGGGCAGCTCGGCTTGTGACATGGGGGCCCCCTGGGTGCATGTGGGCCCTGCTGAAGCAGCTTCCATGCCAGGGCCGCGCTAGCTTTCGCTCCAGGAGGCGACATGGCTCACACGAACGGTCGCATGCGCATCGCCCTGTCCGGGGGGCCGGGCGGGGGCAAGACCACCGCCGCCGACCTGTTCCGCCGCGAGATCGGTGAGCGGGTCGTGGTGGTTCCCGAGGCGGCGACGCTGCTGTTCGCGGGTGGGTTTCCGCGCACCGACGAGCCCGGTGCCCTACGGGCCGCCCAGCGGGCGATCTTCCACGTGCAGCGCAACCTCGAGGATGCGCAGTCGGCTCGCTTCCCGGGTCGCATCCTGCTGTGCGACCGCGGCACCATCGACGGTGCGGCCTACTGGCCCGACACCCCCGAGGCCTACTTCGCCGAGCAGGGCACCACCCTCGAGGAGGAGCTCGCTCGCTACGACGCGGTGATCTTCTTCGAGACGGCAGCGGTCGGGGGGCTGTCGATCGAGGGAGGCAACCCCATCCGCAACGAGAGCCTCGACACCGCGGTGGCCCTCGACCACCACCTGCGCACGCTGTGGATGCGGCACCCCAAGTTCGTGCACGTGCCGCACAACCCCTCCTTCTTCAAGAAGATCACCTTCGGTCTGGCCTCGATCGAGTCCATCGTGGCGCAGCTGCGGGCCGAGCACGAGGCCAACGGCTTCTAGCGGGGTCCTCCCGGCGCCTGAACCAGCTCGGCGACGAAGGCCGTGGCGGGGGCCCGCACTAGGTCTGCCGTCGAGCCCGACTGCACCACCCGCCCCGCCTCCAGCACGTGCACGTGGGCGTCGAGGGCCTCTAGGTCGCGCAGGTCGTGGGTGATCACCAGGGCCGGCACCGCCGCGCCTGCCAGAGACTCGGCGAGGTCGCGGCGGACGCGCTGTCGTGCCCTCGCGTCCATCGCCGCGAGGGGCTCGTCGAGGACCAGCAGCTTGGGCTCGGCCACTAGCGCCCGCACCAGCGCGACCTGCTGGCGCTCGCCTCCGGACAGGCCGTCGACCGTGCGACCCGCCAGGCCTCCGAGGCCACGCGCCTGCAGCGCGTCGTGCGCTCGGACCCTTCGCGCCGCCCGAGAACCGGGCAGCCCGAAGCCCACATTGTCGAGCACGTCGAGGTGGGGAAACAGGCCACTGCCCTGGGGCAGGTAGCCGATGCCTCTGAGGTGGGGGGGGAGGTGGACTCCGCTCACTGGGTCGGCCAGCACCTGGCCGGCGACCACGATGCGGCCGGACTGCAGCCGCTGGGCGCCGACCAGGGCACGTGCCAGCGTCGTCTTGCCCGAGCCGTTGGGCCCGACGAGGCCGACCGGCGCATGGTCTCCCGACAGCTCGGCTTGCACCCGCAGCGACCCGATCACCGTGTCGATGGTGGCCGACCAGCTCATGGGGCACCCCGGCCCGGGACGGCACGGACCCCGAGCAAGGCTACGAAGCCCAGGCCGAGCAGCACCAGCGACAGGGCGAGGGCGACCTCGAGCCGGCCCTCCATGGCTGACAGCACCGCGAGAGGGAGGGTCTGCGTGACCCCTGGCAGGTTGCCGGCGAACAGCAGGGTGGCGCCGAACTCACCGACCGCTCGGGCCCAGGCCAGCGAGGCCCCGGCCACCAGGCCCGGGGCCGCCAGCGGCAGCGCGACCCGCAGGAAGGCCTCGGGCGGCGAGGCACCCAGGGTGTGAGCCACGATCAGCAGATCGGGGTCGACGCGGCGAAAGGCGCTGGCCGCCGCCTGGATGTAGAACGGCGCGGCCACGACGACCTGGGCGACCACGACGGCAGGCTCGGTGAAGGGCAGGGTGAGACCCGCCGACGCGAGGACGGTGCCCAGGGGAGCCTGGGGCCCCAGGGCGAGCAGCAGCCCGACGCCCAGCACCGCCGGCGGCACCACCACCGGTAGGTCGACCAGGGCGCCGACCACCTGGGGCAGGCGGCCGCGGGACGTGGCGAGCCACCAGGCGAGAGGCGTGCCCGACACGACGATCAGCGCCAGTGCGGTGAAGCTGGTGCGCAGCGTCAGCCACACGGCCGGCGCGACCGCCGGGTCGCGGGCTGCCGTGGCCAGGTTGCCGGCCGCTCCGCCGACCAGCAGCGCGCCGACGGGCAGCAGGAGAAGCAGCATCAGCGCCCCTGCGGCCAGGCGCCCAGCGATGGGTAGCCAACGGGTCAAGGGAGGGGACGCAGGCCGTGGGTGCGCAAGACCGCCCGGCCCTGGGGGCTCCGTAGGGTGGCCAGCACCGCCTCGGAAGCGGGCGTCGGCGCGCCGACCGCGGCCAGGTGGAAGCGCACCTCGGGCTGCCACGACGCGGGGAGCGGGAGGGCGCGGAGGGGGGAGTCGACCAGATCGCTGGCATAGACGATGGCCGCGTCGGCCGCCCCGAGCTCGACCTTCGTGCGCACGAGGCGCACGTTCGACTCCCTCGACACGACCCGCGCCTCGACGGCCTGCCGCCAGGGCTGGCCCTGCTCTCGGGCCGCCGCGTCGAGGGCGGCCAGGGTGTAGCGCCCGATGGGGGCGTCAGGCAGCCCGATGACCAGCCGCTGCGCCATTGGAAGGTCGCGGGCGGTGCGCATGGGGCTGTCGGCCACAACGGCCACCACGAGCTCGCCGGCGGCGAAGACCTCGCTGGGCCCGAGCCGGGGGCCGAGGGCTTCGATCGGGCCCGCGTCAGCCACCGCCAGCAGATCCGCAGGCGCGCCGTGGCTCAGCTGCATCTGGAGGACCTGGCTGCCTGCGAAGACCAGCTGCACGTCATGGTCGGGATGGGCGGCCTCGTGGCGGGCCTCCAGGTCGGCCCATGCGTCGGTGAGGGACGACGCGGCGAACACCCGCACGACCTCTCGCTGGTCGGCGTGGGCGCAGCCGATGAGGCCGAGCAACAGCCAGGCCCTCACGTGTGCACCGTGGTGGCGTGGCCGGCCTCGCGCAGGTCGTAGCCGGGCAGGTGGCGCGCCTCGGCGCGGAACGACGCGTGGCCCAGGGTGGCCAGCAGCTCCTCCACAGCGGCGCGCCCGAGCTGGTCGCGCCGCACCACCAGGTCGAAGCGTTCCTCGGCGAGGGCCAGGAAGTGCAGGCCGTGGGCCAGCGCGGCCGCCTCGATCGCTACCCCCACGTCGGCCACCCCCCACCGGACCATCCGAGCCACTTCGTCGTGACCCCCTGCGATGGCCACGGGGGTCGGGACGGGGGCTGGCGCTAGCAGCCGCTGCAGGAGCCGCTGGGCCCCCGAGCCCTCGGCGCGCCCGACGACGCGCAGGCCGGCCCGTGCCAGGTCGCCTACGCCGCGCAGCCCCAGGGGGTTGCCGGGGGCGACCACGAGCCCCTGTTGCCAGCGGGTGAGGTGGAGCACCTCCCAGCGGTTCGACGCGGGCAGGTGGGCCTTCACCACGTCGCGGTGGCCCCCGGGGACATCGGAGCCCACCAGGTGCAGCCCGGCCACGTGGACCAGCCCTTCGGCGAGCATCTGCAGGGCACGCCCGCTGTCGGCGGCGAGCCACGTGGCCCTGGGACCCCGCCCCCGCCGGCCCACGTGATCGGCCAGCAGCCCGAGGAGCGGCGCGCAGCCCGCGACCAGGGCCTGCGATGCCAGCGCCTCCACATCGGCTAGGGGGCGGACCCAGGCGACCCCGCCCTCGACCCGCTGCACCACCGCGGCCGCTCCGCGATCCGCCGACGGCTGCGGGTGAGCGATCCAGCGACCATCCACCCGACCCAGGGCCACCCGCTGGCCGGGCGCCGGCGCGGCCAGGGTGGCGGGCACAAGCTCGTGATCGAGCTGGAACAGGGCCTCGACCGGACAGCCCAGTGCCTGGGCGAGGCGCAGCGCCACCGAGGTGGATGGCACCGAGCGACCTGCCTCGATGGCCGACAGGCCCTGGCGGGACAGCCCGATGCGGTCGGCGAGGGCCTGCTGGGTGAGCTGTGCTGCCTCGCGCCTGCCCCGCACCTGACTACGCAGCGCCTCGTCGCCCATCTCGCCCCCGGCGGTGCAGCGTAAGGTTTGCCTGTCACGGTGTCCAGCCAGCCTGACGCCCACGTTCGGCGGCGTGGCCTAGGCCTGGTCGCGGAACCACGCCAGGGTCTGCGCGATGCCGTGCTCGTGGGCCGTGTGTTCGGCGCCGAAGGCCGCGTCGTAGGCGTCGTGCCGGAAGTCGTAGGTGTCGGTCCACTGGTACTGCATCTCGGCGAGCTCCCGCATGATCGGCAGGAACCAGCCGAGGATGGGCGTCATCCAGGTCGGCATGGCGCGGATCTTCGTGGGGTGACCCGCCTGGCGGTAGACCTCGTCGAGGAAGGCGCGCTGGGTGAGCGGGGCAGGGCATGGCAGGTGCCAGGCCTTCCCCCAGGCCTCCTCGCGCTCGGCGAGGGTGACCATGCCCTTGGCGAAGTCGTCGACGTAGATCCAGGTGTGCAGCGCGTCGGGCTTGCCGAAGATCTCCGCGGCCTTGCCCGCCAGGGCGTGGGGGAACACCCGCTCGCCGTACACCGTGGTCGCCGCTGCACCGGGCCCGTAGTAGTCCGGCGCCCGCGCCGACACCGTGCGCACCGTGCCGGCGGCGTGGGCGTCGAGCAGCCCCTCGGTGAGCCGACGGCGGATCTCGCCTTTCTTGGAGCACGGGTTGTACGGGGTGGACTCGGTGATGGGCCCCTCGACCTTGCCGTACATGTAGATGGACTCCGCGCTGACGACGACGGCGTCAGCGGCTGCGGCTCCGGCCAGCACCCCGGCCTGCATCGCCCCGTAGGTCTCGGGCCAGTGGGTATAGGGCGGAGCGGCACAGAAGTGGACCGCGGTGGCGCCGGCGCAGGCCTCGGTCGTGGCGTCGACAACGGTGGCATCGGCT
>Ga0070727_10004029_pt1 | contig 12776 bp, 6 predicted proteins | sample tdAd472_FD_66722 | JGI IMG/M metagenome (GOLD analysis project Ga0070727, IMG submission 66722) | Marine sediment microbial communities from the Atlantic coast under amendment with organic carbon and nitrate - tdAd47.2 | ecosystem: Environmental > Aquatic > Marine > Coastal > Sediment | place... | reverse complement strand
CCTCGACGTCGGCCGAGGTGCCCGGGAGCAGCGTCGCCGAGAAGGCCTGGTCGTCCAGCTCGACCTCGATCTCGAGCGTTCGGTTCTGCTGCTCGAGGTCGAGGACGTAGGGCGAGACGCGGGCGACCTTGCCGGGGAACTCGCGATCGGGGTAGGGGTCGATCGTGAGGCGCGCGATCTGACCGACGGCGAGCAGGGCAGCGTCGACCTCGTCCATGGGCGCGCTGACGTAGAGCGACGACGGGTCGATCGCGTCCAGGAGCTCCGGCGCCGCGAGCAGCGGGACCGAGGGCGTGACCCACTCGCCGATCTCGACCGAGACCTCGGCGATGATGGCGTCGAAGGGCGCGCGCAGGATGGTCTTCTCGTGCTCGGCGCGCGCGACGGCGACGGAGGCTCGCGAGCGCTCGACCTCGGCTTCGGCGACCTTGCACTGCGCCCCGGCCAGCTCGTGGTTGCTCTCGAGGCCGTCGAGGACGTCCTCGGAGACGATCTTGTCCGCGGCCAGCTTGCGGTTGCGGTCGAGCTCGCGCAGAGCCCGCTGCGCCGCGATGCAGGCCCGCGCGTGGTCGGCCACGGCGACGTCGAAGGCGCGCTCCGCGAGACTCAGCTGCGAGCTCTGCGTCGCGTCGTCGAGCCTGAGCAGCACGTCGCCTTCCTTCACGCGCTCGCCGCGGCGCGCTCCGAGCTCGACGACGATCCCGCTCGTCCCCGTGGAGAGCTTGGCCCGGCGGCGGGCCTTGATCGTCCCGGCCTTGGAGTTGGTCACCGTGGCCTCGACGATGCCGCGGTCGACCTCGAAGGTGCGGACCGCGATGGGGTCAGGGGCGAGCACGGTCCACTTCAGGGCGAAGCCGAGCGCGACGAGGACGAGGAGGAGGAGGAGCCACTTCTTCATGGGTGAGGGAGGGTGAGAACCCGGTCAGGGCGAGGGCAAGGCCTGTCGGCCGCCGGCAACTCCCGAGAGCGAGCTGCGCTCCCGGTGCGGCGGACCGGCGCGGCCTCTCGTCCCGACTCCGTCCTCACTCCGGACCGCGACTATGGTTCAGCGCCGCAGCTCTCGCAACCTCAGGTTGCGGAACTGGATCGGCGCGCCTTCGGATTGCAGTGCGATGTGTCCGGGGACCTCCCGGCACCACCCGGCGGTGTTCTGCAGCACGCCGTTGATGCGCAGCTCGAGTCGCCCGCCGATCAGCCGAATGGCGTATTGATTCCACTCGCCCAGCGGCTTCTCGCTCGACGGCTGAGAGCGCTGGGTGCGGCGCCCGTCCGTGCGCTCGGCCGCGGTCTGCATGGGGAACTCGCCGATGTTCCAGATGTCGCCGGCGTTGCCGCTGTGGAGCTGCGCCTCGATGCTGCGCGGCCAGACCTTGTCCTCTTCGATCAGGCGCAAGAGCACGCCCGAGTTGCCGGCGCCCAGCGCCGGGTCGAACCGCCACTCCAGCTCGAGCTCGAAGTTGGTGAAGGTGCGCTCCGTGCGAAGGTAGCCGATGGGCGAGCCCGCGCAGTGCAGTTCGCCCGCCTGCGCCGTCCACACGCTCGCCGCGGGAGCGGTCCGGTCCTCCGAGTAGTAGGTCCATCCCTGAAGTGACTCGCCGTCGAAGAGTCGCTCCCACTCGCCGAAGCGTTCGGACGAGCCGTCGGATTCCTCGAGGAAGGACACGAGGTCCGCCAGCTCCTGCGCCTCGAGCCCCAGCGCCGCGTTGCCGGGCATCGTGGAGAGCGTCTGCTGGTGCCGCAGGCGGATCTCGTCGGCGGGGATCACGTGGCGGATGCCCCGGGTGTCCTTGAGGATCACGTCCTCGCCGTCCGCCAGCAGGAAGCCCGAGTAGATCGGCCCGTCCTCGGTCACGAACATCCACGTCTCGTAGCCGAAGGCGATGCTCGCGCTGGGGTTGAGGATGGCGTCGAAGATCTCCGGCCGCGCGAACTTGGACGCGATGGAGGAGAGCTCGGGCCCGATGTGCCCGCCGCGCGTGTAGCCCTCGCGCGTGATGCTGTGGCAGGTGGCGCACTGGGTGCGCTCCGAGAAGAAGAGCTCGCGACCGGCCTTGGGATCGCCCTCGAGCGCCGCCAGCTCCGAGATCGAGGGCAGCGCCTCGCCGCCCTTCCAGGGCAGGTCGAAGTGCTCGCTGGCCAGCGCGCGGACGGCGAAGTCGGCGTTCGCGAAGAGCGCCTCGGCGATCGCCTTGCGGTGCTCTTCGGGAAGAGCGCCGCGCTTGGCGCGCTCCAGGATGACGTGCGCGCCTTCCGGATGCGCGGCGAGCTCGAGCGCCGCGGACTTGCTGCGGTCCGGATCCTCGAGCTCCCGCGTCCACGCCGCGATGCGTTCGCTGTCGGGTGCGGGCGTGGTGTAGACCTCGAATCGCACGGAGGTCGGCGCGCCCGGCTGACGCGTGCCGCCGTCGTCGACGCCGGCGCGGCTGACGAAGCGCTCGTAGCCGTCGGGGATCGCGAACGCGATGCGCGAGTCGGCGTGGGTTCCGATCCCCTTCGGGTAGGCGACGCCTTGAATGCGCATGGGATGCCCGACCGCGTTGGCGTCGACGTTCACGTCTCCCCACTGCGCTTCCGCCAGGATCCACTCGGTCCGGTTCAGCTCGAGCCGCCCGGCCGGGCCCTCGAGCGCCGGCTCGATCCAGTCGGCCCAGTCGCAGGCGTTGCCGTTGGCCCCGTCGCTCACGACGAGCCAGAGGATGCGCGCGCCGTTCAGGGGCGCGTAGACGTCGATCAGGCCGCGCGTGACCACGTCGCTCGACCACACCTTGTCGGCGTCCTCGAGCCGCGCGGTCTCCCTCTCGTCCAGCAGGCCGTACTCGCGCCAGGCGTTCGTGCTGCGGTTCTCGCTCCACCAGGTCGCGAGCGGACGGATGTCCTCGGGGCCGGCGAGCGAGAGATTGAAGACGGCGTCGGCGGCTTCGCGGTGGGGCATGAAGGCCAGCGCGTCGACGGCCTGGCGCCGGTCTTCCGGGTCGAGCGACGGCGCCGAGGCGCGCGCGCGGAACGAGGTCATCGCCAGCTCGGGGTGGAGGCGCCACCAGAGCGCGGCCTCTTCGCGTGTCCAGTGCACGGCGGCCTCGCCCGCGAAGTCGAGGCGTCCGTCGGGTGCGGCCTTCGGCAGCGCGAACCACTCGTCCTCGTGGCCGCGAGCGGCGAGGCCCAGCGCCTCGAGCATCCAGCGGTCCTGGCCGTGACCCGTGACGCCCAATGGAATCGTGCGGGACAGGAACTCGCCGATGAACTCGCGTTGCTCCTCGAAGCTCAGGCCCGCCACCGACAGCGCGAGCTCGCGCGCCAGCGGCAGGGGCCGGTCGCGGTCGCCGCGAGTCCACTCGAACAGCTCCTTCGCGGGCGTGCCGGCGCGGCGCAGCGCGCGCAGGGCCGCGTCGCGGATACGCGTGTCGAGCTCCGGGGCGAGCGCGGCTCGGGCCTGGGCGGTGTCTCCCCGAGCGACGCGGAAACCGAGCTCGCGCGCCCACGTGCGCAGGTCGCGGGGCCGCTCTTCGTCGAGCGCCCGCAGCGTCTCGCGCGGTGAGTCCCAGGCTCTCCAGCGGACGTTCGGCGCGGGCGACTCGAGCGCCGCGAGCGGGTCGTCGATCGCGGGAGGAGCGTAGCCTGCGCCCTCCGGTGCGATGCGGAGGATGCGCCCGTAGGCCTCCCGGTCGCCCATGGCGTGGCCGCCGACGCCCGGGTCGTACCAGTCCGCCACGAGGACCGAGCCGTCGGTCGCCACGGCGACGTCGCTGGGCCGGAACCAGCGCGCGCGCTCGTCGTCGCTCGCCGCCGAGGCCTGGATCAGCACGCCGGGCTCGAGTTCGATCCCCGCGCCCGCCGTCCGGGTCGCGAAGGAGTAGACCGCGCCGCGCCCGGCGTCCGCCGCCAGCACGTGGCCGTCGATCCACGGCGCGAGCAGCCGGCCCTCGTAGACGGCGACGCCCGTGGGTCCTCCCGAACCCGTGATCGTCCCCGCCGGCATCACGCCCGGGTCGTCCTGGCGCCAGTGGGCCGTGCGCGTGTCCTGTCCCGGCCGGCGATCGCCCCACCAGAAGCGCGCTCCGTCGCTCGAGAAGTAGCCGTAGTCGCCGCCGTCCATGACCCAGGTGAAGCGGCACGCCTCGTTGCCGTCGTCGTCGTTGTCGCTGACGAACAGGTTCCCGAAGGCGTCGACGCACACCTCGTAGTTGTTCCGGAAGTTGTGCGCGTGCACGCGCAGGTCCGTGCCGTCCGGTTGCACGCTGATCACGAGCCCGCCCGTCCAGACGCGGCCGTCGTCGCTCACGAGCCCGGGCTTGTTGTCGGCGGGCTTGGAGCCGCCGCCCGTGTACAGGCTCCCCGAGCGCAGCGTCCACCCCGATCGATCCGTCACCACGTGCGGACCCGCGTTGCCGGCGGTGAGGTACAGCCGGCCGTCCGGGCCGAGCACCGGCGAGTGCAGCCCGTGGTCGTGATCGCGCCCGCCGAAGCCCGTCAGGAACTCCTCGCGGTGATCCGCCTTCCCGTCGCCGTCGCGATCCTCGTAGACCCACAGGGTCGGCGAGCAGGCCACGAACACGCGCTCGCCGATCACGGCGATACCCAGCGGCGACACGAGCTCGGGGTCCTGCACGAAGACCTCGGAGGTGTCCGCGCGCCCGTCGCCGTCGGTGTCCTCGAGCACGACGACGCGATCTCCTCCCGGCAGCTCGAAGCCCGGGTTGCGCCCGCTCCAGCGCCGGTAGTTCACCGCCTCCGCCACCCACACGCGCCCGCGCTCGTCGACGTCGATCGCGGTCGGGTTGTAGAGCTGCGGGGACTCGGCGAAGAGCGTCACCTCCAGGCCGTCGGGGACCTCGAGGGAAGTGTCGTCGAAATCGGTCGACCGCACTCCGAGGAGCGCGGTGGTCGCGAGAAGGGCGGGCGCAAGCAAGGGAGGGCTCCGGGATGGGGTCGGCGCCATGGTAGCACCGGCCCTCGGCCGTTCCGCCCTCCCGTCGAGCCTAAGGTCGCGGACCGGGAGGGAAGAGCGTGATGCGCTTCACCGTCGGCTCGCCGCCGCCCTCGGGTGTCACGAGGTACACCGAGAAGCCGCTGGCCGGCGAGGTGAAGCGCAGCTCGGGGAGTCGCTCGTCGGCGCCGGCGATGAACGAGGGCGCCCCGGGCTCGAGCCCGTCCTCCGCGAAACCCCGGAAGGCATCGAGGGTCGCGTGCAGCTTGGCGCGTGGACCGATGCCGCCCTTGAAGAAGGTGTCCTCCGGCGTCTTCTTCGCGTTCACCGAGAGGCTGTGCACGGTGGCCTCGCCGACCTCCGGATGGGCCTGGATGAACTTCTCGAGGTCGCGCGGCGCATGCAGGAACGGCGGGTTCTCGTAGGCGTAGGCGGTCGGAGCGTCGAGCTCGAAGAGGAAGGCGAGCTGCTGGTACTCGAAGTTGAGCTCGACCGCGCAGAAGTCGTCGCCGGCGAGGAGCGCGACGTGGCCCGGTCCGTAGGTGTCGACGAACTCGCGCAGGGAGGTCCGGCCGAGCTGGACGGAACCGAGGCTCGTGCCGGGGATCAGCGTCGCGGACTTCAGCGAGGCGACGGGAGACTCGACCGAACAGGACGGGGCGAGGGCGAGAAGGAGCAGGGCGAGGGCGTGGCGCATCGGGATCGTCTCCGGGGTCGGGGCGTGCGGGCTCTATCGGTCTGCTCGACGCGCCACATGAGCTAAGCTGGTCTCCCGTGGATCGACCCCTCGACGCCTACAAGGCCAAGCGCGACTTCGCGAAGACGCCCGAGCCCAGCCCGGCGGAGCCGTCGGCCGAGACCCCCGAGCGCCCGGTCTTCGTCGTGCATCGCCACGAGGCGCGGCGGTTGCACTACGACCTGCGCCTCGAGATCGGCGGCGTGCTCTGCAGCTGGGCCGTGCCCAAGGGCTTCGACTACGACCCCAAGGCCAAGCACCTGGCCGTGCGCACCGAGGACCACCCGATGGAGTACCTCACCTTCGACGGCGTGATCCCGAAGGGCGAGTACGGCGCGGGCACGATGACCATCTGGGACTCGGGGCACTACGAGGTGCTCTACTCGGCCACGAGCCAGGAGGCCGTCGAGAAGGGCGAGCTCAAGCTCATCCTGCGCGGCCGCAAGCTGCGCGGGCAGTGGCACATCGTGAAGACGAAGGGCGACCCGAAGAGCTGGTTGCTGTTCAAGTCGAAGGACGCCTACTCGGGTCCGTCGCGCGACTCGGCGCTGGGCATCGACCTCGACCGAGTACCCGAGGCCGAGTTCCCGGGGGCGATCGAGCCCATGAAGACGGGCGAGCGCTCCGCCGCCTTCTCCGAGCTGGGCTGGTTCTTCGAGATGCAGTTCGCGGGGCTGCGCGTCTTCGCCGAGAAGCGCGGCGAGGAAGTCTCGCTGCGCGGGCTCGAAGCCGAGCTGCCGACCATCGAGCGCGGACTGCGGGGCTTGCGCGCCGAGAACGCCCTGATCGACGGCGTGCTCGTGGCGACCGACGAACGCGGGCGCCCGTCGGCGGAGCTGCTCGAACGCGTGCTGACCGACGACGCCGAGGCCGAGCTCTCCTTCTATGCCTTCGACCTGCTCTACTACGAGGAGTTCGACCTGCGCGGGCTCCCGCTCATGGAGCGCAAGGCGGCGTTGCGCGCGATCGTCCCGAGCCCCTCGACGGTGCTCTTCGTCGACCACGTGGCGGGCAACGGCGAGAGCCTGCTGGAGGCCGTCGCCGCCGCCGGCCTGCCGGGCGTGATCGCGAAGCGCGGCGCGAGTCTCTACGAGGGCGGTCCCTCTCCCGACTGGCTCGAGATCCCCTGCGAGGGCGCTCCGGAGTCGAACGCCGAAGTCGCCGTGAGCGAGGCTCTCTCGCGCTCCGTCGGTTCGCGCAACAAGACGCGCGTCAAGCTCACCAACCTGGGCAAGGTCTACTGGCCCGCGGAGGGATACACGAAGGGGGACCTCATCGCCTACTACGAGGCGATCGCCGACACGATCCTGCCGCACCTCGCCGAGCGCCCGATCCACATGAACCGCTACCCGGACGGCATCGACGGCAAGTCGTTCTACCAGCGGCGCGCGAAGGAGGACGCTCCCGACTGGCTCGAGGTCGAGCCCGTGCCCAACGACGGCGAGCTCGTCCCGCACATGATCTGCAACGACCGCGACACGCTGCTCTTTTTCGCCAACCAGGGCAGCATCGACCTGCACCCGTGGATGTCGCGGCGCGGGAGCCTTGAGTCGCCGGACTGGATGGTGATCGACTTCGACCCCAAGGGCGCGCCGTTCACCGACGTGGTGCGGCTGACGATCGCGCTCGGCAAGCTCCTGCGCGGCATCGGTCTGCGCCCGCTCGTGAAGACCTCGGGCTCCACGGGACTGCACGTCTACGTGCCCTTGATCGAGGGCTACACCTACGAGCAGAGCCGCATGTTCGGCGAGGCCGTTGCCCGCGCCATCGTGCGCGAGCACCCGGACATCTCCACCGTCGAGCGCCACGTCGGCAGCCGCGAGGGCAAGGTCTACCTCGACTACCTTCAGAACGGGATGGGGCAGACGGTCGTTCCGCCCTACGTCCCGCGCCCCGTCCGCGGCGCGACGGTCTCGACGCCGCTGGTGTGGGACGAGGTGAACCTCGACCTGGACGCCTCTCGTTTCACGATCCAGACCGTGCCGGCGCGCGTGGCGGAGGTGGGCGACCTCTTCCGCGCGGTGCTCACGGATCGACAGGACCTGATGCCGGCGATCGAGAAGTTGCAGGAGATCCTCGCGGACGGGTAGAGGTCGAGCCTCGAGACCGGGTCACTCGATCCGGGCGAGGCGCGCGAGTCGGACCGGTCTCGACGCGCTGGCCGTCGGGATGGGCCCACGGGAAAGAGAAGGGTCTCTCCGAGTTCGAGAACCCGGAGAGACCCGCGGGGATTATCGGCCGGACCTCTAGTCGCTACTCGACGCTCCCGACAGGCCCGTGTCCCGGAGGACTTCTGGTGCGCGGTCCGCCAACCAGGTTCAACGGCCGGAGCGGCAACCAGGCCACCCGCGGAGGGTCTAGCTCCCCGCGAGGAGGCTGCGTCTCGGCGCGTGTCCGAACATGATCGGGGATCGTGCTGTCGCCAGCGAGAGGCGCGGGGGGAGCCCCTGTCCCGACGCAGTCATCGGAACCTCTCTCGCATGCGCGAGCGTCAAGCTGAGATGACACGGCGCTTCGGCGTCGGGCGCTGTGCCGGAACGAGCCTTGCGGGCTCACCGCTGGACGCGCTCTGAAGTGAGCTGCCAAGTCCGTCTCTCCGGCTCTACTGCGCCCTCCGCCGACAGTCGCTACGACGACTTGATCTGGATGCGCTTCGGGCGCACCGCGTCCGACTTCCACAGTGTGATGGTCACGACACCGTTCTTGTGCTCGGCCTCGACCTTGTCGGCATCGACCGGGCACGGGAGCTTGATGGCTCGTTGGAACGTGCCGAAGTGGCGCTCCGAGTAATAGCTACGGCCTTCCTGCACCGCGCTGTCGTCGACCTTCTCGCCGGCCAGAGTCAGCATCTCTCCCGCGAGATTGATGTTGAGATCCTCCGGGTTCATGCCCGGAACTTCAGCTCGCACACGCACCTGGTCGTCGGTCTCCGAGACGTCGAGCAGCATCCCGGACGCCACGCCCGACGAGGGGCTCCACACATCGTCCAGGAAGCGATCGAAGAGTCGGTCCCAGTCCATCCGCATCTCGGAGATGGGCGTTATCTGAGAGTTGCCGTTGCGAGTGGATGCATTGCGTTTCCAGGGAATCAAGCCATTCATCGTGGTACCTCCGTGGTGGTTCAGTCTCCTTTGGTTACAGTTGGTGAATGCGCCTAGGCGCACGGTCAGTTGGCACGGGAGTCAGAGTTGCCGAAAGAACTCAGTGCCCGTCGAATCTTGTCGAAGAAGCCGGTTCCGGACTTCCCATCGCTCGTCTTGCGCACGATCTCGTCGAGCTGTTTGTAGTAGCCCTCGAAGTCATCCTCTTCGCCATAGCCGAGAGTCTGGGCGAACTCGAGCTGCCTTCGAGATCCCTCGAGTAGACGGTCGAGTTCCTCGTTCTGCTCGTCGGTGCGCTCTTCGGTCGTCGCCAGCTCCTCGGCGCGCGAGAGCATCTGCTCGGTCCGGATGATCGGCAGCGGATGGATGTTCTGCGTCACCACGAGCGTGTTGATGGCCGACTGCAAGCTGGCCCGGGCCTCCTTGATCCTGTCGTCGTCGATCAGGGGCGTGATCGCCTTGATGGCTGCCGGATAGGTAGCCAGAGGCACGTTGACCACCTCGACGACGACGTCGCTCCGAAGGCCTTCGATCAGCGCCCGTGCATCCTGCAGGCGCCCGTCCTGGAGGTGCTCCAAGGCCTTCTTTTTCGCCGCCTGGACGCTTTCCGCCGTGGCGTACAGGTCGTGAGTCACGAGCCGAACGTCAATCGGAGCGAGGGCCAACCGCGGGTTGCGAGAAACGACCAGGTCGAGCTTGCCGGTGGCGATTGCCAGGGACTCGAGAGCCGCTTCCGTGTCGCCTTCATCGAGGGCTTTCAACGCATTGTGCGTTTCGTCGAGTGCTTCGACCGCGTCGTTGATGAGTCTTCGGCGACGCTCGGCCGTAACCTCATCGGTCGCTTCTTCCACGGCGCTGTCGACCGATTGGGTGGCTTCATCGGTCTGCGGCAGCGGAGGTGAGGCTTCCTCGACCGCGGCATCTTGGGTGGCGGTAGCGTCCGTTTCTCGAGGGGTGGACACTCCACCGAGGCACAGGCCTGCCACCATCGACGTGGCAAGCATTCCGGTCAGAACTTGTGCAATCATTGCTTACTCCTCATGTCTGAGAGTGACAGCCGCTTTTGACAAGTCCACTCGCTATGGGTGCAGCAGGCCCCGTGCAAAGAGTGCGAGTGGCTACACTTCTTGCTTCATCAGGCAGTGCTATCGTTTCGCGGACCTCGCTACGAAGGATCCGTGAAGCTGTTAGTGCCTTCCTTCACCGAGGCATCGCCGAGTGCGTTGGTACCATGAGTCGAACGGGTCTCGAGCGCGCGGTTCGGACGGCGCCGGTGGGGCGAGCGGTCGGCGGCGCGCAGAAGGTCGGCAACGCCGTGGTGTTCGCTCCCGGCGGGCGCGCCCGGGGCGGGCGCTTCCGCTCCCCGCAGTTCGCCGAACTCGCGCTCCTCGTGAACGCGGACGAGGTCGTCTGTCTGTACGCCCATGCCCACCGTGACGGCGGCGAGGAGAGCGCACAGCGCCTTGTTCTCCACAAGGGGCTTCATCGGGCAGTCTCCTTTTGCTCAGTCTCGAGCGAGTGCTCGGTGGAAGAATCAGCAACCGATGTGCCAAGTTCTAGAGGCTCGCTCTCGCGCCGAGAACCGACCGGCGGCGCATCGACCGGCTGTCATTCTTGCAGTGGTCGGCCGTGCTTCTTTCATTTTGGCAGGCGGGGATGCGCACTCTCCGAAGCAGGTCACTGTGCTCGTGGTCGGGTGCGAAGCGGCGACCTGAGCGCGATCTGAAGCCGGCCGCGTGCCATCGAGGCACCCTCCGCTCGTCGGTACCGGACGCGGTCGTCGCGAGGCCCTATCATCGGGCCCATGAAGCGCGCCATTCTCGTCGTTCTGGTCCTCGTGCTCTCCGGTTTGCTGGGCGGAGCCTGGTACTTCCTCAGCAGTCCGTCTCCCGATCCCTTCACCGCGCTGGGCCCGGCGCCGGACAGCGAGGACTCGAACGCGGAGGCCGCGCTTGCCGAGATCACCGGTTCCGATCTGGCCGCACCCGAACCTGCGCAAGCGCTCGCGGTCGAGCGCGAGGCTCTGGTGCGCACTGAAGCGCGGCCGGCGCGGGGGCAGAACATCGTCGCGGCCGGTGAGCTGGAGATCCCACTCGACTTCGACGGAGCCTCGGCTCCCGACGAAGCTCTGACGCTCTACGCGTTCTTCGAGACCGCCGAGGGAGGTCGCGCCTCCCGGGCCGCCGAGGCGCTCGCCGACAGCGGGGCCTCGCGCTCGCCGGACAAGGATGCGCAGTGGGCCGCGGTTCCCGTTCCCGTCGGCGCCCGCAGCGTTCGCGTCCCGACTCCGGACGGCATGCAGAGCGTGTCCTACCTCGCGCGCGGCCGGTTCTACACCAGTGGGGTCGAGGCGACTGGGGCAGACAACGCGCCCGACCCCCTGAGTCTCGAGCTCGGCTCCTGGCTGACCGGGAGCGTCGTCTTGCCGGACGGCTGGGAAGCGCGCGGGGTGGAGCTCGACGACGTCGAGGTGGACCTCGACACGGACTCCCGCGGAGGTCTGTTCGCGTTCTCCTCCCGCAGGAGTGGGCGAGCGGCCGAGGTCGGTGAGGACCTCAGCTACGAGTTTCACGCCGTGGTCGGCAAGACGGCGGCGCTCGCGGCGGAGGTCGACGGGCTGGTCGAGTTCAGCCAGCGCGGGATCGCCCTCGTTCCGGGGGAGCGCGTCGAGTTCGACCTCGCGCTCGAGCTCGGCGGCGCCGTGTACGGGCGGGTCACGGACGAGGCCGGCGCGCCCGTCGCGGACGCCGCCGTGCGCAGCGGGGGCCGCGTGTGGTTCATGCCCGGCGACGCCGAGTTCACCGACGAGGACGGGAACTACACCCTGTACGGAGTCACGCCGGGCAAGGTGAAGCTCGCGGTCAGTGCCACCGGCTTCACGGACGGGGAGGTCGAGGCGTTCGAGCTCGCCGACGGCGAGGAGCGCGCGGGCGTGGACGTGGTGCTCCGGCGCGGGGCAGCGGTGGCCGGGCGCGTGCTCTGGCCCGACGGACGCGCCGCCCAGGGCGCGATGGTGGAGGTCTTCCAGGAAGACGCGAGCAACCCGTTCGGGTCCATGACGGGTGGGGACAACTCGGTGCGGACGGACGCCGAGGGGCGTTTCCGGCTCACGGGGCTGTCCGCGGAGGCCTGTCGCCTCACGGCCACGGCGGTCGTCGGCGAGGACGGAGAGCCGATCGCCATTCCGGCTGCGAGCTCGGTGAAGGAGGACCCGGACGAGCTGATGAGTTTTCCCGTCGGGCCTTCCGTGGAGCTTCCCGACGGCGCGAAGTGGAAGGCGCGCGCGGAGGCCGTCGGCGGTCAGACGGCGGCGGTCGTCTTGACCTTGCAGCCTCCGGGCTCGATCACCGGGCGAGTGCTCGACGACACCGGCGAACCAATCCGACAGTTCACCGTGTCCGCGAGTCCCGTGCGGGAGGGCCGCCGCTGGTGGGGTGGACAGGACAGCCTGGCGGACCACCTCGATTCCGAGGACGGGCGGTTCGAGATCGAAGACGTCCCGATCGGTCGCTGGGAGCTCCAGGTCTCGGCCGGGGGCTACGGCGACACGGACGAGGAGTGGCGCGTCGAGGTCCCCCAGCTCGAACCGATCGAGATCGTCCTCACGCGCGGCGCCACGCTCGCGGGAGTCGTGCTGGACCCGGCCGGCAACCCGGTTGTCGGAGCTCGGGTCTCGGCCCGTGAGGGAGCGCAGAGCTGGGGATCCGAGTTCGCCCACGCCCGGGAAGGGGGGGAGTTCCGCCTCTCGGGACTCGCGCCCCAGAGCTGGACCCTGTCCGCCACGCACCTGGACTGGGCGGCGAGTGAAGAGCTCTCCGTGGAGCCGGGGCCCGCGGCGAGCCTGCGCGACCTCGTGTTGACCTTGCGCGTCGGCGGAACCATCACGGGCGAGGTCTTCACCGACGGGGGCGAGCCGCGCGTCGGAGCTCGAGTGAGCTGGGGGACGGGCGCGCAGCGGATTTTCGACATGGACGGCGAAGGCCCCACCACCGACGAGGACGGTCGCTTCGTCCTG
>Ga0070727_10004027_pt1 | contig 12779 bp, 12 predicted proteins | sample tdAd472_FD_66722 | JGI IMG/M metagenome (GOLD analysis project Ga0070727, IMG submission 66722) | Marine sediment microbial communities from the Atlantic coast under amendment with organic carbon and nitrate - tdAd47.2 | ecosystem: Environmental > Aquatic > Marine > Coastal > Sediment | place... | reverse complement strand
AACCGAGACGCCCATCGCTCCTGCATCATCGCGCGCGTCCCGATGCCGTCTGCGAGCACCGAGGCCGACGATGCCTGAAACGCTGCAGCGGTTACTCGTGATCGCCGGCCCGACGGCGACCGGCAAGACCGCGGCGGCGATCGATGCCGCGCGTCACCTCGGTGGCGAGCTCGTCGGCGCCGACAGCGTGCAGGTATACCGAGGATTCGATATCGGCTCTGCAAAACCGACGGGTGTGGAGCTTGGAAGCATCGCACATCACCTGCTCGACGTGTTCGACCCGGACCAGGACGTCGACGCCGTCGCTTACGCGAATCGGGCGGACGCCGCGATTCGAGACATTGCCGACCGCGGCCGGCTTCCCATCGTCGTAGGCGGGACGGGACTGTGGATCCGCGCCCTGGTTCGCGGGCTCGTCGACGTTCCGCAGGTCGACCACGAAGTTCGTGATCGCCTCGAAGCGGCTGCGGCAGCCGAAGGCGCTCCCGCCCTTCATGCGACGCTCGCCGAGGTCGATCCGATCTCGGCCGAGGCCATTCACCCAAACGACACCCTCAGAGTCGTTCGCGCGCTCGAAGTCTACGAGCAAACCGGCACGCCGCTCGGCACCCTGCGTGCGGAGCACGCGCTTGGAGAACCGCGATACCGCGCGGTATTCGTCGTCCTCGACATGGACCGCGAGAAGCACGCGGCGGCGATCGAAACCCGCGCGGAGCGGATGCTCGACGCCGGCTGGATCGACGAGGTGCGCTCGCTTCGAGCACGATGGGGTGACGACATCCGCCCGTTTGGAAGCGTGGGATACCGCGAAGTCCTGGCGCATGTTCGCGATGAAGTCCCGCTCGAAGAAACCCTGCGCCAGATCCGGAAGTCGACCCGGATCTACGCTCGCAGGCAGCGAACGTGGTTCAAAGGCGAGCCGGGTGTAAGCTGGTGGAGCCAAAGCGCCGAGCTCCGCGAGCCGAGCGGACTCGAGCACATCGCAAGGGAGCTCCGGCTTTGAATTTCTTCGGACACGCAGTCGTCGCCGCCTGGGCCGACAACCGAGCAGGACACCTGCTCGGAAGCATGCTGCCGGACTTCGAAGCCATGGTCCGCATCCCTTTGATCGGCGTCCGCGATGCGGACATGCAACGTGGTATCGATCTACACCACCAAACCGACGAAGCCTTCCACCACACACCCACCTTCCTCGCTTTTTGCGCACACGCGCTCGACGAGCTGACCCGCACCGGCGTACGGCGGGGGACGGCTCGGGCGGTCGGCCACATTGGAAGCGAAATGTTTCTCGATGGTTGGTTGGCCCTCGAGCAAGACCACGTGGATGACTACCTCTCGGCCCTCGAGGTCGACGTGGACGGGTGCCTGCAGTGGCAAGACGATGGGCTGGCCTTCTCGAAGCTGCGGGATCGGCTGACGTTGTGGGGCCCACCGCGAGACTACTCCGAGCCGACCTTCGTGTTCGCGAGGCTCCAGGATGCCCTAAAACGCCGGCCAGCCTTGGCGGTGTTCGACGATCAATCCGCCCGGGTCGCAGAGTTCCTCCCTTCCCTTCAACAGATCGTGGAACGTGACGCGCCGGAACTGCTCACCGAGCTTCGAGACGCGCTAGGCTTGAGAGACTGAGATGCTCGACAAGGGGGGACGACGCAGCGCAAGCGGCGAGAAGCGGCGGCGCTACCTGAGGTGGGGCCGAATCGCGGTGACGATCGCTGCGGTCACCTATCTCGCGAGCCGCGTCGAGCCGCGTGACGTTCTAGACGCCTTTCAACGGCTTTCTCTGGGTGCCGCGATGACCGCGATCACCGTCGTCTTGATTGGACTGCTCATGGGGATGGTTCGATGGCGACTCCTGCTCCGAGCCTACGGGGCCATTGACATCCCCCCATGGACGCGAATCGCGCACCTCTATTTGGTCGGCCACTTCTACAACACGTACGCGCCCGGCGGCGTGGGTGGCGATGTCATCCGCGGCGTGGCGAGCCGCAAGGCGTTCGGGGATCTCGACTGGGCGAGCGCGACGAGTGGTGTGGCCGTGGTGTTCATCGAACGGGTCATCGGAGTCTCGGCTTTGCTCGTCCTCGCAACGGGTGCGTATTTGATTCGTCCGATCCCTGGAATTGAGAATGTGGGCCTCTGGGCCGCCCTCGGCCTCGGGGCAGCGGCCGGCACCTTGATCGGTATCGCCATTGCGCCCCGGCTGGCTCCCTTTCTTCCGGAGAAGCTCGGCAAGCCGCTACGCGCGCTCCCGAGGCTCTTTTCGATCTGGCCTTTCCTCGTCGCCATCGTTCTTTCTTTGTGCATCCACTCGATGAACATCATCGCGGGTCATGCGATCATGCACTCGCTGGATCCGTCGGTGACGTTCGCGCAGTCAGCGGTCGTGATGCCGTTGATCGGCGCATCCGCCTTTTTCCCCTTCACCGTGGGGGGCGCCGGCGTTCGGGAGGCCGCGTTTGCAGCGCTCTATGGAACCGTCGGTGTCCCGGAGGCGACCGCCTACGCAGGCTCATTGAGCTTCTGGGCCACACAGTTGATCTCCGCGGGAGTCGGCGGCGTGATCAACCTCATGGTTCCGCTCTCGGGAAGAGAAAGTGAGTGAGCGCATCCTCGGCCTGCCGGTGCAATCACGCCGCAACACAGCCGCGGCCGCAACCGCACTGTTCGTCTTCTACGTGCTCACGATGTGCAGGAGCCTGTCGATGTACGACAGCCCAGAGCTCGCACTCGTCGCCGAGCAGCTGGGCCTCGGCCATCCATTCGGCCAACCGCTGCACACCATCGTAGGCGGGCTCCTGGCAAAGCTGCCGGGGGTAGATCCTTTGGTGGCGCTGAACGGCCTCTCCGCGCTTGCCGGAGCGCTGACCGTCATCCCCGCGACCAGCTTCGCCGAAACCCTGGTGCGCCCCGGGCCCGACTGCCCAGCAGGTGACGTGCGCTTCATCGCGCCCACCGTCGCGCTCATCGGGATGCATCCAGCCCTATGGGAGCCATCGACTCGGATCGAGGTTTACCCGTTGGCGGTGTTCCTGGCCCTTTGGGCCGCTGCGCGCTTCGCCACTGCGGTCCTCGACTGCGATCGACGCTCGATGCCCTACCTCACGACCGGCCTGGGCTTGGGCCTTGCCGCAAGCGCCAATCCCGTGTGCGCCTTTGGCGTAGCTCTTGCGATGACTCCACGGCTTCTGATGGGGATCGCGCGCCGCGAGATTCCACGACGCGCGTTAGGCTTGGTGATCAGCGGCGGCGTGCTCGGACTGATGACGTACGGCTATGTCTTCGTCGTCGCGGGGCGGCAGGACGTCGTCGTCTGGGGTGCGCCGACCAACGCCGCTTCGATCAAACACTACTTCACCGCCGCGGACTTCACTTCCAAGGGAGTCGCGTCCTGGTCGGAGTGGTCGGGGCATATCGGAGAGTTGTTCCTGTGGTCGCTCCAAAACGGCCTGTTTGCCCTGCTCCTCGCAGGCTTTGCCGGCTACGCTCTTTTCGCGCGCAAACGCGGGCTCGGCCGCTTCTTCTTCAATGCAACTCTGATCTTCTTCGTCGCGTTCATCGCGCGCAACGGCGTGTTTGCGACGGATGTTCTCGACTACAACGGGTATCTCGCAATCCCGGCTTGGGTCGCCGCCTCAGGCGTGGGTCTCTTCGTCGCGTACCTTGCGGAGCGCAAGACATCATTCGCTGCCGCGGCGCTCGCCGCGGTCTTGCTCCTGGTGATGGTGGCCCCACCCGCTCCTTACGATCGGACGCGCCACCGCGATGCATTCACCTGGAACATCGCACATGAGGCGCTCATGGCTGCGCCGCAGGACGCCGTCCTGATCGTCGCGCACGATCATTGGATCGGTCCAATGTGGTACCTCCAAGAGCAACGCGGCGTCCGCCCCGACGTGACCCTGCTTGCCTACGGCCTGTCGGCGTCCGAATGGTTCTGGCGACATCTCTACCGGCGACACCCGGACCTCACATCCATCGAGCTCCGGGGGCCTGGGGGCCGCGATGCGCGCGTCCGACGGTTCCTTCGCGCGAACTCGGCGCGACCGGTTCAAATCGAGCGCGTAGCGCTGGCCGATCAACTCGGCCTGCCGACATGCCCGAGTGAATGGCTCCTGGACGTCCGCTCGCGCTGCGGCGCCACCGCGGCCGAACCGAGCCTTGCGCGCTACGCGAGCGTTGCGATTGCCGAGCTCCAGCACGGCTCTCCCGGCACCGACGGGTTGATCGCCTTGGTGACCCTCGACCGCGGCCACGACTTGTACTCACAGGGCTTTCCGCGTGCCGCGATTGCAACCCTTCTGGCGGGCGTTCCCAGGTTCGAGGGAATCGAAGAGGTGGAGCTGTCTTCGGTACCGATTCGAATCGAGCCCTCCGTACGCCCCGCCCCGTCCTACGAGCCGCACGTCGCGCTCGGACATCCGGCCCGCAACCTGCACTATGCCTCCGTGCTCGCGGGGGCGACGGGCGCAACGCGACTCGGGGCCTACTTCGCCGAGCTATCCGAGGCCGCGGGTCCGGTTCGGCCGAAGTTTACGGCCTTGCCGGTCTCTCCTGCTAACCTCTGAACGATGCGCCACCGCAGTCATGGCGACGGCTCTTTTCGCGCCGACCAGTTCGCGCGTTGCGGTCCCGACTGCGTCTTTGAAGCAGGCGTCTTGGTCTTTCACCCCGAGAACATCGAGCTCGGCTCGAACGTGTACATCGGGCACAACGCGATTCTCAAAGGCTACCACGAGAACACGATGCGAATCGGCGACGAGACATGGATCGGCCAGCAAGCGTTCCTGCACAGCGCGGGCGGGATCGACATCGGCGCGCGCGTTGGAATCGGGCCTGGGGTTCGAATCATCACTTCGTTCCACGCCGAGGCGGGTCGCGACATCCCGATCTTGAGCTCGCCGATCGAGCTTGCGCCGGTCGTCATCGAAGATGACTGCGACCTCGGCGTCGGCGCGATCGTGCTTCCTGGGGTGCGCATCGGCAAAGGTGCGCAAATCGGCGCGGGCGCCGTCGTGGCCCGAGACATTCCTCCCTACTCGATCGCGGTCGGGGTGCCGGCGAAGGTTACGAAGGAACGGCCCGAATGAGCGACCCCGACCTGAGCGTGGTCATCTTTGCCTTCAACGAAGAGGCCAATATCGCGCCGGTTCTTCTCGAGCTCCGGCAGTGGCTCTCCGCAAACGAGCCATCGGCCGAGATTGTATTCGTGGACGACGGTTCCTTGGATCACACGTCGGCCGAAGCTGCCAAGGCACTATCCGGAACCCCGCATCAGTTGGTTCGCCACGATACCAACCGTGGCATTGGCGCCGCGCTCAAGAGCGGGGTGCGGGCGGCCAAAGGTGCATGGGTCACATTCCTGCCGGCAGACGGACAGATCGCACCGGACGCGATTGGGACGCTTCGCGCAACGGCGGCCAGGGAGCGAACCGAGGTCGTGTTCAGCGTGTACGACCACCGGGACGACGGGCTTCATCGCAAAATCCTCTCCGCCGGCGTGCGTGCCCTGATCTTGATGGTCCACGGGGTACGCATGCGGAGCGACGGCCCCTACCTTTTCCGCCACGCGCTCTTCGACCCCGACCAACTCGTCCCTGACACGTTCTTTCTGAACTTCGAGTTCCCGATCCGGATGTTGAGCGCCGGAGTCCCCGCGGCGGTCGTGACGATCGAATGCAGGCCGCGTCGATCAGGGCTTTCGAAGTCTACGGGTCTCAAGCGAATCTACGGGGTCATGCAGGACCTCCTCGAGCTCCGGGTTCGGCGCGTTAGAGAATCACTGGGGCGCAACGCTTAGCTCTCGAACCCCGGCGGGCTTTTCAGCCGGTCTCGGAGCGTCGACCTCGGAATGCCCAACGCACGGGCGGCGGCGGACATGTTGCCGCCGTACTGGTGGAGCGCCTCCCGGAGAGAGTCGGCAGAAGGGCGGAGGACCGAGGGCTCGGAAGTCCGCCGCAGTGACCGGTCGACAGCCGTAAGGTCGATGACGGCGCCGTCGCAACCCACCGCCGCGAGCTCGAGAACGTTCCGAAGCTCACGGACGTTGCCCGGCCAAGGGTAGTGGCGCAGACGTTCGAGCGCCGGCGCGTCGAGATGGCGCTCGCCGACGTCCGGCTGCGCGCGGCGCAGGAAATGCTGCGCTAGAGGCTCGATGTCGTCGGGACGCGCCCGCAACGGTGGGACCTCGACGATGAGGCGATGAATTCGGTAGTAGAGGTCCGATCGGAAACGCCCCTCTTGCACCATGGTCCGCAAGTCCTTGTGGGTCGCGCACACCAACCGAACGTCGACCCGACGGGCTGACTCGCTGCCAACACGCCGGACTTGCCAGGTTTCCAGCACGCGGAGGAGTCGCGTTTGGAGGTCCGGTGGCAGCTCGGCGACCTCGTCCAAGAAGAGCGTTCCTCCGTGCGCCTGCTCGAACGCCCCGCGATGGGTTTGCACCGCGCCGGTGAACGCCCCGCGCTCGTGCCCGAAGAGCTCGCTCTCGATGAGCTCCCGAGGGAGACCGCCGCCGTTGAGGGCCACGAACGGGCCTTTGTGACGCGGCCCTCGTTCGTGAAGCGCCCGCGCAACGTGCTCCTTGCCTACCCCCGTCTCGCCGTAAATCAAGACCGGCCATGGCAACCTTGCGAAGCGATCGGCCTCGGCCATTACGGAAAGCATCGCTCCGGATTCGACGACGAGCCCGGCGCACACTTGGCCGCTTGCGCTCCTGCCGACCACACGAAGCTCCGTCCGGCCGATGCGGACCACTGCGCCGGGTCGAAGCTCGTGCCGACGGATGCGGAGGCCGTCGACCCAAGTGCCGTTCGTGCTGTCGAGGTCGCGAATCGACGCACCGCGTTCGGAGGGCTCGATGCGGCAATGGTATTGGCTCACCGCCCGGTCCGACAACGCAATGGCGTTGTCGGCGGCGCCACCGATGGAAAGGGGCTCTCTTCCGACTCGAAAGGCGCGCGCCCCCGTCCCATGGCCGCCCACGAGCGAAAGCGGACGCCGCTCCAAGCCACCTTGGCGCAGGAGCTCGGTGCCGCCGCGTTCGAACGACTGGGCTTCGACCTTGAAGCGCGCTACCGAATAGCCTGCGCCGACCGCGACCCTTTCCCCAATGGGCATCACCGAACGCGCCCCGAGCCCGGGACGCTTGGCCAGGTCATAGACATAGACCGTCCCCCCATGAGGCTGAAACAGCAGCACGCGTGCGGCTACCCCAACCGCGTGAATGACGATGTCGCAATCTGGATGCGACCCGACTTCGAGGGCCGAAGCTCCCAGCGGAAACGAACGAATGCGCCGCCCGGCGCGGCAGAGACAAAGCGTATCGCCCAAGGCCATGCACCGGATATCGACCGGTGCCGCCGGCGGTTGCGTGGGCGGCCATGGTCCCTAAGCTCCCGGCACCGTGTCCGACGAACTCCGTGAAACCGCCCTCACCAGCGAACACCGGGCCCTCGGCGCGAGGCTCGTTCCCTTTGCCGGTTGGCGCATGCCCGTCCAGTACGAAGGAATCAAGAAGGAGCACGAAGCAGTGCGCACCCGCGCGGGCCTCTTCGATGTTTCGCACATGGGTGAGATCATCGTCGAAGGACCGCAGGCCGTCGCGGCCGTCGACCGATTGGTGACCAACGACGTCTCGAAGCTCGAGGTCGGCCGGGCGCTCTACACCGTGTGTTGCAACGAGGCGGGCACCATCCTCGACGACCTCATCGTGTACCGGTTGGAAGACGAAAAGGTGCTGGTTGTCTGCAACGCGTCCAATCGTGACAAGATCGTCGCCCACTTTGCGAAGAACCTGAGCCTCGAGACTCCGTGGAACGATGTGTCCGATGCGTGGGCGTTGCTCGCGCTGCAGGGGCCCAACGCGGTGTCGATCATGAAGGACCTTGGCGCGCCGCGAGGCCTGCTCGAGCTTCCCTACTTTCACGTGACCCGGGCGAGCTTGGCCGGGATCGAGCTCTGGGCTGCGCGAACCGGCTACACCGGCGAAGACGGCTTCGAGCTCTTCTGCGCGAGCGAAGACGCCGTGACTTTGTGGCGGGCTTTGCTCGATGCCGGCAAGTCCCATGGTCTTCAGCCCGTAGGGCTCGGCGCTCGCGACACCCTGCGGCTCGAAGCTCGGCTCATGCTGTATGGCAACGACATCAACGAGCACACGCATCCGTTCGAGGCTGGGCTTGGCTGGGTGGTGAAGCTCGATGCCGGCGACTTCATCGGACGCGAGGCGTTGCGCGCGATCAAAGCAGCGGTGCCCGTGCGGAAGCTCGTCGGCTTCGAGATGACGGGACGCGGAATTGCCCGCCATGGCTACCCGATCCTAGTCGGAGGGACCCGTGTCGGAGAGGTCACCAGCGGCTCCCCGGGGCCGACGGTTGGACGGAACATCGGTCTCGGCTATGTGCCCCTGGCCCTCAGCAAGGCCGGGACCGCCGTGGGCATCGAGATCCGTGGCAAGGTGGTCGACGCCGTGGTAGTGAGGACCCCGTTTTACAAGAGGTGATGATGGCGACGTACCCAAGGGACCTACAGTACACGCGAGAGCATGAATGGGCGCGCCTCGAGGGCGAGGTCATTCGCGTGGGGATCACGGCGTACGCAGTCGAGCAGCTCGGCGACGTGACCTTGGTCGACATGCCGGCTCCCGGGGAGGACGTGCAAGCACACGAGCGATTTGGCGACATCGAGTCGGTCAAGACCGTGAGCGAGCTGTTCGCGCCGGTGAGCGGAGAGGTCGTCGACGTCAATGCTGCGCTCGAGTCCAGCCCCGAGCTGGTGAACGAAGGCCCCTACGAAGATGGCTGGCTGATCACGATTCGCCCCTCCGACCAAGGAGAGCTCGACGGACTGATGGATGCAGCCAAGTATGAGGAGTACCTCGGAACGCTCGACGGCTGAGCACCCGGTACGAATGTGAGATACCTTCCGCACACCGACGAAGAGATTCGAGCCATGCTCGCCCGCGTCGGTGTCGAGCACATCGACGACCTCTTTAATGCGATTCCGGCCTCGTATCGGTTGGACCGGGCCCTCGACCTCGAGGCTGCGCTCGACGAGCCAAGGCTGATGCAGCACCTGTCGGACCTCGCCAATGCGAGCAAGGGCGCGGGCATGCTGTCGTTCCTCGGCGGAGGGATGTACCGGCACCACGTGCCGCCGGCGGTCGACCAGCTCCTTCAGCGAAGCGAGTTCTACACCGCGTACACGCCCTACCAAGCGGAGCTCTCGCAAGGCACCCTCCAGGCGATTTTCGAGTTTCAGACCATCGTGTGCGAGCTCTTCGGCACCGATGTCGCCAATGCGTCGATGTACGACGGCGCCAGTGGGGCGGCCGAAGCGGTGTTGATGGCGCGCAGGATCAAGCGCCGCACGCACGTGGTGGTGAGCGAGGCGCTCCATCCCGAGTACATCGAGACCATTCGCACTTACGTGCAGGGCCTCGATGCCGAGGGAACGATCAGCTTGGCCCCCACCGCCACCAACGGCGGAACCGATTGGGACGCTACCGCGGGCCTGGTGACCGAGAAAACCGCTGCGCTCGTGGTGGGTTACCCGAATTTCTTCGGCTGCGTAGAGGACCTGGGCGCCGCCCGAGCCGCTGCAGACACCCAAGGCGCGCTATTGGTGACCGCAACCGCCGAGCCGTACGCGCTCTCACTGCTCCGGGCTCCCGGAGTGTGTGGCGCGGACATCTGTGTCGGCGAGGGCCAGGCCCTGGCGGTGCCGCCGCAGTACGGCGGGCCCGGCGTTGGATTGTTCGGCGCGTCCCAGGCCTTCGTCCGCCAAATGCCCGGCCGGCTCGTCGGGCGCACCCTCGATTCGGACGGCCAACCCGGCTACGTCCTCACCCTGTCGACGCGCGAGCAGCACATCCGTCGAGAGAAGGCCACCTCGAACATCTGCACCAACCATGGCCTGATCGCGCTGGCCATGGGGATCCGGACCGCAATGCTTGGGCGCCAAGGGTTCCAGCAGGTTGGCCAGCGCTGCCTCAATGCCGCGCACTACCTCCGCGCCGGTATCGAGAAGCTCGATGCCTTCGAGGTTCCTTACGCCGCGCCGGTTTTCAACGAGCTGGTCGTCCGAAGCAAGGGCCCCGACGCAGCCGAGGTGCTCGGCGGCTTGGCGGAACGCGACATCATCGGCGGCATCGACCTAGGCCGCTTCCGAGACGAATGGCGCAAAGACCTCTTGGTAGCCGTCACCGAGCTCCACACCCGAGAAGAACTCGACCGTTTGCTCGACGCGCTCGCCCGCTAAACCGCGAACCGCCGACCGCCAAACCGCCCACCGCGAACCGCACCCCCGCTCCGATCGCGCGCCAACCAACCCGCGCCTACTGCAAAGATCCTGCAGGCGTGCACAAGAGCAGCCCTTGCCTACATGTCAGCATCGGCATAACCGGCTGTGATCACTGATGATTGTGCGTTAATCCTTGACCACTCCAAGCACAAAACACAACCCTTAATTCAGCTTGCGTCGACCTAGAACGCGATGGAAACTCGCCCCGCTTCGAGAGATTTAGTGCTGATGCACGGGAAGCTCCAGAGGCTCCAACATGACTGAACAGCGACGAACATCCTTCATCAACTTTCGTGGCCCTGAGGACTCCGATCCGATGGCTTGGGAAGATATCTGCCGCGACGCGACGTGGCAGGGGCGTTGGGTCGCACTCGATGGTTGCGCCTACAACGAGGCTGGCGAAGCCACCGCAGGCTTGGTCGTAGACTTCGACGACAACCTCGCCGAGCTGTGCGCTCGCCTCAGCGCAGAGCGGCGCAAGAGCTGCTCCGTCGTCTTCTGTCCGCCCGCCGAATCGGCCGCCTAGCCGTCCGGCCGGTCTTCCTCGTCCCACGGGTGCGGCTTGTCATCGAGCGAGATCGGCTCGTCGGCGCCGGTGCATCGGTCAGGCTGGCCCTTGCGGAGCTTGACCGCATTCCACGGCCCGCCGCCCGACACGTCGTCATCCATGCCCCACTCGCCCTTGATGTACTGGTCGCCATCCTCGCCGATTTGGATCTGGAAGTAGCCCCGGCCCCGTCTGATCTGTGGCTTGCCCGCCACCAGCTCCCGGCGATCCTCCCACTGGAAGACCAGTAGGTCGCCGTCGACGTCGCCCTGAATTCGGCCGGCGCGCTCGTGCTTGACGTAGTCACCGATCACCTGTTTTCCGCTCTGGCACAGGTGCATGTTCCCGTACTGCGGCGACTGCCAAACCCCGTAGAAGGTCGCTCCCTCGGGCAGCGGACCAGCTTTCGGCTTCTGAGAGCCCCCGCAGCCGAAGATGACCCCGAGCAACAGGGCCAGCGCTATCTGCTTTGCCTTCATCGAGTCCCTCCCCGTCCCCACGATAAACGACCCTTGGACGAAAGCGTAATTTCGGCGGCTCAGCGTATGCGGGGAATCGAAATCACGTGGTAGAGGACCGCTGGGCCCTCCGCGAGCAGGACGGCCAAGTCTCGTAGGCTCTCGAAGACAGAGCCATCCAGGCCGAGGTGCGCGGCCGGCGGTGGAGGCTCGAGGCGATAGCTGGCCACGACCATCGGGCGCAGCCGCTCGCGTAGGGGTGCCGGCGCGTCGATGGCCCCTTTCAAGCGTTCGAGCGCGGCGTCCATGCCGCCGAGCTCGTCGACCAGACCGTGACGGTGGGCATCGGCTGCGAGCCAGACCCGGCCGCGGGCAAGTGGCTCGATCTCTGCGACCGACCGCCCTCGTCCGTCGGCGACCAGCGCCACGAAGGAGTCGTAGAACGCGTCGAGCTCCCGGTTCATGAGGGCTCGCTCGTCGTCGGTGAGCGGGCGGTGGGGTGAAAAGACGTCGGCATGAGGGCCCGTCCGCAGGACCTCGGTTCGGATCCCGACCCGATCGAGGAGCTGCGATGCCAGCAATCGGGCCGAGACGACGCCGATCGAGCCGGTGAGGCCGAGGGGCTGCGCGACGATGGCGTTGGCGTGAGCAGCGACATAGTACCCACCGCTGGCGGCAACCTCGCCGAAGTAGGCGACGACTGGCTTCTTCTCTTTGACCCGGACGACCTCGCGGTGGATCAAGTCCGACGCCTCGGCGGAGCCTCCAGGGGAGTCGACCCAGAGCAACACCCCGAGCGCGCGACGATCACCGCGTGCGTGCCGAAGAGCCGCGACGATCGAAGCTCGCCGGCCTGTCGGCGCGCCCGACTCCGAGATGGCGCCCTTGACCGCTACCACCGCGATGTATGGCGGGCGTCGCAGTGGACGGAAGAGCTTTGCTTCTTTGAAGTGCAGGTAGCGGTCGCCTTCGATGGTCCCCTTCTTCTTGTTCTTCTGGTCTAGACCGAGCTTGTCGGGCAGCTCGTCTTCGTACGCGAGCTCGTCGGCGAGGCGCGCATCGATCGCGTGCTGTCCCCGGAACACGCCCGCTTCGAACAGCGTGCGCGTTTCGTCCGGCGTCGTGCCGGTGCGTTGGGAAAGCGCATCCAGCAACGCGGCCGTATGCCCGTCGATCAGCGCCTGAAGCTGCTCACGCTGGGGCTCGCTCATCGAGTCGCGGCTCAGGCGCTCGGCTGCGGTCTTGTATTCTTTGCGAGCGAAAGGCTCGACTTCGACGCCGATGCGATCGAGAAGCGGCTTGAGGTAATGCGACTGCGCGGAGAGACCAAGCAGTGTGATCGTCGCTTGCGGCGCGAGATAGATGCGCTCGGCGGCCGAGGCGACGTAGAGCTCGCGATGTCCGCCGCCTCGGGGAAGAAGCACCGCTGTGCTCTTGCCCTCATCTCTCAGCCGGATGATCTGCTCGCGAAGCCC
>Ga0070727_10004024_pt1 | contig 12783 bp, 6 predicted proteins | sample tdAd472_FD_66722 | JGI IMG/M metagenome (GOLD analysis project Ga0070727, IMG submission 66722) | Marine sediment microbial communities from the Atlantic coast under amendment with organic carbon and nitrate - tdAd47.2 | ecosystem: Environmental > Aquatic > Marine > Coastal > Sediment | place... | reverse complement strand
CGGTTGTGGAACCCGGATCACGGATAACTTCGTAATTTCTGCCTTGAACCCATTTAACCCGTTCGGTGTTGATCTTTCCGTCGCCAACGGCAACCTCGAGTTCTTCGGTCGCAGGCCGCTGGAGTCGGGCGCGCGTTTGTTCTTCCAGGACGTCAATACCTACATGATCACAACTGGACTCGAGGGCACCTTCGAGGGAGCGAACCGTAATTTCTATTGGGATCTGACGGCCGGGTACGGCGACAACCGCGGCTTCCAGGAGAAGTACAACTCGCACAATGCCGCGAAGCTCCAGATCGCAATGGGCGACCCGGCGATTTGCGCCACGGTCCCAAATTGCGTGCCGTTCAACTACTTTGGCGGCCAGGGACCGGATGGCAATGGCTCGATCACTGAAGAGATGCTCAATTTCGTCCGCTATACGCAACGTGACTTCAGCGAGCAGACCCTCAAGAACTATGCGTTCAATTTCGGCGGCGACGTTGTCGAACTTCCCGGTGGCATGATGGGATTCGCGACCGGTATCGAATACCGTGATCATTCCGGTTCGTTCCGACCGGACCCGATCGCTGCCAGCGGTGAAACCGCGGGTATCCCCTCGGGTGCTACGGCTGGTGGATTCGATGTGACCGAGTTTTACGGAGAACTCAACATTCCGTTGATTTCCGGTGCTGCGTTCGCCGACCTGCTCGAGGTCAACATTGCGGGCAGACAGTCGGACTACAGCACATCGGGATCGAAGTCGACCTACAAGGTCAGTGGCCTGTGGCGGCCGATCGATCAGCTGTCTCTTCGCGGTTCGTTCTCGACGGGGTTCAGGGCGCCGGGCATCGGCGAACTGTTTGGTGGTGCCGCACGTGAGGACTTCAACTTCCTCGATCCTTGTGCAGATTATCTGGGTACCCTTGGTTCGGCTAATGGTGGTCGGGATGCTGCACAACCCGCTAACATCCAGGCCAACTGTGCCACGCTGGGCGTTGCTCCGGGCCTTGCCCAGATCAACCCGCAGTTGTCTGCGGTATCGACCGGTAACGATCAGCTGCAGCCGGAAGAATCCGAGAACATCACGGCCGGCTTTGTTTACAGCCCGGCATGGTCTGAGGGTCTGGCCTGGTCGGATGGCATCACGTTCTCCCTGGACTATTACACTGTCGAGATTACGGATGCCGTACAGGGCCTGAGTCCCGGCGAACTGATCGACGCCTGTGTCGAGACGCTTGATCCGCTCTTTTGTGATAACACGCCGCGCACCGCTTCCGGTCAGCTGGACACAGTGCGAAACGAGCTGCAGAACATCGGCGGCATCGACGCGTCGGGGTTCGACATCGACTTCAACTATCTGAGCCCGGAGACGAATGTTGGTACATTTACGCTGAATGTCAAAGCTACACATTTGGATGAGTACAAGGAAACCACCAACAATCCGGACGGCACACAGTCGACCAACGACCTGACCGGCACGCATCCGGACGAAACGTTCTTCCGCGCATTCCCCGAGTGGCGCGCAGTTACGTCGGTCGGATGGAGTCGTAACCGTTTCGATGGTTCGCTCAGGTTCCGCTGGGTCGATGAAATGACGCTCGACAGTGGCAGCACGCTGGATTCGGCCATGTTCACGGACCTGCGCCTGAGCTGGAACCCGAACATCATGGATGATGCGTTGACGCTGACCCTCGGCCTCAACAACCTGCTCGACGAAGATCCGCCGTTGTGTGACGCCTGTGGCGTTATCGGCATGAGCCCGGTCTCGCACGACCTGCCGGGACGCGTCGGCTATCTGCGGGTTACGTACCAGAACTAGCGCAACACCAGTAAGAAGATAAAAGCAGCGGCCCCGTTTCGGGGCCGTTTGCTTTTTCGGGTTAAACTCCCCGGTGCATGGGGGGGCTAATCGAACAATTCAGAGAGCGACGCGTCTGGCGCGTTCTCATTGCCTGGCCGAGCATGGCATTCGTGCTGCTGCAGGCGATCGAATTCTTCATCAATAATTACGATCTCGACACACGTTTCCTGACAGCCGGCATGATCGTCGCCGTCGGGTTGTTTCCGGTCGGCATCGTCTGGAACTGGCGCCACGGGGAGGCAGGGAGGCAACGGTTCTCGCGGGTCGAGGTGAGTAGCTATGTAGTTTTCGGCGTCGCAACACTGATGGCTGCCGCCTGGTACTGGCGCGTAACACCGGCCACTGTCGAGCCGCTCGCAAGGCAAACCCTGGCAACACGGTCGATAGTCGTCCTGCCCTTCGAGAACGCCAGCGGTAACGAGGAGTTGCGCTACCTGACTGACGGTATTGCCGAGAACCTGATCAACTGGCTTTCGGGTTTTCCGGATATCCGGGTCGTCGCCAGGACGGCGTCGTTTCGCTTTGCCGAAAGCGGCGCCGGGATCGAGAAGCTACAACAGGAATTCGGCGCCGACAGCGCGATTCGTGGCCGGCTCGAACTGGTCGGCGACAACCTCGTCGTATCGGCATCGCTGACGAGCCTGCATGACGAGTCGCAGCTGTGGGGTGAGAAACTCGTGCGGCCGCTCGACGAGGTGATCTATCTCGAACGTTCGATCGTTGCGGCGATTAAGGACAGCCTGCAGTTGCAGTTGTCAGACAAGCAGCAAAACCCGGCGGCATCCGGTCGTACCGACAACCCGGAGGCATATCGTCGTTATTTGCGCGGCCATCACCTCATTCAGGCAACCAACGTCGAATCAATCGAGCAGGGTATCGATGAGCTGCGCGAGGCAATTCGGCTGGACCCGAAGTTCGGCCAGCCCTATGCTGATATCGCGGACGCGCTGTCGCAGATGATCTTCTACGGTATCTACGATGATCCGGCGTTGATGGGCGAGGCACGCAATGCAGCGTACTCGGCCGTGGCGTTGGCACCCGAGCTTCCGGAGGCGCAGACGGCGTTGGCGACCATGCACCAGTACCTGACCTTCGACTGGCAGGCGGTAGAGGATGCCTATGAAGCTGCGATCGCGATGGGTCCACAGAGTTCCGCGCCCTATCATCGCTATGCCGACTTTCTCTGGGTCACGCTGCAATTCAACAAAGCGCGTGAGATGGCACGCAGAGCCATCGAAATCGACCCCCTGGATGGCAGTTCCATGCATGCTGTCGGTGTCGTCGAGATGTTTGCCGGCAATTTTCAGGCGGCTGTCGAGGCATTCGCCGAGTGGAACAGATTTCACCCGAACAGCCGCTGGTCGTACGTGAAGTATGCCCTGGCGCTGTCACTAAACGGTCAATGCGACGAATCCGCAGACCAGATCGAGGCGGTCGAGCAGCTAACAGGCGGTCGTATGTCCAATCTGATGCACAGCTGGATCGCTTGGGCGCACCGGGTTTGCGGGCGGGATGCACAATATGTCGCAAAGCGAGACCACATATTGGCGTCCCATGCTGAGCACCCGGATCGAATTGATCCGGTTCTCGTCGGGATTTATACGACCGAGGGCGAATTCGACAAGGCGATCGACATCCTTGAAATAATGGTCGATCAGCGGCATCCGACGATCATGTTCACGCAGATCAACTTCCTTGACTACATGGGCAATCCGGGCGTAGCCGAAATTCACAACAATCCGCGCTTCAAAAAGCTGATGCAGGAACTGGACTTTCCGGCGCCGGATTGAGCTAATGCGTCTTTCCGGGGACCAGGAGAATCTTGTCCGATGACGCGATACCTGCTTGCGATTGCATTTTTGCTGCCAGCGTTGGCCGGCGCCCAGGACTCGGGCGTGGAGATAACGCCATTTGCCGGCTACCGCTTCGGTGGCACCTTCGAATCGGAGGACGCGACGGCGAAGTACGAGATGCAGGACTCGTCGAGTTTCGGCTTACTCCTCAATTTTCGGCACAAGGGCGGCCCCACGCAGTGGGAGATCCTGTACTCGCAGCAGAGTTCCGAGGCGTTGTACAGCGGCCCGGCCGGCCCGGACCCTGTCGTTGACGCGGAAATCCACGTACTGCAGCTGGGTGGCACGTACCGGGGTGACGGCGAGAAAGCGCGGCCGTATCTTGCCGCCACCATCGGCGGCACGCATATTCGCACGAATTCGGGCGACTCCCGGGACGATACGTTTTTCTCGGGTTCCATTGGCGTAGGCATGATGTTCCTGCCGACCTCGCGCATCGGCATCCGCGTCGAGGCGCGCGCCTACGGCACCCTGGTTGACGGTAGTTCCAGTCTCTTCTGCAGCACGGGTCCCGACCAGAATGTCTGTGCAGTCCAGATCGACGGCAAGGTGCTGTCGCAGGTGGAGACCTTCGCGGGCATCACGTTTCGCTTTTAGGGCGCAAAAAAAAAGTGGGGCAGAGCCCCACTTTTTGTATCTGAGCGAGTGATCTTGTTACTTGCTACCCATGGTGTAGCGGATTCCGATACCGATCCAGAGCGAATCTTCGTCATACGGCAATGCGCCGAGCGACAGCACCTCGGGAATCGTGCCGGGCGCAACACCCTGCAGGGCCCAGTCGTCGGCATCAAACTTCTGGTAGCTGATGTTCAGATTGAACCCGAGCCGCTCGGAGCGCTGGTATCCCAGGCTCAGTCGCAGATAATCGATGACGGTTGTCAGGTCCGGGAACTGGTCGGGTGAGCCGGAGGCCGGGTCGACGTTAATCTTCGATTTGCCGTCGGAGTGTGAATAGTCCAGTTGCAGGTCGATGTTGTCACTGATCTGCTGCAAGCGGAAACCGGCGCCAATCGTCGTGAAGTCGTCATCATTTGTCGCGCGCCAGTCCGGGTCGCCGAAGAATTCGCTGCCGGCCTGGACGGATTCCAGTCCATCGGCGCCATAGTTGACGTACAGGGAGCCCGTCTCGGAGAAAGACCAGCTGAAGTCTGTTGTGTAGCTCAGCTCCTCGCCAGAAATCAGGCCGATGCTCGAGCGCTGGTAATCGTCGTCGGCGTACAGGGTATTGACCGTTATCGATACAGGCGCCGCGAGAGGCGACCAGGTTACCTTTAACTCGCCAAATTGCCGGTACCGGTAGGCCAGGTTGTACTTGCGCATTAGCGGGTTTTGGCCATGGCTTGCGGCGATTCCTTCGTCATAGAGATCGACGTCGCGTTTCGCCGCGCCACCCCGCAGGTCAATCTCCAGGGTATCGGCGGGACGCCAGCGAACACGGCCCCAGCCCGTGTTCTCATCCTGCGAGGCGACTTCCTGGAAGTCGCGATCGACCTTCTTGTAGTCGTAGCCCGCCGAGAGACGCAGTCCGCTGAACAGGTCGTAGTCGCCGCTGATGCCGAACAGCGAGCGCTCGAAACTGTAAGGGATATTCTGTTCCAGGTCCCCGCTGACAATGAGATCCGTAATGACACGGTTCCAGGTATCCGGCTGCGTCGAATTGTCGCGCTCGTCATAACGGTAGCTGAGCCGGATTCGAGCTTTGTCGATGATCCTCGACGTGACGGAAAGTGCGAAGTTCGTCGTATCGATGCTGCCGTTGAGCGATGATCGCGGTAGCGCATCGGCCGCAATGAGCGGGTTTATTGTGTACGGCGACAACGCCGAGTTTTGATCGATTTGCCCCATGGAGGCCGATACGCTCATGACCGTGCGCAAATCCGGATAGGAAAAGCCGGCCGCAAGCGAGATTTGTGAGAACTCACTGTCCGGAACCTGTGCCATCGCGAGAGTGTCTGCTCCCGCCGAGGGTGTAAACGGATTTTCCCATTGCAGCGACAGGTTCTCGTTCTGAAAGTCCGACAGATACCAGCTCAGTGAGACGAAGCTGTTGTCGCCGTTATAGCGCAGGCCGATGTCGACTTCGTCTGTCGTGTAGTCGAACGGCATGGGCAGCAAGCTCGCATTCGTGAACGTCGAGCCGCCATAGATCTTCAAGCCGTCTCTTTCCTGGCGCCTGTAGTCGGCGGAGAGGCTGAACCGGTTGGTCGGCAGATAACGACCGCCGATCTCGAGGACGCTGCGATCGCTTTCGATATTACGACTGACGAGGCTCGAATTGAGCTCCGTCATTCCCGACGTCAGTGGCGCATTGACCCAGCCCGCTGGCAATAGCAGTGAGTCGTTGCCGGACTGCGTGAAGACCGTTGAGGTCGTGTTGAATTGTCGCCGCGGCAGCTGGCGCCATGCCAGGTTGTAATCAAACTTGCCCGGCCGGCCGCCTTCAAGTTCCGCGACACGCGAGTCGAGCCCGAGGTCTTCGAGCATCCAGCTCATGCGATGCTTGTCGCTCTTGACAGAACCCTGCCCGTCAACATTGGCGTATGTACCTTTCTCGTCATAGCCGGTTGCGTTACCGAAGTAAGCCGAATCGTCGCTCACGCTGGTGGCGCCGACTTCGTAGTCGCCCTGGTAGCCTTTCTCGAACGGGCAGTACTCACATGCCCAGTCGCTGGTATCGACCGCCTGTGCGTTTACAGCCGGCGCCAGTGCGATTGTTCCGAGAGCAAGGAGCAGTTTCGATTTGTTATTGATCATCGTCGTCACCGCATCAACTTCGAGCCAGAGGGATGGTTGGAACCGTGCACCTGCGAGTGGCAATTCATGCAGCTCTGTCCCAGCAGGTATTTCGACGGCATGTCGGACGCGAGACCCTCGGTGCCGTAGGCAATACTTGGGTGGCCGGCCTGCGCATGGCAGCTCTGGCACAAGAGAGGAGCGCGCCTCGTCAGCATGCCGGGGTGGTTCGAGCCGTGCGGTGAGTGGCAAAGACTGCAGTCCTCGCTGACAGGCGCATGCTCCCACAAGTACGGGCCGCGTTTTTCGGCATGACATTGCTGGCAGGTGTCGTTAACCGTCTGCCGGGCGAGTTGTGTCGCCGCATTGTCGCCGTGCGGGCTGTGACAACCGCCGCAGTCCATCTTCCCCTGGAGGAACGGATGCGAGAATGCCTTCATTGTCTCGCTGCGTTGCAGCTGGTGACAATCGAAACAGACCTCGGGTTGGGTCGACGTTTGCAGCACCGCGTCTGTACGCACGTGACTGTTGTGACAGTCGACACAGGCGACCTCATCGACCGGATGTGCGCCGGCGTGCCAGCCGAAGCCGACATCGCTGTTGTGACAGCCGAGGCACTGGCCATTTTGATCTTCGACGGACGCCGTGCTGGCTGATCCGAAGAACGGCATCGCCGGGCGTTCCTGGCCCCGGCGAACCCGGCCTGCATGGTCACCGCCAGGCCCGTGACAGGCCTCGCATTGCAGCTGGCCGTGACCGAACGGGCCGCGTGGATCCGAGGGATTCGCGTGCGCACCGCCGAACAGTGCGAGCACAGCCTCCTCTTCGTGGCAAGACAGGCAGGAGTCCGCGCCTTCGCGGCTGTAGCTGGGTTCCTGACCGTCAGCGGTACTGACGGCCAAGCTGGCCAGCAGGGTTCCTGCGATTACTACTGTGAGCAGCCTCATGGCAGCATCCTTTCCCGTAATCAATTGAACTGGAAGCCGCTTACGCCATGTACTTCACTCACATCCGCCGAGCGGCCGTCCCCGTGGCAGAGCTCACAACTCTCGGTGCCGAACGAGATCAGCGTGCTGTCCGCCGCCTTGGTGGCCGCAAAATCAGCGCCGTTCTGCCTCATGTGCGTCATCGCGAGGTCGGAGACGTGGCAGCTCGAGCAGACTGAAGCGTTCGGTGATATCACCACGTCGTCCGTCGGTGAAGCCAGGTCCGCGCCGACCGAGATGGTCGTACCGAGGACCTCTGCCGGATCGACCGGGAAGTAGCCATCGGCCTCGTGACAGCCTTCGCAGTTGTTCAGGTGTCCCGGATAGTGGACGTCGAAGACATGCGCGGTGTTGCCGAAACCGCAGACGCCATACGGAACGCCCGTCTCGCCGCTGGCATGTAGCAAGTGAATCATGCGCTTGAAGTCGATCGTTTGATCATCCAGCCCGAGGCCAGGAACGCCAGGATCATCGGGGCCGTTGGTGCCTGGAGGCCGTCCGATATCGCACTCGGAGCCGGCGACGCGCCGGTTGACGTCCGTCGCGTTCGGGTTGTGGCAAACCACGCACACTTCCGGCTCATCCGTACGGTTGTTGCCGTGAATGGTCAGTTGATTGTGGCAGTCGTCGCACTTCTCGATCGCGATGGCATTGCGTCGCGGTACCGGTGTCGTGTCCGTAACGACCGCGTAGAAGACCGCATTTGTGACCGCGATGCGCTCGATTGTGCCGTCGATATCAACGGCCGGATGCCCGTCCATCGTGACGGCCAGCGTACCCGTCGTGCCGGCCGGAACCGCAAGCGGCGAAGTGACGGTGAACGTGCCGTCGAGGTTATCCGTTGACGTACCACCACAAGCCGTAAGCGGGTTCATCGACACGGGCTGTGCCGGCGTATTGCCGCTGCCGGTATTGGTGTAGTCCGTGGTATCCCAGCCGACACTGATCGCGAGGCGGCTTTCGCCGAACGTGCAGGTCGTCCACTCTGGATCGCTCTGGATATCGTATGGCGCGTCACCGTTCGTCGGATCTGTTACCGAGAACTGCACAACCGGGCTTTCGCCGACAGCCGTATTGGTAACGCTCAGGATGTTGTACTCGAATGCCAGGCTGGCGATCTGTGTCGGGATCAGGTGGACGACGGCAACTTGCAGGCTGCCGCCGCCAATGGTCGCGTCGGGCCCGTGACAGGTTACGCACTGGGTGTCGTCCGTGAATACGAGCCCGGCCGGGTGTATGCCGTCCTCGATGGCATAGTCATGTCCACTATCGGGGATACCGTCATCATAGTGGCAAGTTCCGCAAGAGGCGCGATTCTGCACGAGTCGCCAGTTGCTCGCCTGCGGCGTGTTTTCGTCGTTTTCTTCATGGCAGGACTGACAGTTGCGAATGTCCTGTGTCCAGACAATATCGGAATAGTCATGCACTGAGTCATTGTGTCCGATAATGATGTAGCCGTCGCGCCCGGCGTGAATATTGTGAATCAGCGCTTTCATATCGACCGTGTTGCCGGTGTTGCCATCGATTGAAGACGGGTTGTGGCAGGTCACGCAATAATCGACGTCAGTCCTCGGCCCGCCATGGAATTCGAGGCGGTCGTGGCAGGCGTTGCAGGTATCGTTGTCGACGATCCGGCGCTCTGTGACCGGGTCTCCGCCAGCCGGTACGAAGGTGACAATGCCGTTCGACGAGATGGGTGCCTGACCCCGAATTTCGATGCCGATACGATGAGTTTTCGACTCGTCGTACACGGGCCCGGCCGGATAGTCGGTGAGCGCGCTGGCGAATGTATACACGTACGTGCCGTCATTGTTGTCGACGAAAGTTCCGGCCGTCGCTGTTTCGGTCGTCGCCTGGACGTCGGGGATTCCGCCATCATCGCGCGTGACGTAAGACTGCCATTCGCTCGAGCCGCCATTCGCGCCGGCTGTGAGTTGCGATATCGTAAAACGGATGTCGCCGGCTGGTAGTCCAACGAGTCCGAAGTTCAGATCGTCGGTCAGCATCAGGGACACCGTCGGCGCGCCACCACCCGCAGGTACAGCAATGCTGGTTATGGCAATGTTGATCGTTTCCGCCGAATCAATCGGGACGCCACTGCCAGTGGATGGCCCCGCTGGCCCCGGCGGTCCGGCCGGACCTGCGGCACCCGCAGCGCCATCAGCGCCGTCGCTGCCCTCACAGCCAGCAATGAAGAGACCGATAAGTATCAGAGATGCAATGCGGCCGGAGCGGTTCATGAAGCTTGCCATTTTTCGTCACCCTATATTGTTGGTCGCGGCAGAAGGGTCTGCCGGAATTCTTATTTCGTACCTGCAATAGTACAGATTCGGGCAGCGATGCCAACATTAGGAACGCACCGTGAGTAGCTTGGTAGTTGTACGTATTCAGGTTTCGTGCCCGGACGGGCATACGCGCGACCCGCTCGACCGGGGCGCCTGCGGCCGTGCCAGGGCTGAGAATGCGTGTAACTGACTGCTTATATTTGCTTTTGGGGCGAAAAAAGGCCGGGAGATTGCTCTCCCGGCCTCAATTTTTTCTTCTTTTCGGTGGTGCAGGGTGGGCCCGGAGGCCCACCCCTCGACCCGATTGTTAGTTCACCGCGTCGATGATCGTGTCGCGACCCTCAGGGAATTCCTGCGGGGTCCAGCTGTTCTGGTATGCATGACCCTTGGTCGCACTGTCTTTGTGGCAAGTGATGCAAGCAGTCGTCGCTGCGCCCTGGAGCACATCGTCAAGCTGGTCTTCCCACACTTCGCTACCGGCGTCGGTGGTGGCCGCCATCGCCTCGGTCTGGTCCGGTATTACGGCGAAGTCCGGCGTGTGGCAGGCCGTGCAGGCGTTGAGCGCCCGCGGGTAGGTCGGTGCATGGAAGTTGTGGTTTGTCGTTACAGGCGGTTCGGAACCGAAGACGACCTGCTGTCCCGTGCCCGGCCAGTTCGGCAGACCTGAGGTATCGGGCGCAAAGGCGTAGATGCCGCGGTTCCGATAGACCAGGTAGGGAGGCGAATCTGGCGTGCCGGCAGAGTGAATGCGATGCAGCATCGTCTTCATCTCGAAGGTTTCGCCGACCTTGCCGTCATAGGCTTCGGACGGATCGACACCCATGCCCACGCGGACATTCTGCTCGTTGGAGGCCGAGTTGTGGCAGAGGATGCACATGCCGACGTTGTCGACGCGGTTGCCGCCATGCTGGTAGAGCGAACCCACGTGGCACTTCAGGCATTCGCCAGTGTCGGCGACATTGCGGCGCGTCTCGAGCGGCGCGGAGCCATCGCCCACGAGCCACTCGTAGGTCGGCGTCACGGCACGGACTGACATGGTTGCAGCCGGATCGAGGACGCTGACGACGCGCGGCTTCCCTTGCAGGGCCACGATACCGCGCTCGGCAAAGGTGACGTCCACCGGGATGGTGGTTGTCGCGACGTTGCCCGCGCAGGTCGTGTTGACGGTGTCCACGCTCACGTTGAGGGCCTGGCCTGGCGCGCTGGTCGACTGGCCGAGGATGAAGTCATCACCCTGGGCGTAGTTGCGCAGCATGCTGAGGTTGCCGTTGCCGTCGGCGTGGAACACCGGGGCGCCCGCGCCGGCGGTGGCGTTGCAAGGATCGACGCCAACACCGTCGTAGGAGGCTTGCCAGGAGATCGCCAGGTTCGTGCCGTCATCAACGATGTCGGTGATCTCCCAGACGAATTTCGCACCCTCGGTGACGGAGGTGTCGACGCCACCAAAGATGATGCCGCCGCGCCCAGTGGAAATGCCGTTGTGGAAGTCGGTTACGACGACCTTGTCTGTCGCGAGACCGCCAGGTTCATGGCACCCTGCTGCGCAGTCGAACGCGTCCGGGTCCGGAATATTCGTCAGGTGGAACTCCAGGCCGGTGAAGTCCCAATAATCATTCTCCATCTCGCCGTGGCAGGAGAGGCAGCCCGTGCCCGTGACCGGCATGGCGTTCGCCGTTGCAAGTGCGGACACGCCTGAGGCCGGGACGATATTGTCGTCGCTATGGCAGACGCTGCAGTTCGACATGTAGGTCGGATAGGTAGTGTGATAGGCATTGTCACGGTCCGACACGAATTCTTCACCCGGGAAAGTATGCGCGGCGTGGATGCCGTGCACGACTCTGTATAACTGCATATAACTCGGCTCGTTGTTGTCCGGGTCATTTGGATCGCCGGGGCGATGGCAGACCACGCAGGCTTGTGCACTTATCGGCGCGGAGTAGTGTCCGCCGCGATTGGTGGGGTCAAACCGCCCGACCTCGCCGCTAGCGCCGTGGCAGCCAACACAGCCTTCGTCGCTGGCCATACCCGCGAGCGGGATTGCTGCCGGGTAGTCACCGACCGCGGCAATCTCGAGATCGTTGCCACCGGATAGCACAACGACCAGGTAACGACTGTTTGTGCCGCCGAATTCGGTCACGGCGCCTTCAATCGTGAGGCTGTAGGTGCCGTCACCGTTGTTGACAAAGTAGGCCGAGATCGGAATGGGGGGTTCGGGCGGAACAGCAGTGGGATCACCGGGATCACCGTTGACTCTATCCGTCAAGCTCGTGCGCGTGGTACCGTCCGTGACATAGGCACGGCGGAATGTCGCGGCCGTCGCTGCTGCCTCGTCGACCGTCACGCTGAAACTGATGACCAAGTCATCTGGCACGGTAACGTCCGGGGCAACCGCGAAGTCAGCAAACGAACCGACGTCGAAGACTTCATGGCCTGCTGGCGCAGAGGCAAATGAGCCTTCACCATGGCATACGTTACAGGTTTCGAGAGGCGTTACGGTGCCGCCACCCCCATCAGCTCCGTCCTGTCCGTCCAGGCCGTCAGCGCCGTCAGCGCCAGCTGCGCCAGTTGCGCCTTGCGGCCCCGTGTCGCCCTCGCACCCAGTTAGCGCGAATGCGAGTGCGCTCATGACGAGGATCGACCAGGCCGATCTTTTCAATCCGTCGAACCGGTTCATTTTCCCACTCCTATAATTTGTTTCGAATTAGTTCAAGGCTGGATGCCGATTGCAGAATTCCCCAATGCGGATTTCCAGCGCTGCGCATAGCGTAGGGAAGGGCAAACCCGGCAACACTGACTTTTGTCAGTTTCGGCAGTGAAATTGGCCGTGGATTCTGCGTACTTGGGGGGGCGGAATTGGCGGTTATTACGTACGGTTTTGGAACGGGTCCGGGCCCGCTGCGGCCGGGCTGGCCGGCCACATTTGCATCCCGGAAATTAGGGCTTGAAAAATAACGATATACCTTTCGATATCTTACTGTCAGAAGCCATGCGGGTCACTGACAAAGCGCAGTTTGAACTACGTAAATACCGAAACAATTCCCGGCAAGTGGCTATCGACCCGGGCGACGATATGGACTAGAAAC
>Ga0070727_10004020_pt1 | contig 12791 bp, 8 predicted proteins | sample tdAd472_FD_66722 | JGI IMG/M metagenome (GOLD analysis project Ga0070727, IMG submission 66722) | Marine sediment microbial communities from the Atlantic coast under amendment with organic carbon and nitrate - tdAd47.2 | ecosystem: Environmental > Aquatic > Marine > Coastal > Sediment | place... | reverse complement strand
AACGGCGACCGCATCTTCGACTTCCAGCGCGCCGGGCAATTCCGCCGCCGATGAAGCCGCAGCTGCCAAGCAACTGGAAAGCGATCTCGCCGCCCTCAACATCCCGCCAGACTGGCTCGCGACCGTCACCTCGCAGTGGGATACGAGCAAGCCGTGGAAGGACGCGCGTCTCGAAATTCGCCGCCTGCTCGGCAAAGGCGACGACGCTTCGCGCCGCGAAGGCATCAGGCTGATGTGGGATTACAAAACCAAAGGCGACATGGGCAACGGCCACGAATACGGCATGTACCTGTTCCTGGGCGGCGAACCGCTGTGGGCCATTCGCGCATTTCGAGAACGCCTCGCCGAACCCCAGCATGAACACCCACCGTACTTCGACGCCAAGGGACTCGCCTCGCTGTACACCGATCGCGGCGTGTTCTCTCAGGCGGAAGAACTGCTGCTCGAAGGTCTCGACTGGAAACCGCCGAAGGCCGAATGGACAGAAATGCGGCAAGCGGAGATGCACGATTCGCTCGGCGATCTGTACGCTGCCTGGGGCCGGCTCGACGACGCCCGCACTCACTATCAGGAGTCGGTGCGAATCTACCCGCTCGGCAAACCACCGTACGGTCGACATCTGCTGCCGCGGCGTGCAAAGAAGGTGCAGGCCAAGCTCGATCTGCTGAGCCTGCAGTCTCTGGCCGGAGCCTCACTGAAAGACGGCACCTGGCAGCACACGGCCCTGGGCTACTCCGGGGACGTGAAGCTCTCGGTCAAAATCTCCGGCGGACGCATCGCCGACATCGACATCCAGCACGAAGAGAAGATCGACCAGGGAGCCACAACGGTCATTCCTCAGCGGATCATCGCCTCCCAGAGTCTGGCCGTCGACGGCGTCAGCGGGGCGACCGTCACGAAAGACGCGATCGTGACGGGAACGCTGGAAGCCCTGCGCAAGGCCGGCCTGAAATGAGACGTGGCACAGCAAATCTCTTCTTTGGCTTTCTGAAGAAGAGCCGGCGGACCGGCTGGCGCGGAGTCGCCTGGCGCTGGCTGGAACGCATCGGACCGGTGACGCGCAGCTCGCCCGTTCGTCGAGCGATCCAGGTCCTCTGCCTGCTGTTGTTCCTCGACGCCTTCTTCCGCGTCTGCTGGCCGTACTCGTCCGACTTCTCATCGACGACGCTCAGCGACAAAGAGTACCTGACCGTCGAAACGTTTCTGCTGATTGATCCGCTCGTCGGCCTCTCGACCGCTATCGCTGGCCGCGTTCTCAACTGGGAAACGCTGGCGTGGATGTTCGGCATCCTCGCGTTCTGCCTCGTCATTCCGCGAGCCTTCTGCGGCTACTTCTGCCCGCTGGGCACGCTGATCGACACCTTTGACTGGCTGATCGGTCGCCACTTCAAACGCTGGCACGTCGCGGATAATCCCACCGGCCTCGATCGTCCCCGCCGCTGGGTGCACTTCAAGTACTACCTGCTGACGGCGATCCTGGTGACGTCGCTGTGCGGTGTTCTGACCAGCGGTTACGCCTCAGCAATCCCGGTTCTGACGCGCGGCCTGCTCTTCAGCCTCGGCCAGGCACAACTGGCCGTCTTCAAAGGCGAGGCTCACGTCCCGCCAGCCGGCCCCATGCTCTATCTCTCGCTCGGCCTCTTCGCCGTGGTCTTCCTGCTGAGCCTCAAAGGCCGCCGCTTCTGGTGCCGCTATGTCTGCCCGAGCGGTGCCCTGCTCTCCGTCTTCAATTTCTTCCGAGTCGGGGAGCGCAAAGTCGAATCGTCCTGCATCAACTGCAACAAGTGCGTCGAGGTCTGTCCCTTCGACGCGATTCAGGAAGACTTCACGACGCGCACCAACGACTGCACCTACTGCCAGACCTGCGGCGGCGTCTGTCCGACGGACGCCATCAAGTTCGTCAGCCGCTGGAACACCGTCGAGCTGAAGATCTTCAACGATCCTCCCGTCGAACCCCGTCCGGTCTCACGCCGAGGCTTCGTCGCCGCCGGCCTGCTGGGAGGGGCCGCGACTCTCGCCACAAAAGCCGTTCGAGCATCAGGCGACAGCAACAAGCCCGACGACGCTGCACCTCGACCGCTCCGACCACCAGGCAGCGTTCCCGAGCCGCAGTTTCTCGATCTCTGCATCCGCTGCGGCGAGTGTTTCAAAGTCTGCCCCGGCCCGGTCCTGCACCCCGCCGGACTTGAGTTCGGCCTCGAATCACTCTGGACGCCCGTCGCAACGCCCGAACACGCTGGCTGCCATCAGGACTGCAATTTCTGCACACAGGTGTGTCCCACGGGAGCCATTCAGCCACTCGACCTGCCGGTGAAACGGGAAACCCACATGGGCCTGGCCGTCGTCAACACACAGACCTGCCTGCCGTTCGACAGCGAAAACCGCGAAGACTGCAACCTCTGTTTTGTCGAGTGCGAACAGGCCGGCTACCACGCGATCGAAATGCGTCCGATCGAATTGGAGATTGACCGCGAAGAACTGGAAATGCAGGGCTTCCCGGAATCCATCATCAACGAAATGGGCCGCATCCTCGCGCCGTTCGTCGACGCAGATAAATGTGTCGGCTGCGGCATCTGTACCTACCGCTGCCACACGAGATACGTCAAGCAGGAACCCCGTCTCGATTCCGCAGCCATCACGATCGTCCCCGCAAACGAAGACCGCCCGCTGCCGTGACAGACGGGGTGTATGATCCGTTTTGCGAATCAACGCTGCTCTGAGCAGAAGCAGTGGGGCCGCTGCCGTGAAGTCGGCTAAACTGAGATATCCGCTAAACCGACATGTGCTCTGACAATCAGAGCACATGTCAGCTGCCCGAGACTGCCGCGCAGACCCACTCTCCCGTCACGGAAAGTGCGATCCAGAATGTCGAGAACTCCTCAGCCCCCTCCGGCACGCCACGCAGAGATGTTTACACCTGAGTACCTCGAACGCCGTCGCCGGTTGCTCGAACAGACTCAGCAGTGGGACTCCCACGACGAATACTCGCCCCAAAGCCCGTCCGGCCATGCCCGCGGCATTGAGGTCAGCACGCGGTTGACCAGCCTGTTTCGGTCCCAGGTCAGGAAAGACTGCATGGATATCACACCTCAGCAGGTCATTGACGTCATTGTCGCCGCCGGCATCAATGACTGGGTCCTGATGGGGCTGCACGGTTACGTTGGCTACCTGCCGGAACCGCGAGCGACTCAGGATGTCGACGTCATGGTTTCCAAGCGGTTGCGCAGGAAAGCGGTGACTGCTATCCGCTCCGCCTGGCCGACACTGGAAGTCGTCGAACTCCCCGAGGTTGTCCGTTTCCTGGATCCACACGACATCGGCACCGACGGCCACCCGAAGCCGGTGATCGATATCATGACGCCCCTGGCAGCATTCCAGCGGACGATTCTGAAAGACTTTGTCACCGTCGACCCGCAGACCGGCCACCGCTTACCCCAGGTCGAAGCGGCCCTTGTCGCCAGGTATGCCCCGATAGTCTCGGTGGGTCACGCTCGCGAGAAAAAGGAATTCGACGCTGCCGACTTCCGCAGCATCGTCAACGCCAACATCGACACCATCGATCGAGACCGTCTCCACACCCTGGCCGACGAATTCTTCCCCGGCGCTGGAGACGAAATTCTGAGTTTCCTCGACCTGGCTCTGAACGACGATCCGTTCCCGCTGTAGGCCATGTGAAATCCGCGCCGCACTCAATGACCAATTGCCCGGACAGCAGAAGGGCGCATCCGGAAGTAGCGACGGTTGGAAGCTACGGCTTACCGCTCCATCGCGACGAACTGGAGCCGCCGAGCTTCCTGGACCTCGTCTCACGCCAGAATGCTGCTGCCTGGAGAACGGCTGCCAGCCCGCATCAGCCGCCGAACGCGGAACAGTTCAATCCGCTGATTCCAGTCCCAGGTCGAGATCCGTGAACAGGTCCGACACCGCGCAGGAAAAACCGGCAAGCACGTCGCCGCCGTCGAGCGTCGCTTCTTCATTCAGCACCCGAACCTGATGCGGAGACGTGTACACGGCAACCGACCGGTCGACACAGTCGACGATCCACACCAGCTTCACCTGCGAGTGAAAATACTCAATCCGCTTGCGAGCCATCTCGGCTCGCGTGTTGCCGGGGCTGAGCACTTCAACAACCAGATCCGGAGCAATCGCCGGATACGCGTCACGAGGAAACCGGCCGTCCGGAAGACGGTCACGCGACACGAACGCCACATCAGGCCCCCGCACCGTACTCGCCAGCAACTGAAACATGCCGTCGGGCCCGGAGACGAGCCCCAGTCGACGCGAGGCCACAAAGTTGCCCAGAATCCTGGCGATCACCATCGCCACCACAGATGCTTCGTAGCCCGTTGCTTTCTCCACCAGGGTCTGATCGATCAGTTCACACAGAGGCCGGCTTTCGTGATTCACACGAACCAGATCATCAACCGTCGCCGTGCCAGGCACCGGATTCATCCGCACCCGATCTGCCGACAGACCGCCGAGTTCGTCCAGCCGATCGGCCAGCGTTTCAGTCACCGCTGCATTTGCCATCGTTCACTCCCCACACGTCCCGAAGCATGCGTCAGTCAAGGCTTGCCATTCACTGGCAACAGACGAACTCCACTTGAATCGTCTGCCCACAGACCAGCCTGAACCACTATTCTGCACAGTTAGATAAACCACTTTCGTCTCACGGATCACATTTCATGGTACCGGAATACCCCGTCGCCGGTCGACGACGATCGGCCCCACCTCAGCGGCGCGGCCATTTCCCTCGCCCACCGCCTGACTTCCTCAGCCATTTGCTGCCTTGGTTGTCTTTTCTCCCTTCTGTTTGACCTCGTTCCTCTCCAGCGCTCGGCCCAGGCACACGCACGGAACACCGCTCGGCACGGGCCTCCCGCCCCCGCCGACACGCCCCGCTCCACCGGCTCGGCGCGGGTCTCCCGACCCCGCCGACACGCCGACCGCAGGTCTCCCCCCCTCCCCGCACAACAGCAGGACACACCAGGTAGGGGAACTCAGCCACGGATGAGACCTGCGGTCAACACATGTGTGGGGTCAGAGACCCGCGCCCAGCAGAGAGAGGGGGACAGAGCCGCGCGCACAGCAGAGGACGCGAAGACCGTCCCTGCCCGGCAGCAACGCTGAAGCCCATTGGCAGGCCGCCCAATGTCGCGTTGGACTGGCGCTGACACCAGAAGTCACCTGTCGCGGTGATCGCAGGCCATCCAGCACGCGACCCTCGCCTCGCGACCGGCAGAGTGACGGTCCGATTTGAATGCGTTCAGAATCGCGACCGCACCGACGACATCACGAGCATCCATTCCACTGCAGACGATCCACCGCTGCAGAACGGTCGCCTGAGTGGTGAGGCCGGCCGGGACGCAGTGTACCTCAGTGTCTTTATGCGCCTGTTCGCACCGCAGTGCAATACATCGGCGAGCGTATGGGGTTGTGAAAATGCACCAATTCAAAACCGTGCTCTCGCAGAATACGGGTAAAGACTGATGCTCGCATGGGATGATCGTGCATTGGAGTCAAGGCATCAAAAGTAATCAGTTTCTCAAGTTCGATTCGTTCTTTGCTTCCCAATGCACTGCCGTTCTCAACAGTTCCGTAGCAGAAATAGAACGGCACGCAGGTGTACGCGAGAAAACGGGTTGGCAGCCACGCATACAGAACGCGATTCAGATGGTGCATCCATGTACCGCACGCCTCGACATAGCGGTGAATCCAGCGTCGAGGCAAACGCTTCGTCAGCCAGCGGTACTTGTAACGCCACTCAATCATATGCGCGACGGAACGTTTGTAGGCATGCGCGAAAATGATTCCGCCGGGCTTCACTTTGCGGCAAATGCAGGCGAGTGCTGCTTCCGGATCTGGAGTATGTTGCAACACACGATGACAGTAGACGACATCAAACGACTCATCTGGGTAGGGGATGTCGAAGATCGATGCCTGCGATACAAACAAGCGATCACACTGAAGATGTCTGTGGCCTCGTTCCACAGCGGTGCTGAGGTCAAATGCATGCACTTCAGAGAACGGCAGCGTCAGAAGAGCCTCTGTGTCGTCGCCACCGCCCATTCCGCATTCGAGGATCGTTTTACCGGTGAGGTCGAACTCTTCAAAGTGAGTTCGAGCGAGAATGAGGTCACGAAGCGAATCTGTCGCTCCACGCGACATGCTGCGTGTGTCGGCCCAGTTCTTCCACTGCCACCCGAAACTTTCTGCGTAGTTCTCGGCGGGATCCACAAAGCGGGGAATTCCATCAATAATCGGTGCGACTGGCTCGGATGTCTCCGGATCGCACAAAGCATTATCACGAACGATCAATGGCAGATGCGTTACAGGGTGAGCCCATGGGCTCATGGTGCTCGGCTGAAACCGGTCATGGCATGGTGCTGTCAGGGAGTCAGTCATGGATATCCTCTCGCAGAACAACGCGGTCTAGTACAGGTGTTAAGCAGTTCTTTCGCAGAAGAACTTCGACGAGTCTGAGCCGAATCTCTCGCGGGACACATTGCCCTGGAGTGAACACCGGCTGGTCGACAGTCCGATCCGCAAACGAACTGAAGTGCCTCGGCACGGCGGGCAGATATTGAAAGACGGACCTGGTCTGCTTGTCTGTTGCGTGCCGGCCATAGGCAGCCAGCAGCGAGCGGACCGCAGCTTCATAATCTGAGGTGTACCGATCCGTGCCGAGTTTCTGCCGGACCGCGTCGACGTCGGTCGCGTTTCGGCTCGCTTTGAGTGCATCCAGGACCTCCAGATTCCTCGTCGTACCTCCGCAATCAACCAACTGCTTCTCGGAGATTGCCGAGTAGAAACGTGCCTGGCTGAACACGGAATCGAACGGCGCGAAGACATACGGCGGAGCCTGATACGTGATGCCGTCTGAGCCCACAATTTCGACGTGAAACCGGTAACTAAGCGGCGTGTCGTACCAGGCCAGGCCGACCGCGCCGCACGTCTGTTGATTCAGCAGAACGCTATCGTGGATCTGGCCGGCAAGGATTGCGGCAGCCTGCAAGGCGAAGCAGAGGCCCCCAGCGTGGATTCCGAATACACATCGACAGTCTTCGGAACGAAAGCGGCAGATTGCAACGGCGAGCGCGACATCGAGCACGATCCACATCCAGAAGAAGATGCCGCTGCTGACGTAGATGCCCAGGTGCAGTGCCACGCAGGCGATGAGGATCGTGATCGCAGCACGCCGGTTGAACAGCAGCACAAATCCTGAAAACTCAATCAATAGCGTGACGATGGCCATGACCGGTCCCGTCCAGGCGGGCATTCCGTATCCGTCTCCCGGCGACCACGCCAGCGGCCAGCGCAGCAGGTGGTAACTTCCAGCCGCGAGAAACTCGATCTGCTCGTGCCTCAGCCAGTCCAGACGCTGCTTCTCGACAGCCGGATAGGAATAGTGCAGGCCAACGAGCGACACCGCCGCAATAAAGAAGGCCGGCCACGAAGTCTTTGGACGTACCAGACGCATCAGCACAAATGCGTGAAACAGAAACGCAATCTCAAACAGCATCGTCTTGTCGGTAAGCGTGGTGGCAAGCGGAACGTCGAACTGCTGCGCGACGAGGAGTGCCGACCAGGCGGCCGGAGCCGCAAAAACAGGCGAGAACCAGACCAGCGTCCCGAACAAAAGGACCAGGCAGCGGTCAAGGTCGTGAGTCTGTTGGGACACGAAGTTGTACTCGTACGTAGAGTACTGAAGGGCGAGGGCGGCATGAGCAGCCAGCAGTACATACTTCAAACCAGGAACCGGCAGCAGGACGTCCCATCGCAGTTCCCTGTAGAACAGAATCGGAATTATTGCCGTGCCCCACAGAAACGCGACGCCGGGATGCCCCAGTGTTGCCTGCAGAATTGACGACTCCAGGAATAAAGAGGCCGGCAATGTTGCGAGCGACAAGCTACGCACCATGCGCAGAACAAAGAACAACGCAGCGACCTGCAGAGTCGAAAGGGTGAGTTGGTGCCGAAAGAGGTTAGACGCAGTGGTCGCTGGTCGTTGAGGAGCTGCAACCGCGTTCCTCATGCCTGATCTCCTCCGGTCACAGGTTTCTCAATCTCCGTTACTAACACGTCACAACTCGCCGGTTCGACTCCACGTCGAGCAACGCAGCACAGAACGCTGGCAATTCCGAACCACTCGTCGACAGGCACACGCGAAAAGAACGCATTCAGCATTCGCAACGGGGTCGCGGCGGCCGGATTAAGATGGGCAGTGTTCTGGACGTCATCACGCTGAAAAAGGCTGACGAGTCGAGTGTCTGCGGTAACGGCTCCCGCTGAGTGACAAGCCAGGGCCAACGTCGACGGCACAAAGAAATTGACGTGCCCGTGAACGAAGTCCGACATCGACAGCAGACGCCGCAATCGGGTCCGACCGGCAAACATTCGACTGTTCGGAACTTCGATATACAGAGTACCTCCAGGCCGTAGTGCCTGTATGCACTGCTGCAATGCCGCCACAGGATCCATCAAATGCTCAAGCACCATGATCATGACCACTGCGTCGTAGCTCATTGAAGTCAGCGTTGCGTGCTGTAGCGGCAGTCGGGTCACTTGGGTATCTGAAACGATCTTCCGGTCAATGAGTGCGTCTGCGAGGGAATGGCTCGGTTCAATGGCATGGTATTGATATCCCAATTCGTTTGCTGCCTGGGCCAGCGCGCCCACACCCATGCCAACCTCAAGGATTGACGAGGTGCTGGCTGGCAATGCATTCAGGATCCTGCGAGACTCCGGCAACTTCCTCTCGAGCATTGCATCATGGTCTGCAAGAAACTCGTGGATGTAATCAGGAACATTTTCGAAGTCTGTTTCTCCCAGCAGTGTGTCAAGAAACATCATGCGACAGTCGGAACAGCACACGACGGCGCCATACTGACTGTTGATAACAGTTCTGTATCGGTCGCCCCTGGCCGCGCAGAGTGGGCACTCCCGTGTCCTGGAACGAGTGGTATCGGATTCGGTCGTGGGCGCAACTGGGTGGGCAATGCTCATGGACGATCGCTGCTTTACCGTAAGAGTGGCTCTAACCACATCACAATCGCGACACCTACTGCTGCCGCGTGACGCGGAGTCTACTCCGTTACACCGCAGTCAGACGTAGAAGGGGCGCGTTTAAGAACAATCGTGTTGTGCCAGTACCACGTTGCAACCTTGGCGGCCTTCCATTCCTGGCGGCATAGTTCCGTGTCTGCTTCGTCGAGACAGAATCCGTAAGGCACAAACTTCTCGATCCAGTACTCAGGAGGCTGTTCGTTGAGGTGCCCGATGCCACCCTGGCCGGGGTGGGCCGCGGAAAGAACAAGCGTATTCGACACATGAGCAAGAATCGCCACACAGTTTGCTGCGGCTTTCTCTGGAAGATGCTCGACTACTTCCAGACACATTGTGAGGTCAGGCCTCGGTGTGTCAGGCAGCGTCTCCCCGGCGAGATCAAGAAGCTCAGCCTCGCAACCGCGCTCGTTGCAGAGTGCCACGGACGCTGTTGAACCGTCGAAACCGCGAGCTTTCACGCCCTGAGACGCAAATTCCTGCAGAAACTGGCCGCCACCACAGCCAACATCAATGACACTGGCGGGGGAATACAACCGACAAAGCGTATTCACGATTGTCGACGCATCGTGTTCACGGGTGGCCGCGAAGTCGAGAAAGTAGTCACGATCGTAGAGGTCCTCTCCGGAAAGGTCCTTCTGCAGGAACCTCCCTACCTGGCGGCGAAGTGCCCGCAACACTGACACTTCTTCTGCACATCGCCTGACGGGAGCGGGCAGCTTTCGATAGACAGTAATCAGCGGACGGTAGAGGACTGAGATTGACAGTGGCATATGTGTTTCCTGCATGTTGCACCCGAAGGGTGCTACATTTCCTACAAGGGCAATCGGATATTTAACGCTTTGGCACTGCGCTACATTTCGGCACAGGAATCAGTGAGGGGGCCAATGCCTCTCGACTCCCGGCGGCATCGTTGCCAGACGTGTGACGTCGCGGCGTCAGGCGGGAGCAACGCGTCCACCAGCTGATCAGGACATAGGCGGACCACAACTGGTGTGAGTAGTCGTGGCGGTTCTCCCGGTGTTCTTCGAGCATCTGCTGCAGCACCGCAGGATCCCACAATCCTCCGAGATTGGCTTCCGGTGCGGCAAAGGCAGCCTGTACCCGGTCAAACAGCGTCTCTCTGAGCCACTGTTTCATGGGAATGCCGAATCCCTGCTTGCCCCGCCGCGTGGTTTCAGCAGGCAGATGGTGTTCCGCGACGCGACGCAGCAGCCACTTCCGTTGTCGGCCCTGCCATTTCAGGCGGCATGGCAAACGGGCAACGAACTCGACGACCTCGTGATCGAGGAAAGGCACACGCACCTCAAGACCCACCTGCATGCTCATGCGGTCAACTTTGCTCAACACACTGTCCGGTAAGTACAGACTGCGTTCGAGGTCGAGTTCCTGATCCAGCCGGCTCGCCGCCATTGTCTGTCCGCTTACTCGATTCACCGCTCGCCAGATGAGACTTTGATCGGGAGGTTCACGGAACAGGCGAGCCGCCCAGTCCGCATCGACAAACGTCTGCCATCGCAACTGGCGCCCACACTCAGGCTTCTCAGCCCCGTCAACAAAACGCCTAAGCTTGTCCTGCCAGCGTTTCTTCTGCGACGACGGTCGCACGGACTGCAGAATCCTGCGAGCAAGCGTCTGGCGCATTGGGCGAGGAAGAAGACGGTAAAACCGATCGTTAAGCAGACTCGCAACGTGACGTTCGTAGCCAGCCAGCAACTCGTCGGCACCGTCTCCGGACAGACAGACGGTGACTTCCTGTCGGGCCAGACGGCAGACCAGCAATGTTGGCAGACAGGAAAGATCTGCGAGCGGCTCGTCGATGTGGCCCAGAAACTCCTGTGTCAAATCGTCGGCATTAAGTTCAAATCGTTCGGTGTGATGGCGCGTCCGAAAATGGCAGGCGACGGCACGGGCATGAGAGGATTCGTCGTAACTGGCGTCCGCGAAGCCAATGTGAAACGTGGAGATCGCGTCACCCGTCAGTTCACTCATTCTCCACACGATTGCGCTGGAATCGATGCCTCCAGACAGAAATGCGCCAAGCGGCACATCGCTCATCAGACGGCGCTGAATCGACGTGTCAAGCCGCTCAACAAACTCAGTCTGCAGGTCTGCGGTGGCAGCTGGGGTCTTTGGTTCGTAGTCAAGCCGCCAGTAAGTTCCACGCTGGGGCGGTTTGGCCCCGCTCGTCTCCAGGTATTCACCCGGCAGGAGCTTACGAACTCCTCGCAGAATCGATTCGGGAGCCGGAACGAACTCGTGCTGCATGTACAGCCAGACGGACTCCGGATCGAGTTCCGGGATGATCTCCGGGTGCTCAAGCAAAGCCGTCAGTTCACTGGCAAAGAGCAGCGTACGCCCCGTGTCACAGTAATAAAGAGGTTTGATACCCAGCCGGTCGCGTGCCAGAAGCAGCGTATCATTCCGGGCATCGCGAATTGCGAACGCAAACATGCCGTTGAGCCGCGATAGAATCTCTCGTCCACACTCCTCGTAACCATGCACGAGCACTTCGGTATCGGCGTTCGTCCGAAAGGAGTGACCACATGATTCCAGCCAGCGACGCAGTTCACGGTGATTGTAAATTTCACCATTGAACGTCACGACAACCTCACCGGTCTCGTTGGCAAGCGGCTGAGCACCGCCGCCAGGATCAATGATGGCCAGCCGGCGATGTCCCAGACCACAGTGTCCCTCAACCCAGAGGCCGTCACCATCGGGACCACGGTGTCTCAAACGTTCTGTCATGCGAGACAGTACGGTCTGGCAGGGAGGCTGCCGATCGGCGTAATGCAGAATTCCAGCGATACCACACATCAGACCGCCCTCACAGCCGCATGAGGACACAGCGCCTGAATGACTTCCCGCACCTGACGTTCGTAGCGTTCGATGCCGTAGCGATGCTCGCCGAGTTCTCTCGCGGCCTGCGAGATCTCGCGGGCGCGCTCCGGGTCATCGAGAAGCCGGACAATTCCAGCAGCGAACGCTGCAGCATCAGTCTCGACGAGTTCCGCCGTCTCGTCGCAAAGCACCTGCGTGTGGGTGAGAAGTCGCGTCGCAACGATGGGCTTTCCCGTATTGAGATAGCTGTAAATCTTCAAGGGCGTATTAGTGCCCTCGGTGCGAGGACTGACCAGCACATCCGCCAGAGCGTAGAACGACGGCATGGTTTCGTACGGCTGCTGACCTGTCGTGATGACAACACCCGTCAGGCCGCGTCTTTCAATTTCCGCCTGTGTGCGATCCAGATCCGCACTGGTTCCTCCCACAATCAGCAGCCGCACATCGCTGTGCGTGGCGCGAACTTCAGCCACGCTATCCAGCAGCAGGTCGATGCCCTGATTCGCCCCCAGCGTCCCCGTGTACAGGACAACCCTCTGGCCAACCAGCTTGAGTTGATTGCGAAGCGCGTCTACACCATCTGCGGTCGGCGCCGGCAGTGACCAGTCCGCCGCCAGGTTCTCAATTAAGAAGACGTTGGTTTCGGGCGCAACCCGTTGCACATAGTCGGCAAGTTCCGGGCAGATCGCGATGACGACCGTCGCGCGACGAAGCGCCAGACGTTCCAACATGGCCACCAGCCTGCGTGCCCAGCCGAATCCCCAGCGCCCGAAATTGCCCAGTTGCTCGACAAGGCTGGAATGCATGTCGTAAAGCACCGGCCCGCGGTACAGCGGCCACAGCAACGCGATCCAGAACGACGCTTCCTCGTGGACATGCACGAGGTC
>Ga0070727_10004017_pt1 | contig 12805 bp, 15 predicted proteins | sample tdAd472_FD_66722 | JGI IMG/M metagenome (GOLD analysis project Ga0070727, IMG submission 66722) | Marine sediment microbial communities from the Atlantic coast under amendment with organic carbon and nitrate - tdAd47.2 | ecosystem: Environmental > Aquatic > Marine > Coastal > Sediment | place... | reverse complement strand
CAGCGGCAGCCCCGCGCGCGCGACCATGCCGCCGCCGTCGCCGGTGCAGGTATGCGCCGAGGTGGCGGAGAAGTAGACGCGTCCGTAACCGCCGGTCGCCAGGATGACCATCTTGGCGCGGAAGCGGTGAATGGTGCCGTCGTCGAGATTCCAGGCCATGACGCCGACGCATTCGCCGTCGTCATTCATGATCAGGTCGAGTGCGAAATACTCGATATAGAATTCGGCCTGATGCTTCAGCGACTGCTGGTACAGCGTATGAAGAATGGCGTGACCGGTACGGTCGGCCGCCGCGCAGGTACGCTGCGCCGCCGGGCCTTCGCCGAATTCCGTCGTCATCCCGCCGAACGGGCGCTGATAGATCTTGCCCTCTTCGGTGCGGCTGAACGGAACGCCGTAATGTTCAAGTTCGATGATCGCCGGGACCGCTTCGCGCACCATGTATTCGATGGCGTCCTGATCGCCCAACCAGTCCGACCCCTTGACGGTGTCGTACATGTGCCAGCGCCAGTCGTCCGGCCCCATATTGCCGAGCGATGCGGAAATCCCGCCCTGCGCGGCCACGGTATGGCTGCGGGTCGGGAACACCTTGGTGATGCAGGCCGTTTTCAGGCCCTGCTCGGCCAGACCGAAGGTCGCCCGCAAGCCGGCGCCGCCGGCGCCGACCACGACGACGTCATAGGTATGGTCGATGACTTCATATGCCTTGGACATCCGTCTCTAGCCTCCAACAAATGCGACGCGCAGGACAGCGTAGCCGGAGGCCACGGCCAGGATCGCGCAAGCGAATTTCAAAAGCATCAAGGCGGCGATCTTCGTCCCCTCAGCGTGCACGTAATCTTCCAGCACGACCTGGATGCCAAGTTGCAGGTGATGGAAGGTCGCGGCGATCAGCAGCAGCAGCAGGACCGTGTTCAACGGCGCGCCCACCCAGGCGGCCGCGACGTCCGCGCCGGCGCCGGCCATGCCGGCGACGCTGACCGCGAACCAGATCGTCAAGGGAACCAGCGCCACGGCGGTCACGCGTTGCGCCCACCAGTGATGGGTGCCGTCCTTGGCGGAACCGAGCCCGCGTACCCGGGCAAGTCTTGTTTCCAAGCTCATTCTTCCCTCCCGATTACGCGGCGCCGTAGGCGATCGCCCACAGAGCCAAGGTGGCGATGACGGAAAAGGCGACCACGAAGTGGCCGGTCTTTGCCGCCGTATCCAGTTCGAAGCCTTTGCCCGCATCCCAGAACAGATGCCGGATGCCGTTACCCAGATGGTAGAACAGCGCCCAGGTCCAACCGAAGAGCAGCAGCCTTCCGATGAAGGTGCCGGAGAAATCGGACACCGTGGCGAAGGTTTCCGCGCCGCCAGCCAGGGCCAGAAGCCACCATGCCAGGTACAAGGTCCCGACACCGAGTCCCACGCCGGTCGCCCGGTGCAGGATCGAATAGGCCATGGTCCATTGCCATCGATAGACCTGGAGGTGCGGCGATAGTGGTCGATCTTGCGTGCTCATGATCCCCCTCGCTGTGAGTTATGGCTATCCGCCATCTGCGAACCCATACTAAACCCTATACGTTATTCCCCAAACGGCCGGACCACTTTCGACATCTCGAACGGTCCTTTCGAATTCCCCTGCGGCCCCGCGCATTGGCGCCGCGCGTCGAACGCGCCGCCAAGCGGCGGATTTTCATAGAGAAGGTCAACACGGCCCGGCCCGCACTGTATTCCGTGCGCCGCCCGATCAAGCAACTCCCTAGCCGGTGTAAAGACGAACAAACAGATGGATTCGCACGATCGACGCCGCACGGACCTATCCCGAATCCGGTGAATGGCAGAATTGAATCGCAAAACCGTACTGCGCAACACACCATTCCGCTGGAACGATGTCTGCCGGTAGCCAATGCCGTTTACCGGACGTCTTCGAGCTAAGCCGGCTAAGGCTCCTTCCCTATGGAGGTACCCTATCGCTTCGCTGGCCGGTGTCAAAACGGTTTTTGCCGCTTTCGAGCAAAACAGTCGCAAAAGCGCTAATGTTGGCAGGATTCCACGTCGGTCCACAGGATCTTGTGGGTTCCATGACGAACAACACACCGAATCTAGCGGGTGTGCGTAAGTCTGGGGATAAATTGTGGATGAAATGTGATCTAAGCCTTTGTTAATACACAAGAAATTTTGCAAAGTCATCATTTTTTCATAGACAGCGGATCGGGATACCCGGACACTGATCCTGCGCGATACATCGTTCTGTCAGATCACGCGATAACGGTTCCGGCTCGCCGGGTGCCAAGTCGGGATGGCTGACAAGCGGACGCGGCGGATGCAGCGCTGTCCGGGTCTACTCGGGAAGGCAATGGGTTCGACGCGGGGCGCGGGGCCGGTTTCAGGAATGTCGGCGCAAGCCTTGCATTTCGATAAGCCGGTTTCGTGGGAGCAATGTGTTGAGGCGCGCGCGGTTGGGGGTTCCCCGGCCGCAGGTGGTTCGCCCGAGGACGATTTTAGCGGAGATGCTCCGCGGGTCGGGCCGAGGGGCTGAACCGGACGGCGGAACAAAGGCGGGACTCGTCCCGTTCTGCGTACCGGGCCGCAGCCGGGGAGTGGTGGGTTCGCGCCTGCCTGTTCCAGGCGGTAGTTGCCGGATGGCGCCTTCGGGCTTCGATCCGGACCGGACGGTCGGCATTCGCGGAGCCGTGTTGACCTTTACGCGGTCATGCCGTCGTTGGGCGCTTGCGCCCAGGTGTGGCGGGCCGCGGGGCGCACGGGCAGCGGAAGGATCCGGCGTTTCAGCCGAGGGTCTTCCCTCCGGCGACGTCTTGCGGGGCGTCTTCGGGCGGGGAGCCGGGAAAAGCGTTGTTCCTCGCAGCATGCGGCCTTCGGTCCGTCACGGCTCATGCCGATGGCAAGACCTTCGGGGCGGCGTGTAGGCAGGGTTCGGCATCAAGGTGCTTTGCCAGGGTGACCGAGACACCGGACCGGCCGGAATGCGATCTGTTTCGTGCGGGAGGCCGAAAGGTCTTTTGAGGCGCCGGGCGCGCCGCCGCCGTCTAGCGAACTGCCGCGGACGGAAGCGGCCGTGGCAGCGGGCCGGGGATATCCCTTCGGGCTGACCGGGAGACCGGATGGCTCGGACGGGGGAAGCCGGAACACCGCGCCGCCCGACGCCTCTTTCCTTTTTGGAACCGTAGCACTTGCGACCGGGCCCGGCATGGTTGCAAACCCGCACGCCTTTCGGGCCTCACGGGTTCAATTCCGGGCATTTTTCCTATATTTCAATGAAGACGGCGGTGGCTGCCGCCGATCAGGCCCGCCCGGTGGGTTGCCCGTCGGCGAAGAGCTTGTCGCCCTGCTCGTCTATGATCTGCCGGCCCTTGCGGATCGCGAAAGTCTCGGCCTCCTCGCGCGTCGGATAAAGGTCCGCCCGAATGAAAGTACGCTCCATCTGCGCGCCTTCGCCGTCGTGCTCGCCGGCGGACACCGCCTTGACGATGACACCGCACAAGCGCCATTGCTCGCCGTCACGCATCGGGCTCGCGGCGATCGAGAAGTCCTTGTAGGTCACGGCTTCCGCGCGTGCCGGTCCTTTGTCGTCGTTCGCCTGCGGCTTTCCGCCCCCGAACAGTTTCGATAAGAATGACGCCATGCCGCTGTTCCCACCTGGATGTCCCGTTTGCCTTGCCGGTCCTCCTTTATGCCATCGCGGCGCCCACATCCCAACCCCCTCGCCCCACCGGTCCGGACGGCAAGATTTCTTGGCTTTTGCCCGTTACTGGCCTTAGCATTCCGGCCAACCCGACCGCTTCCGCGCGGGAAAGGGCAAGAAGAGGGGAAACGCCATGAGTACCGTAACACCGGATGCCACAAACCATGACGGCCTCGCGGCACTGGCGTCCCGCTATGTCGACGTAGAGAGCCTGCCGTGGAAGAAGACGCGTTTCGAAGGCGTCGAGACCAAGGTCCTGATGGAGGACAAGGAAACCGGATTGCTCACCGCTCTGTTCAAATGGGCGCCGGGCTCCGAGCTTCCCTTCCATGAGCATGTGGATATCGAGCAGACTTATGTTCTGGAAGGCCGTCTGGTCGACGAAGAAGGTGAAGTGACGGCCGGCAATTTCGTTTGGCGACCGTCAGGCAGCCGGCATGTGGCGCGCGCGCCCGACGGCGCCCTGCTGATCGGATTTTTCTTGAGTCCGAACCTGTTCCTGGACAAAGACGCCTAGAGAAGATCCGGCTCTCCCCGCGCGGCGCGGTCCATCGCCAAATAGAATTCGTCCAGCTGCGGCGGCGCGACCTTGGTGGCGGAGAGCATGTCGTGAATCTGGCCGCGGTGGTGGATCTGATGCTGAAACAGATGCAGCAGCAGATCGCCGATCGTTTCCTTCCAGACAACCCCGCCTTCCCGCAGCGTATCGACCTGGCGCGCGAGGTCCTCTTCCTCAAGGCTTTCACAGAACCCGATCAGATCCAGATCGGAGCGGTCCTGCGCGTCGGCGAGGGCCGCGATATCACTGAACGGGCCGGGTGCGCCATCCCGGTAATGTTCCCTGATTTCCGCCGCGCGGCCCGCCTCCCGCAACGCATCGACGTAATACCAATCGACGGTGAGGATGTGGTTCAGCGCGGCCAGAATGGTCCCAAAGAAACTCGGCCTTTCCTTGACCAGTTCGTCGACGGGCAGCCCGGCACAGGCCGCCAACAGCCTTTCATTGGCCCAGCGGTTGTTTTGCGCCTGTTTCACCATTTGCCGGACGGCTTCGCTCATCAGCGGTCCCTCTTTCAGTCGATGGCGGCAACGGCGTTGAAAATCACCATCGCCGCACTTGATGCCGCGCCCAGGGCCGGGACCCAGATCGGCACGCGCCACAGGCCCACAGTGTCGCCGCGGAACCGTATCCATAGCAAGGACAGGTTCACCAGGGTGAAGACGGTCAAGGTGATGTAGGACGTGACCTCCGCCAGGCGAACCAAGGGGAATGCCAGGGCCAAGGTCAGGACGATGGCGGCGATCACCACCGTGGCGATGATCGGTGTCTGCCTGCCGGGATGCACCAGGCCGAGGAATTTCGGCAACCACCCCTGCCGCGCCAGGCCGAACAGAATTCGCGAGCCCATGATGATCTGAATCAGCGCACCGTTCAGGACGGCGAAGACGGCGATGCCGCCGATCACCTTGCCATCCCAGCCGGAAGTCCGCTCAAATACGAGGGCGAGCGGCGCGTCGCTCGCCATCAGCTCGTCTTGGGGCACGGTGGTGACGGAGATCGCGGAAACGAGGAAATAAAGCGCCGTGGTCACGACCAACGTCGCCACGATGGCCCTGGGAATCGTGTGGACAGGGTCGCGCACTTCTTCCGCGACGTTCACCATGTCCTCGAACCCGATGAAGGCGAAAAACGCCAGCAGGGCGCCGGACAGAACGCCCGACCAGACCTGCGTGTCCAACGGCGGGAAAAGGACGTCGAGCGCATTCGGCGCGGACACCATGTCGTCCACGCCGAACACGATGACGAGCAGCAGCCCGCCGATTTCCACGACCGTGATGATACCCGACAGAACGACCGACTCGGTGATGCCCCAGACCGCCAATCCCGTCAGCACGGCGACAACCGCGAAAAGCGTTACCGTTTCCGGCGTCGCGATCAACGTGTTCAGATAGCCGACGAAGCCCAATGTGATGACCGCCGCGCTGACGAGACCCGTCGTCGCAACCAGAAGCCCCACCACGGTGCCGAGGATCGGGCTGTGAAACGCTTCGTTGAGATAGACCGCCTCGCCGGCGCTGACCGGATAGCGGCCCGACAGTTCGCCGTAGGAGAGTGCCGTCAGTCCCGCGACACAGGCGGCGACGAGGAAGGCCACCGGACCGTAAATGCCGGCTTCGGTTGAGACTTTCCCGACCAGCACGTAGATCCCCGCGCCCACGGTCACGCCGACGCCATACAACGTCAACAGGATGAAACCGAGCCCCCGTTTCAGGGCCGGTTCCCCGGCGCGGTCAATCATCCAGTCCTCCCAACCGCCGGCGGACTTTCTCCGGTCCGCTTCAGCTCATTCTTCAAACGCACACCAGCGAGTCTAACCCGGACCGGCCAGTGATGCGAATGCGCCAGATCAAACCGGTCCGAGCCCGACGGACCGATGTCACATCGAAACTTCAATCAAATATGGGCCGGGTTCGGCCAGGCCGCGCCCGAACTGGTCGCACAGCTCTTCCATGCTCGTCGCGCGGGACGCCGAAACCCCATATCCCTTGGCGAGATGCACCCAGTCGATCTTCGGCCGGTCGAGGGAAAGCATGTCGATGGCGTTTCGGCCCGGATTCTGGACCCCCACCTTGCGCATCTCCCCTTGCAGGATTGCATAGGAGTGGTTGGCGAAGACAAGGGTGGTGACGTCCAACCCCTCGCGCGCCTGGGTCCACAAGGCCTGCGCCGAATAGAGACCCGCACCGTCGGCCTGCAACGAGACGACCTTGCGCCCCGGCGCGCCGATGGCCGCCCCGGCCGCAAGCGGCGGACCGATCCCGATGGCGCCGCCGGTGATCTGCAGCCAATCGTGCTCCATGGCGGAATTGGTCATCGGGAAGAACTGCCGCCCGGTCGTGATCGACTCGTCCGCCACGACGGCATTCTCCGGCAGCATGGCGGTCAGCATCACGGCGATCTTGTCCTGGTCGATCGGACCGGTCGGCAATCCCGGGCGGTTGAGTTCGTTGACGACCGGCGCGGTGCCGCGCGCGCCGACAGCATCGGCCAGGGCGTCCAAGGTTCCGACCAGATCGTAATGCGCTTCCGCCAGCAGATGGACTTCGCAATCCTCCGGAACCAGACGGCTCGGCGTGTTCGGGTAGCCGAAGAAGGCGACCGGTTCCTTTGCGCCGACCAGCACCAGATGCTTGTAGGCTGACAGCATGGCCAGGGCCTGTTCCACCACATAGGGAACCCGGTTTACCGCCACGCGTCCCGCGCCGCGGGCGACGCGTTTGTTGGAGAGCGGCGCGAAAAGGACGGCCCCGGTCTTCGCGGCGATCCGGCCGGCGAGGTCCAGGCCCTCCGCGCGCAGGGCGCGATCGCCGATCATCAGGGCCACCGGCTCACCCGATTTCAACAGTGCCGCAATCCGGTCTATGGCTTTGCCTGAGGCGACGGGCGCGTCCGGAATGACCGGGGCCGGAGCCGGCCCCTGCGATTCAGTCCAGGCGATGTCGGCCGGCAGGATGAGGGTCGAGATTTGCCCGGGTGCGGTTTGGGCCGCCCGGATCGCATCGGCGGTATCGCGCCCGACGGTATCGGCCGAGGCGATGGTCCGGACCCAGTCCGAAACCGGCCAGGCGATCCCTTCGATATCGGTGGTGAGCGGCGCGTTATAGGCCAGGTGTTCGGTCTTGTGCTCGCCCACGACATTGATCATCGGCGTCCGCGCTCGGCGTGCATTGTGGATATTCGCCAGCCCGTTGCCGAGGCCGGGTCCGAGATGGAGCAACGTCGCCGCGGGCTTGTCCGCCATGCGGGCATAGCCGTCGGCCGCGCCTGTCACCACCGTTTCATGCAGGCCCAGAACGCAGCGCATGTCCAAATGTTGGTCCAAGGCCGCGACGAAATGCATTTCGGAAGTCCCGGGATTGGCGAAGCATACATCGACACCCCCGGCCAGCAGTGTCTTTACCAGGCTTTCGGCCCCGTTCATCGCCCACTCCGTGAAACTGTTATCGCGGGCTGAACAAGGGACGCCCCCTTCCCGGCCCGCCCGATTAGGCCGGGCGGGGAGAGTGCCACGGGGACTGGGCAAGTCCCAGTGCTTTGTTGGAAGTTTTGTTTGGACCTCTGTTCCTAAAAGCGCCTCATGCGTGACCCGATATATAATCGCGCATCGCCTCGGTCTCATGCTCCAACTGACTGATGCGGCGTTTGACGACATCGCCGATGGAGATGACCCCGATCAGCTTTCCATCCTCGCCCACCACCGGCATGTGACGGAACCGCCCTTCGGTCATCCGCTTCATCAGGCCGTCGGCCGTGTCATTCAGTGTGCAGGTCTTCACGTTGGCGGTCATCAGGCTCTCGACGTTGTGTCCCATCACGTCCGTGCCATGTTCGCCGAGGCCGCGCACGATATCGCGTTCGGACAGGATGCCGACCAAGGAGCCGCCCGAATCGCAGACGACGACAGCGCCGATTTTCATTTTCGCCAAAAGGGCCACGGCTGAGGCGATCGAATCGCCGGGCGACGCCGAGACGATGTCCGGGCCTTTGTACTTCAGCATTGCAGCGACTGTCATACTCGTTTCCTTCCCTTGTTAGCAGGTCACGAATTGATAAGCCGGTCCCCCCGATTTCACGTCCGCATCACCAGATACGCGATCAATGGTCCAATACTGATGAATCTGCGTCTGGTCCGCCCGTGACCTTCCTCACCCGTTCCTTGTTCTTCTTGGCCCTTTTGCGGGCTTTTCCCGGTTTTTCGCCATACAGGCTTGTCGTTCGCCGGTTCCGTACCAGGATAGTATCACCGCAAACCCGTTTTGCCGCAAATGCATCTGGACCGTATTCGACTTATTTACGGGCCATGGTCGACCGCCCGCCCGAGCGCGCGTCCTAAAAGGACGAGCCCGGCGTTTTCAGGAATTCAATCTCGTCCGCCGTCGACTCTCTGCCCAGGACCGCGTTCCGATGCGGGAACCGGCCGAACCGCGCGATAATGTCCCGATGTGCGAGGGCGTAACTCAGATACTGGTCGTTCTCCAGCGCCTCGAAATAGGGGATGCAGGCCTGCTGATCGGCCAGATCCTCGCTGTGCTCGAAAGGCACGTAGAAAAAGACCCTCCATTCTTCCGCCACCGCCTTGTCATGGCCCTTGGCGATCGCCGATTTGGCGAGGGAAAGGGCTTTCGCGTCCTGGCCGAAGGCGCGCGGATCGTCCCGGAACAGGTTGCGGGAAAATTGATCCAGCACAAGGACCAGCGCCAACGCCCCCTCCGCCGTTTCGGCCCAGTCATCCAGATCACCCCGGCTGGCCGCCGCATGCAGCGCCCCGAACCGTTCCCGGATCACCCGGTCATAGCCGTCATTGCGCTCGAACCATTGTTGGGGCGTGCTCTCCTCGAACCAGAATCGCAGAACCGATGAACTGTCTTCCGTAAAATCCGCCATGCCGCGACCGCCTTTTGTTCCGTTTTCAGAAAAGATCAGCCTTCAGGCCGGGACTTCAATCCCAAATCCAAGAACCCGGGCGATCGGTCCGCGAGAAACATCATCCGGCAAGCAGCGGGGCCTTGTCTAATTTTTCCCTAAAAGGCGGCTTGCACGGGCGTTTGAGCGGGGCTATATAGCCGCACCGCGTCGCCCCGCCCAGTTGGATCGGGGACCGGCCGGACACATGCTTGGTCGCGGAGTGTAGCTCAGCCTGGTAGAGCACTGTCTTCGGGAGGCAGGGGCCGCAAGTTCGAATCTTGCCACTCCGACCAACACATCTTCCCGTACATCGAAAATCGATCTTGGAAGCATCACCGCGGCGGGCGGCATGCGGCTGTGCCGATGCGCGGGCAATGAAGCGCATTGCCGTCTCGGTTCGGCCCCTTTTCGAACTTTCCGTTAAGCCTCCGGTAACGGTTCGTCGTGTAACATCACGGCATGATGTCGCCCCTTACCGAATACTGGATGGCCCGCCGTAATATGGCGGATCTTCCGGTCTATGCCGATTTCGATCCTTTGGAATGCCGGGAAATCATGCCCGACCTTCTGGTCCTGCGCGTCTGCGCGGCACCGCTCGATTTCGAATACAGCCTCATTGGCAGCAACGTTCGCGAAATTCATTCCGAGAATCGGCGCGGTCAACGCATGTCGGCAATCGACGGCCAAGGCGAGGGCTCAAGACTGTGGGGCCTTCTTGCGAACGCCCTGGCCCAACGCGACGCCGTGACCTTCTATTCGCCGTATTCAGGGCCGCTGATCCAAATCGACGCGATCAAAAGCCACGTGACCCCTTGGACGGACAAGGACGGCAATATCTCTCGCCTCGTCATCCATGTCTGCCGGAATTCGCTGGATGCGTCGCGGCAAGCATGGTTCGAGCAAGCGCGCGACAGGCTTCTGGAAAACATCGTCGAAAGGCGGGCAGCCTAGCACTTCGCAACCGCCGGCATTAGCCGCCCCTTCAGCCGGGGTTTTGCGACACCCAGACGCGCGCTTCCCTGATGCTGATGAGCACCTGGCGCTCATTGTCATCGTATTTGCCGGCGACGGCCTCCCAAAGACCAAGAAGGCGGCGGTCAACCAGCTTCGCGGGAACAGTCGCTATCCGCAGTTTTCCGAGGCGGGCGTCCGGCGGGTTTGCGCTGAACACGCGCTCCATTCCCTCATAATCATAGTTGCTCAAATCCGCATCGCGCATATCCCAGACGAACCCGCGCAGCGGGAAGTCCAGGGCGGTTGCGTTGAACAGCTTTATCCCCGTCAATATGTCGTCGGCCGACACGACGCCGGTCAACCGGAACTCTATGATCCCGGCCTCCTTGTCGATCTGCATGCTCGTCACTTTTGCGCCCTTTCAAAACACAGCGATGCGAGAGGAAGCGAACCACCCTGCAAGATTGTCCAATAATTGTCTTCTAATATTGATGGGCGACGGGCGCCTATCGAGCGTCGGGCACCTGCGTGCCTATATAGGTATCGGCGCACCCGTTCGAGGGTTGCAGGTTGGTGGCGATTATCCTGCGGCCATCGAACCGCATTGCGAAAGGAACGCGGTTCCTGCCGACCAATTCGCCCGTCCAACTGTGGTCTTCATCGAAACGGCCGTCGACCAGATAATAGCTCAAGCCGGACTTGACCGTGAATGCGAATACGCCGTTCTCGTCGACCGAACCGACCGTCCCTCGATTGCAGGCCGGGTGGTCCCGGCCAATGGCTTCGAAACTATATTCGCCGGCCAAGCGGTGATCGAACGCAGCGGCCGGGTTTACCTGCGCCAGGATGCCAAGCAAGACGCCAAGCCCGAAACCGGCCTTCCCCACCCCGCCGACAAATTCAGCCGCAAAACTCAAAAAACGAGAAAATTGACACCTAATCATCTTCGACCCTTAAAAATATTGAACCGGCCTGAACAATCCGGCTTCGTTTTGAGGATTTGAGGGACGTCCCCCCCTGGTTCCAATGAGAATCCCGACCGTCTTTAAAGCTCTTCCAACAGCATGGCCGACCGTCACTGCAATCCGGCTGGGTCGACTATCCCGCGGCCGCAACCGATCGGGACGGCCGCCGCGGCGCGGATCAGGTCGCCCAACGCCGCATCCGTCGCAATCACGCCGCGCAGGCCGATCCTGACCTCCCGGATCAACAATCGCTCGCCATCCTTCCTGCAGGTAAAGGCGACCCGTTCCCCGGTCCCGGGCCCAAAGGCCGCGTCGAACTTTTCCCGGATATCCCTTGTCGCGACCTCCCGTCCCACGCGATCGGCCAGGAACGCCCCGACGGCGGATCGGTTGATCTCCTCCATCAGGCGAAGGGCGTCGTCGAAATATTCATCGCCGCCGCCGGCGGCGCGGTAGCACGTCCCGTGCTTGACCCATTCGTGGCGGTGCAGAAAGCTCGCCGTGCCGGGCATCGCCGTTTTCAACTCCGCCTCGGTCGCCGCATCCACGCCCGGGTCGGGCAGGTCGGCCCAGTCGCCGTTCTCGTCCAACGCCCGGTCGGCCGCGAGAACGCCGCAATAGTCGTTCCCTTTCGGCTGTGGCCAGAGGCCATGCAAAGAGAGTTGCCGCGCGGCGACGGGCAATTGCCCCGCGTTCAGCCGGATACATTCGGGCTTGTTGGGGCGGTATTCGCAAAAGGCGGGCTGCCAGGTCAGCGCCAGAAGATTGTCTTCCGACTCCGATGCCCGTGCGGTGTAAAATCCGCCGCTCAAGGCTGCAACAATCAGAGCGCAAAGCGATCGGACGGCAACACGTCCCGCCCATGCCATAGGTGTTTTGACCGATAACGTCATGGCCTCATACGCGGCAATTTCATGATTCAATGAAGGTAGTCTCAACGCCGACCCAAGGCTCCATAAGAGATTTCACGTCTGGGCCATTCACGTCTGGGCCATTCACGTCAGAGCCAAAGGCAACGGTGTCGGCTCGTCCAGGACTTTACCCTGTCTTGCCCACGCACGAGCGTCCGCCACCAGAAGAAACACCTGCCGTTCGACAACGTCGAGCGATCGGCCCATTTCGATCCATTCCTTAGCGATCTTCACACCTTTGCCTTCGTCGACCACCGCGGCGATGCGTAAATTGGGGTCGGCGGAATCCGGGAGGGGTGTTGCCTGCAGTGTTGCGGCGAGCCCCTCGACATCAAGATTGTCGAGCGACGTTCCCCGCATATCCCACACGATGGCCCGCAGTTTCTGTCCCTGCGGGCTGGCGCGCAGCATCGCCAGACCGTCCACGATTGCCATCGGCGTCATGGCGCCGGACACACGAAATTCGACAACGCCGTGCGCCCAATCAATTTCCATTGTTATCGACAAGACCAACCTCTTAATTACTACACTATAGCATTATGAAACAAAATTTCTCGTGCCTGAAAAATCCCGACAGATTCAGCGCGTATGATTCGCGTGCCGGTATAATGCGCAGAAATGATTTAAGAAGTTACTAATTCTTTGTCGCCGCCGGACATGTTGCCCGGGCGGGGGGCTTTTCCTACTGGCTCAAATCGGATCCCAGGAAAATACGTCGCCGCTGCGCTCCAAGGGCGTCAGGCTGGTCTTGAAGGCCGGCAGGGCGCGTTCGGCAATGGCTTCCGGCGTCCAGCCTTCCGCCTTGTGGACGCTGCGGATC
>Ga0070727_10004015_pt1 | contig 12815 bp, 7 predicted proteins | sample tdAd472_FD_66722 | JGI IMG/M metagenome (GOLD analysis project Ga0070727, IMG submission 66722) | Marine sediment microbial communities from the Atlantic coast under amendment with organic carbon and nitrate - tdAd47.2 | ecosystem: Environmental > Aquatic > Marine > Coastal > Sediment | place... | reverse complement strand
CATCCCTGACCTCTGGCCACGCTGATTCTGAAACACGATCCATCCACGCTCGAATCCTCTCGACTTCACCCCGGAAAAACCAGGTCAAACGAGGTATCCGGACAGACTCCTAGGTCCGGCCTACGGAGAGTCCTCTACCCGCCGCGAAGCGAATAGACAGTGTCCCTGCCCGCAACTTCCCTTGAGCCAATTGAATCAGACGTCACTGCGAGCCTACTGTCGGCAACGCTCCAGCTCTTTTCGGATTGCGTCTTCGTAGACCTTCGGTTCGGGGAAGTTTGTGGGTGACGCGAAGGCGTTCACAACCTGGTCGACGGTCGTCGTGAAACTGCCGCCCTTCTTGAGACCACGGAGCGTTCCGGATTCAGCTTCCGGCCCGATGTTGTACCACATGAAAGTCAGCGAGCCCGGCTGCGGCTCGTATTCGAGCAACGATCCGCCGAGCCTTTGCTTAATCCGCTCGTAGACAGGCTCCGGACAGATGAAATACAGCCCTTTCCGGCACAGCGGTTCGCGTCGCAGGACATGCCCTTTGTAGATGAGCTGCGGAAGGATTCGCTTGGAGACGTTTTCCCAGTTGAATCCGCCAGACTGTCGGCCCTCGAAGACCTCGCCTGCCATGTAAGCATCGAACACTTTTCGATAGCTGCCGGTTGTGTCGATCGTCTGCACCTCAGCGGCTACAAACTGGTCCAGAGTCCCGTCGTCGTTCAGCAGTGCCAGAATCCAGTCGACGAAGTAACCGCCGGTCTCGCGGCGATTGGGGAGCCGCAGCTCCTTGCCCCATCGCTTTCCGAAGACTGCGACTTTTGAGCCGCTCGTGTCTGAGGTAGAGATGTCGCTCGCGTTAACGAGCTGATGGCCTGGTCCAAATGCCGAGTCACTAATGTCCCTGAGGATCCGGTAGTCGTCCGCGTACAGACGCTGAGGGCAACAGATGACCGGCCCAGCATTCGAAGGCTTGAGTGTGCAGGAGCCGCTGGGAGTTCCGTCGCGGAACTGTTTCTGACAGGCGTTGCCGACGAAGGGACAACTCGAGTTTTCTCGTGCAGCTTGTGCGTTCGGGTGCTCGTCGAGCGGGGCATAGCCAAATAACTCGGTGAAATCGAGAGCCACTCAGGTGTCTCCTGTGAGTTGCGTCCAGTCCCACGTAATTGCCGGCCTGATTAACTGACGGCTTCCAGCTTTCGGGACTTCCGGAGCATCTTTGCCACAGCCTGAGCAACGGCCTTGGCGAGGAGCGGCGGAACGGCGTTTCCGACCTGTCGAAACTGCTCGCCACGGGAGCCTGCGAAACGAATCCGGTCGGGAAATGATTGCAGTCGCGCCGCCTCCCTGACTGTCAACGTTCTTTCCTGGTCAGGATGGATGTAAGCGCCCCAGTGGAGATCGCATTTCGTCAGGATCGTGCAGGCCTGGCCATCGGGACGCAGCCGGCCATAACGTTTTGTATGGTCGCTCCGCTTGGCCTTTTTCATTCCGGCAGGCAGCAAATCAAACGGAATGTCCCGCCAGCTTCCGCCCTGCGGAATGTGCTTCAGCCGCTTCAGGTTGATCTCGGACAGGTGCGGCGCGACATGGTGCGTCAGCTTCTTCGCCCCCTTCCGCATCAGTTGCTGGTACTCGGTAAGCGGTTCCGTGCCGTAGTCGCATTCTTCCTGGCCTTCGCGAATCCTGAGTTCCGGCAGGTCTGAGATTGCGTCGTAGATCGTCGTCAGCGGTTCGAGCGTGTGACGCTTTGCGTACGCAAAGAGGGTATCGGAAGTGTCGCCGTGAGTTGGTTCCGGCCAGGAGACAGAGTCGTCGTCACGGCTCGCCACGAAGAACACACGACGGCGTTCCTGAGGCACGCCGTACTCTTCAGCCTTCAGCGTCTGGTGCTGGACGTGATAGCCCATTGCCGCGAGCGAGTCGTGGATTTCCTGAACGGCTTTTCCACCAGCGATGCTCAGAATTCCCGTCACGTTTTCCATCACGACGAATCGCGGCATCACGCCTTCGACGATCCGCAGATACTCGCGAAACAGTCCGGATCGCTCGTCGTGCATCCCTCGCTGGTGATTGTAAACACTGAATGCCTGGCAGGGCGGGCCTCCGACCAGCACGTCGAGTTCGCCTTCGCTGATTCCAGCGGCATCAAGCAGGTCGTCGACGGCGATGTTCTCGATCGGCCCTTCCAGAAAGGGTGTTTCCAGATGGCTGAGCTTGTACGTTTTCGCCGCGAACTCGTTGAAATCATTGCCGGCAAGTATGCGGAAGCCCGCCTGCCGGAACCCTTCGGACAGTCCGCCAGCTCCGGCAAACAGATCGACGACGGTCGGTTTCGGCGATGATGCCATTTGCGTTGCTCTCCATTGCGATCAAATGCCCCTGCGACCTGACCAGTCGTTGGGATGCGTGGCGTCGCACACGGCGGCGGGAACCTAGGGAATTCGCTCTTCGACATCTACTCAAAACAACGACGCAGCGAAATCATGTCGAGGATTCGCAGCACTGACACAAATCCGGAAGATGCGATGTACACCTTAGTCCGAAGCCTGCTGGACAGGAAGTTTCGATTCTTCCGGAACTCCCCGAAGCTCGAAGGCCGCCCGACATCCGCATCCCAGGCCTGTCCTGCGCGCTATTCGTCGACGGCTGTTTCTTTCACGGGTGCCCGGTCCACGGAGGGTGGCTGGGGGCGAGTGCAGCGAGGCCCCAGTTGATCGAGACTGGCTTGGACCATGACTCCGAAACGTCGCCATCGCCGAAACTGCAACGAATCGGGGCACGCTCAGGGATTAAAGTTTTCCTGCTACCAGCGTTTTCGTTTTCTGCAGGCAGAGCATTCCTGTCGATCGCAGGCGGAGCCGATCGATGAGACGAAGATCGCTGGGGGCTCGCTGCACTCGACGCCAGCCACCCATCACCCGTCCACACGCCACCCCTGTTCCATCGGGCAATACTGAGCCACGCGGCCCTCCGGCTGCGGCGTCTGGCATCCACTCCGCGAGACGACAGGCCGGTCACAGCTGCTTGACGCGGTAGCCTTTTTTCTGCAGGCGGCTGACGAGGCTGTTCTCGCCGATCAGGTGGCCGGCTCCGACAATGAACATGGCTGTTCCGGAAGAATCGAGTTCGGTTTCGATGACGGCCATCCAATTCTCATTCCGGTTGTCGAGCAGAATTCGCTTCAGCGCTGGGAACCTGTTAAGCGGGCGGTTCAGTTCTTCGAGGGCCGCGACGTCGCCCTGCTTCCAGGCGCGGATCAGGTCCAGCATGCTCTCCTGCGTTTCGTCGGCCTCTTTGAGAGCCATGCGCAACATGCCCTCCTGGTCACTCGCGGAGAGGCGGTTGAACATCGTGATCTGAAACTCGGCGGTCTCCAGAGCCAGCACGGGCTTGCCGTCTTCCTTTGCCTTACGGGCATAAACCAGATCGACGCCGTCTTCCGCCTTCGCTCCCAGCCGAGTCGCTTCGAATGACGCAACAGTCATTGCCGCGATGGCTGGCCGCAGCTTTTCAAAGGCCGACGCTTTCAGTTTCCGCTGTTCACAGAAACGTCTCAGCGATGCCAGAGTCTGATCGGAAACATGGTTCTGCAGAGTGTCGTCTCCGTCGTACATGCTCAGTCGCAGAAGCAGCTTCGTCGTCTCCGGCGACTGAGCCTTGTCGATATCGACTTCCAGCCAGAGCCGATCGGATTTCTCATAGGCAACCTGGTAGCTCGACGGAAACGGTCGATCCTGTGGTCTGAGCAGGTGAACTGAACCAGCAAGATAGATCGACGTCTTCTCGCCGGTGACTTTCCAGACGCAGGACTTCACCCCGTCCTGAGCACTCACCGGAATCGATTGCGTGAGAAGCACGCCAAAGACGATCAGCAAAGCCGAACTGCGGTATCTCATCACGCCAGCCTCCGGTCCGGAAACTTCAGGTTTCTCATCGATCACTCTCTGGCCGGTCGAGGGAACCGACCGGTCGAGTCCGTCGATCGTTGACGGTACCCGCTGCCAATCAGACCGACAACCTGCTGCCGGCACATCCTCCGCGCCTTCGCTCGGCGACACGACGGGGAGTTGAGCACCGCCCGGCACGAACCGCAGACACGGCACAACGATGTGTGTGAAACGACGTGTCTGAAACATTCTGCGACGACACGCCAGCACCACAGAGAGCGTCCCTCACCCAGGAAGTACGGGCGTCGAGATACACGCCTCGACGCCGCATCGGTACGCTTCCCGGTTCTATCTCAGGTTTCCACGCCACGCGACGAGGTCAGCCATGCGGATTGCCAGTGGGGGAGTGCAGCACGAGACAAACACGTTTGCGTCGACACCGACGCCGCTCGCGGACTTCCTCCGCGACAGCGACTGCGGTCCGGAACTCAGCGGCGGCGAGACGATCTTCAGCCGCTTTCGCGGGACGGGTTCGATTCACGGTGGCTATATCGACGGAGCAGAGGCCGCCGGCTTTGAACTGCTGCCGCTGCTGACCGCGCGGGCTCAGCCGTCGGGCGTCGTCGAGCAATCCGCGTTCGACACGATGCTCGGCTGGTTTCTCGAACGCCTGAAGCAGGTCCTGCCTGTCGACGGAGTGCTGCTCGACCTGCACGGCGCGATGGTCTCGGAAGATCACGAGGACGCAGAAGGCGCATTCATCGCAGCGGTCCGCGAACTCGTCGGCCCGGATGTGCCGATCGTCACGACGCTCGACCTGCACGCCAACATCACGACGCAGATGGCCAAGCAGTCCGACGTGATCATCGGCTTCGACACGTACCCGCACGTCGACATGGCCGAACGCGGACGCGATGCCGCCGAGCTGATTGCCAGGATGGTTCGAGGAGAAGTCGCGCCCGTGCAGGAGTATCGTCAGCTGCCGCTCGCCACACTGCCGCCGATGCAGTGCACGCTTCGCGAACCCATGCAGACACTCATGCGCCGCGTCGGAGAACTCGAAGCCGAACCAGGCATCGTGACGGCAACGGTCTCGATGGGCTTCCCCTTTGCCGACATCCGCGACATGGGCGTTTCGATTCTTGTGACCGCCGACGGCGACGCAGACCTCGCGAAACGGAAGGCGGACGAACTGGCGGGCTGGCTGTGGGAACTTCGCGACGATCTGCAGCCGCAACTCACAACGATCGAAGACGTCATCCGCTTTCGCAACGAGCATCCCGATGACGGCCTGATCGTTTTCGCGGACGGTTCCGACAATCCCGGCGGCGGCGCTCCGTGCGACGGAACGGTCGCCCTGCGAGCGATGATCGAAGCCAGTGTTGAAGGCGGAGTCGTCGGCGTCATCTGCGACCCGGAGACTGCCGCCCAGGCTCACAAGGCGGGAGTCGGCTCGACAATTTCAGTGCGCCTCGGAGCGAAGACCGATGATCAGCACGGCTCGCCGATCGAAGCCGACGCCTACGTTCGCACGCTCAGCGACGGTCGCTACCGTTACCGAGGCCCCATGCTGCACGGCGTCGCTGACCAGCTCGGCCCGACCGCGACGCTGGTCGTTGGAGGCATTGAGGTTGTCGTTTCGACCTACCGTCGCCAGTTGCTCGACGCCGAAATGCTCCGCATCGCGGGGATTGATCCGACAAACCGCCGCCTGCTGGTCGTCAAGAGCGCCGTCCACTTTCGAGCCGACATCGGCCCGCTGGCCGCTCACATCTTCGACGCCGACACACCCGGCATTCACCGCCCGGACTTCACCTGCTTCAACTATCAGAAACTGCGACGACCGCTTTATCCGCTGGATGCTGACGTGAGCTTCCCACTGACGTGAGCTTCCCGCTGTGATGGATCGCAATCCTGGTAGCTACGCTCGCCAGAGCGTGGAGTCCCAGTGGCGTCCCACCGTCGGACGACGGTAGCTACCACCAGAATTCCATCAATCAGAATCTCTACCCGAACAGTTCCAGCAGCGGCGTGCCGTGGTCGATGATCTGCGTCGGGCGGCCTGTGGCGTCGGGCAGGCGGAGGTTGGGATCGATCCCCAGCGCATGATAGATCGTCGCCGCCAGATCTTCGGGGCTCGTCGGCGGCGTCACGGCGTAGGCCGCGTCCTTGTCGGTTTCACCGTACAGGCCACCGCGACGAATGCCGGCTCCAGCGAGCACTGCCGGGAACAGCGTGCTCCAGTGATTGCGGCCCCAGTTGGCGTTGGCCTTTGGCGTGCGGCCCATTTCGCCCATGCAGACAACCAGCGTTTCATCGAGCAGACCGCGGTCTTCGAGGTCGACCAGCAGCGTCGACAGCGCGGAATCGAGCGTCGGCAGCAGGTGCTTCTTCACGTCGTCACTGTTGCGATGCGAATCCCACGAGTAGCCGTCGACGCAGTCATAATGCACGGTGACGAACCGCGTGCCGGCTTCGATCAGCCGCCGGGCCATCAGCGTTGACTGTCCGAACAGATGCCGCCCGTAAGCGTCGCGGAGCTTCGCCGGTTCCTGCGTGATGTCGAGCGCCTGCCGCGTCTTCTCGGACGCCACCAGATCAAGCGCCCGCTGCTGAAACCGGTCGTAAGCGGTGATCGCGGTCGACGTCAGAGCACGACGGCTGTCATCGAACTGCGAGAGCAGGCTGCCGCGCCGACTGACACGATCCAGTGTCACTGCCGCGTCGCTGACCAGCCCCTCAATCTGAAACGTCAGCTCTTCATCCGTCACGTCCCGCCAGTACGGATTGTCTTTCGAGTCGCGTTTGTCGATCCGCGTATTGACCGGGTCGAAGCCTCGCCCGAGCCAGCCCGCGGTTTCTCCGGGACGCCGCAGCTGCACACGGTACTCCTGCAGCCGACCGAGGAAATTCGGGACGACGACATAGCTGGGCATGTCGCGCGCGGCTTGCGGATGATGCTGCGTCAGGTACTCGACGACCGAGCCCATCGACGGCCAGTCCTGCGAAGTGACGTTGAACCCGCCGCCGATCGGCAGGTGCCAGCGATGCCCCGTCTGGATGTAATGCCCGCCGCCGCTGTGATCATTGAAGCTGTGACTCATCGTCCGAACCACCGTGAAGCGGTCCGAGACGGCAGCGGTTTTCGGCAGGTGCTCAGAGATTCGCAGGCCTGGCGTGCGCGAAGCAATCGGTTTGAAGGGGCCGCGGATGGCATCCGTCGCTTCGGGCTTCATATCGAACGTCTCATGCTGCGCTGGTCCTCCGAACAAAAAGAGGAACACAACGTTCTTCGCGCGAGCATTCCGGAACGGATCGGCGGCCTGAGCAGCCAGCACCTGTGGCAGATTCAGTCCCAGCAGTCCGGCACCACCCGCCTGCAGCACCTGCCGCCGCGAGAGTGCGGGAAACTTCGAGCGCTCACAGGTCCGACGCGGGTGACCGAGGATTTCGAGCATCACACAGCTCCTGAACAAGACGACGAATTCGCAACACGGCGGGCACTTGATCTACTCGACCGCTCTCAGAGCGGCAACGGAAATCGGAAGGCGACTCCTTGTCGCGACCGTCGCCCGACGGTGGAGACACACGTCGGGCGATTTAAACCACTAAACCACCACGCTCTGGCGAGCGTGGCTACGGCTTACGACTTTCCTGTCAGAGCCTTCAAACGCTTCTGAGCATCAGCGGCGAACTCAGACTCGGGAAACTTCTTCAGCAGGAGCTGGTAGTTTCTCGCGGCCGCGAGTCCGTTGCCGAGCTGCTCGTCGCACTTGCCGGCCTGCAACAGCGCGGCGGACTGCCATTCCGGAAAGCTGTAGAGGCTGTCGACTTTGAGGTACTCCTCGAGCGCTCGTTCGGGCTGCTTTTCGAGCAGCCAGGTCTCGGCGATCATGAACTGAGCCTTCGCAGCCGTCTCGGTGCGAGTGCCGAACTCGGAGCGGATCACGCTTTGAAACGCGTCACGGGCCTTGTCGAAGCGGGCCTGCTGTTTCCAGGCTCGACCGACGACCTCGTCCACCTGGTACTGCACCGGCGACTTCGAATCGATCGATCGCAGCCGGTCGGCCGTCTTCAAAACGTCGTCATACTTCTTCTGCCGGAACTGAGTTTCCGCCAGCAGCGGCCACGCGTGCGGAAACCATTCGGTCTCGGCGATCTCTGGATTCTGCGCCTGCCCGACCAGATCGCTCAGTAGTCGTTCGGCGAGTTCGCTGCGACCGAGCCGCACTTCGCCATCGGCCAGGCGGAACTTCGCTTCCGTCAGGTAGCTGCTGTTCGGAAAGCGTTTCGTCAGTTCGTTCGAATGTTCGACGACATCCTGCCACGCCTCCGTTTCAACCGCGATGCCGATCAGCCGGTACAGCGAATCTTCCTGGACATCGGCGGCGGCTTTCGCATCGTTCGTCAGCTCAGCGAAGGCTGACTTCGCGGGCTCAAGCTGGCCGTTGATCAGATCGCTCTCGGCCAGGCTGTACCGCGCGGCGGGAGCATGTCTGCTGTCAGGATGCTCTTTGACCAGTCGCGTGAAGACCTCGTCGGCTCCGGCGTACTGCTCGTTCTCGTACAGAACGAGAGCCCATTCATTGAGCACCTGATCGTGCTCCGCGACCTTCGGGTAAGCATCGGCGACCGCCTGGTACGCAACGTTGGCCTTGTCGATCGCCGCTGCCTGAGTCTGCAGCCGCGCAACCTGCAGGCCGGCGAGGAACGCGTTTCGCGATGGCTGAAAGTTCTGAAACGCGGCCTGAAACGCGGCGATAGCTTCTGCGGCTTTCCCGCCCTGCTGCAGCGCGTCGCCGGCCATGAACGCGGCCTCGGCGGCGAGATCGTCTTTCGGATGCTGCGTCACGACCTGTTGAAAATGCGTGTTCGAGTTTGCGAAGTCACCCTTGCGATACTCAGCCCACGCCTGCCCGGACAGAGCGGCCGCATGAAACGGCGACTCGACGCCCGACGCCGACAGCGTCTGGAAATAACGAATCGCCTGGTCCCACTCCTTCGCCTCGAAGGCCGCTTCCGCGACGGTCTGCAGCGTTCGCGACACGACGGGACTGCTGGCGTGTTCGCTGGCCAGCTTTCCGACGGAGGACTCGACGTCCGCCCACTTCGCTCCCCGAGCCTGCGCGATCGCGAGCAGACTGAGCCCCTGATCGTGACGCTCGTCCTGCGGGTTGTTCTTGAGGAAGCTGTCCGCGGCCTGCGTTGCGTTGTCGAGCTGCCCGGCTTCGAGACTCAGGTGAGCGTACATCAGAAGTGCGTCGCCGCTGCCCGGCTGCGGAGTTTTCAACAGGTCGGTCGCCAGCGGAGAAATCGCCGCGAGCGCTCCGGCATTGTCGCCCTGACTCTGCAGCACGCGGGCAAGCTGCAGCCGCGCATCAGCCGTCGTCTGAACATTCTGAGATTCGGCCAGCACGCCGCGGTACAGCTCGACCGCTCGCGACACGTCCCCGTCTGCGGCGCGCAGTTCGAGAAACCGTGCGCGCTGCAGCTTCTGGGCAAAGCGAATCCCGCTGGTTGCGAACTCGCGGTCAAACCGGTCGAGCACGAGTTCGGTCGCCTGCAGTTTCTGCCTGCGAATGGCGGCGTCATCTGTCGCCTCAGCGGAGCGCAGCATCGCATCGGCGGCGAAGTACAGACTCTGATCGGCAAACTGCCCCTGCGGCCAGCGGTCGGCGACTTCCAGAAACCGCTGCTCGGCCTGTTCGAGATTCCCCGCTCGACGCTGACACGCAGCCAGTTGAAAAACGACGGACTCGGCCAGCGGATGCTCCTTCGCACGCCCGGCGACATCGTTCAGCACAACGACCGCGTCTGCGAATCGATCGAGTGCCTTGAGCGTCAGCCCGCGCCAGTAACCGGCGGTGACAGCCTGCTCGACATCAACTTCTGCCTGCTGAAACAGCGGCAACGCTTTCTCAAACTGCCCGAGCTGATACTGAGCGAACCCGCTGTTCAGCCGCGCCACGGACACGAGCTTGCTCGTCGGAAACTCGTCCGCGACGCGCTGGTACTCGACGATCGCCTGCGGGTACTGCTGCCTGGCGAACAGCAGATTGCCGAGCGCGAACTGAGCGGCGTCCGCGCGATCACCTGCTTGATCAGCAGCAACCTCGCGATAAGTGGTGACCGCGTTGTCGACATCGTCGAGAGCTTCGTACGCCTGCGCGAGCCCGAACCTCGCCTCGACCGCCATGCGGCCTTTCGGAAACAGCTCCAACGACTTTTTGAGGCTGCTGACCGCCGCTTCGTGCTTGCCGAGTCGCCGCTGAGCATCGCCGAGGTACGCCCAGGCGAACTCACGAAACGGGTCCGTCTGGTGCTTCGCGAGCGCCTGCAGAAAGTCGTTGACGGCCCGCTCCAGATCGCCGAGCTGATAGCTGCACTCGGCGATGCGATAGTCCGCGTGAGCAACTTCCGAACTTCTGGGAAACTTCTGCACGAACCCCCGCAGCGTCGTCCGCGCGGCGTCGAACTTCTCCCGCTGAAGTTGCGTCAGGCCGAGATAGTACGTACCCAGCGGCACCTGCTCGTGCTGCGGATGCTTGTCGAGGAACCTTGCAAACGCGTCTTCGGCCAGCGACCAGCGTTCTTTCTGGTACAGCCCCTTCGCCGCCAGAAACGCATCGAGCCCTTCATCGGCGAGCAGTGTCGAAGCGCCGAGCAGGCTGCCGATCACGGCCAGCAGCCCGAAACACATTCCGCGTATCCATCGATCTGAGCGAACGAGTTCCCGTCCGGCCATCAGTCTTCTCCCGAGAATCTCCGCAGGTTTCTGTACACAGCCCGGCATCGTATCCGCCCGCAAACTCCCGCGCAACACACCGTCCCGCCGATCATTCCGCATTCCTCACTCCCGATTCCGCATTTCCCCGACGCTTTCTCCCGGCCACCCGCTGCCGTAAAACTCACCGAGTTTCGCACTCGGAAACCGACGTGAATAATGAATTTCGTAGCTACGCTCGCCAGAGCGTGGTCACCCACCGTCTGGCGACGGTAGCTACGACACAGCTTCCCTGATTGGCCTGACCGCCCCCCCCCGCCGCCATGATCTTCGTACTCGATAACTACGACTCGTTTACATACAACCTGGTCCAGCGACTTGGCGAGATCGACGCGTCGCTCGACATCCGCGTCGCCCGCAACGACCAGATCACGCTGGACGAGATCGCCGACCTCGCCCCCGAGCGGATCATCATTTCCCCCGGCCCCTGCACGCCCGCCGAAGCCGGCCTCTCGCGAGAGGTCATTGAACGCTTCGGCCCGAACGTCCCGCTGCTCGGCGTCTGCCTCGGCCACCAGTGCCTGGCCGAGGTCTACGGAGCGACGGTCGTCCGCCACGAACGCCTGATGCACGGCAAGGTCTCGCCAGTGATCCACGACGGCCAAGGCGTCTTCGCCGGCATCGAATCGCCGTGCGAGGCAACGCGTTATCACAGCCTGATCGCCCTCGAAGATTCGTTGCCCGACTGCTTCGAGATTTCCGCCTGGAGCGAATGGCCCGATCACCCGCGAGAAATCATGGGCCTCCGCCACCGCGAGTACCCCATCCACGGCGTCCAGTTCCACCCGGAAAGCTACCTGACCGCCGAAAACGGCATTCAAATGCTGCGCAACTTTCTCGCGCTGTGACCCGAACCGACGCCGAGTCCGAAAGTAGCGGAAGGACGCAAGCCCTCCGGCCAGACGTAGGCCCAACGGGCCGGCGATATGCCAGCCCAGGACGCAGTCCTGGGGACCAGAGTGATTTGATAGGGCCGCCCCGCTGGGGATTTGGACGTTTGTTCAGTCGATTTCCCAGGGCTGCGCCCTGGGCTGGCATCGGGTCGGGCCTGAAACGCCGGGCTGCAGTTGGGCGACTGATCAGCTCACTCTCCCCCAACATGTGCCTCGGAATACAGAATATGCTCTGCTTTGGGGGTGACGGGGGCTTTTGCTGGCTGCGTTTTCGGCGCCCCCTCACCCTGCCCCTCTCCCCCGCATTCATGTCGACTATGAATTCGGGAACGTCCAGCGGGGAGAGAGGGAACCAGGATGGCTGGTCGCGTCCCCTGGTGACGTAGGCGGGCGGGGTGATAAACTTCGCAGCCTCTGCGTTGAGGAACGCGTCGGATGTGAGTTGCCCACAGTGGCACCTCGCTCCGCGAGGTCAGCCCAGTCCTCAGGCTGACGCCGCGGAGCGGCGTGCCACTTTCGACGGGACAATTCTTCGGACGCTTCTTACGGAAACTGCTTCTCGAACGGATGCGATGCCATGTCGGACAGTCGTCCCTTTGCTCATCTGCACTGCCATACGACCTACTCGACGCTTGACGGAGCCACGCGCCTCAAAGACCTGATCAAGAAGGTCAAAGATTCGGGCATGAATTCGGTCGCGACGACCGACCACGGCAACATGTATGGCTCGTTCGAGTTCTACAACGCGTGCCGGGCGGCAGACGTCAATCCGATCGTCGGCCTCGAAGCGTACATCGCACCCGGCTCGCGGTTTGACCGCACGGGAGCGTCGCGACAGAAGGAAGCGGCCTGCCATCTGACGCTGCTCGCGCAGAACCGGACCGGGTTCTACAACCTGATCAAGCTGACGTCGAAGGGCTACCTCGAGGGCTTCTACTACAAGCCGCGAATCGACAAGCAGCTGCTGGAAGAGTGCAACGAGGGGATCATCTGCCTGTCCGGCTGCGCGGCGGGCGAGCTGTCGCAGCTCATGCTGCAGGACCGGCATGACGAGGCCGAGAAACTCGTCGAATGGTACTCGCGTGTCTTCGGCGACCGCTTCTACATGGAGATTCAGAACGCCGGGATTCAGATCCAGAAAGACTGCATGGACATGACCGTGGACCTGGCCAACAAGAAGGGCCTGCCACTGGTTGCGACCAACGACGCTCACTATCTGAACCGGGAAGACGCCGACGCTCAGGACGTTCTGCTGTGTAT
>Ga0070727_10004014_pt1 | contig 12817 bp, 10 predicted proteins | sample tdAd472_FD_66722 | JGI IMG/M metagenome (GOLD analysis project Ga0070727, IMG submission 66722) | Marine sediment microbial communities from the Atlantic coast under amendment with organic carbon and nitrate - tdAd47.2 | ecosystem: Environmental > Aquatic > Marine > Coastal > Sediment | place... | reverse complement strand
TCTCGGTCCTGCCTATGGCTTTTTGCTTTCCGGGGTATGACACCGCAGGGAGCGATCTTCCGCCACCGGCAATCTGCGCCGAGACGTGGCATAGTCAGGTCATGGCGGCACTTGCGACCCCTTCGGTTCGTCTCTTGGTGGGCGGCTATGCCCAGACCTGGCATCTGGGTCGAAAACGGCCGGTCAGAGAAACCGTCGCGCACTGGCGCGACTTTGGTGACGGGGTTTTCCCCTTGCCGCACCCGTCCTGGCGGAATACGGGATGGCTGAAAAAGAACCCCTGGTTCGAGACCGAGCTTCTGCCGGCCTTGCGGTCCCGGATTTCGAACGCTTTGGAGACGACAGATGACCCCGCTTGATCAGGCCTTCGCCCGCATGATGGCCGAGCCAGAGACCGACGCCTTTCGCCTGCGCTATTACGAGGTGTTGGCCCAGAACCCGCTCTATCTTTTGCTGGACGGGGCCAGCGGCGACACGATTCAACCGACAGAAATCGAAATTTCGGGGACCCCTTATGTCCTGGCCTTCGACAGTGAAGCCCGACTGGCCGATTTCGCGACGGGTCCGGCGGATATGGCGGCGATGACGGGCGCGGAATTGGCTGCGATGGTCGCGGGCAGTGCCTATGGGATTGGCCTGAACCTTGGCGTTGCCGCATCGGAATACCTTCTGCCCTCGGACGCGGTCGCGTGGCTGGCCGGGATGCTGGAAGGCGGCGGCAATTTTCATGACTGGAAACCTGAAAGCCTGCATCGCCCCATCCATTTGGACGGCGAATTTGCCACAGCCCTTGCCGAACGGATCGCCACCCTCCCCGGGCTTGCAACCGAAGCCTGGCTGTCCGAGGCGCGCGAAGGCGATGCGGAACCGACCTATCTTTTTGCGATTGCCGGCGCCGCCCGCGCCGATCAGCCCCGCATTCGTCAGGCCGTGCTGGATGTGGTACGGTTTTCTGGCGTTTCGGACATCACCCTCGATATCGGCTTCTTTGAATTGGACGACCCGCTGATCATTCCGATGAAATCACTGGGCCTGCCTTTTCCCTTTCCGCCAGCGCCCGAAATTCCGCAACCGGCAGCCCCGGGAATGCAACCGGGCAAGCCGCCAAAGCTGCACTAAGAACGCTCCTGCGCCGCCACGCTGGTCATCGCCTCTTCGATGGCATGGATCGCTGCTTGGGCGAAGCTGCGCATCACCATGATCTCGACCCCGTGTGGAATATGGCTGATAACCACCATCATGTGCTGCAATTCGCTGCGCGCTGTCGCCCCACGTTTGAAAACCGAGGGCCGAAGGTCCAGCGGCGTCAACCTGGCCATCACCGCCAAACTCTCCGCGCCGGTCAGCCGCATGACAGCCCAGCCATCGCTTTGATCTGTCAGCGCAGCGTGTTTGGCCAGCGTGGCCGAGGCCGCCTCCCCGCCGATCAGGAAACACTGTCCCATCCCGGTCCAGACAGCCCGCAAAGCCGCCTTGCCCGTGACACGGCCAGGTTTCGGAAACGCCATGCCATGAGCGTCTTTCAAAGCCGCCGATGCCGCCTTTTGCTGCCCCTGAAAAGGCGCGATGGAGGTGATATGTTCGGGCATGGCCTCAACCAGAGTCAGGCCACCCTTCTCTAGCGGCAACAGCCCTTCGCCGGGTGTTCTTGCAATCAGGTTAACCACGGAGCTTGCCTCCTTCGGGGTCCAGAAAGGTCGGGTCGACCACCTCGCAGCGCGTTTCGACATCGCGAACGAAATCTTTCATCACCACTTCTTCGCCGATCCGCGCGCGACCATTTTTCAACAGCGCAAGCGCGATTGGATGGCCCAATGTGGGCGAGAAACACTGGCTGGTGACAAAACCCTGATCGTGCTCGCGGTCCATCGGATCGCCCATCGTGAAAAGATGCGCGCCTCCGGTCAGCATTTTGACGGCCCCGGACGGTTTCAGACCGACCAGCTGTTCGCGATGCGCCCCGTGGAGACCCGCGCGCTGGCTCATCGCTTTGCCGATGCTGTCCTTCTTGGCCGACACCATCCGTCCAAGCCCAACATCATCGGCTGTGGGGCGGCCAAATATCTCGGCATGGGTGACAAAGCCCTTTTCAATCCGCAGGACATTCAACGCCTCGACTCCATACCAACCGCCGTCAAACGCGGCCGCGGCGGAATCCAGCACGCGGGCCAACGCGTCGCCATACCGCGCCGGAATGGCAAGCTCATAGGCATGCTCGCCTGAGAATGATATTCGGAACAGACGGGCGTCGATGCCGCCGATACGGACCGGACCGCAGGCCATGTATCCAAAGCTGGTATCGTCGATCGGCTTGTCGAGAACCCGGTTCAGCACATCGCGGGAATTGGGACCCGCGATGGCAAACTGTGCCCATTGCTCGGTGACCGAGATCACCTGCACGTCCAACTCGGGGAACAGAACCTGGGCAGCAAATTCCAGATGGGTCATCACCTGGCCCGCTGCTGCTGTGGTCGTGGTCATCAGGAAGTGGGTGTCGCTCAGACGCGCCGAGGTCCCGTCATCCATCACAATCCCGTCTTCGCGCAGCATCACGCCGTATCGCACGCGCCCGACCTTCAGGGTCGAGAACATATTGGCATAGACCCGGTCCAGAAACGCCGCCGCGTCCGGCCCTTGGACGTCGATCTTGCCAAGAGATGTCACATCACACAAACCGACCGATCTGCGCACCATCTGTACCTCGCGGTCGCAGCTTTGGCGCCAGTTCGCCTCACCTTTCCGCGTGAACCATTGCGGGCGATACCATAGCCCGGCTTCAACGAAATGCGCCCCTTTTTCTGCGGCAAACCCATGACTGGGGATGAACCGTTCGGGCTGAAAGCTTTTGCCCCTGCCATGCGCCCCGAGCGCGCCCATCGACACCGGCGTATAGGGTGGGCGGAATGTTGTGGTGCCGGTTTCCGGGATCGAGCGCCCGGTCAGTTCCGCCATCACCGCCAGCGCGCCCATATTCGAGGTTTTTCCCTGATCCGGCGCCATCCCAAGCGTGGTATAGCGTTTCATATGCTCGACCGAGCGGAAGTTTTCCTGATGCGCCAGCTTCACGTCCTTGGTGGTGACATCATTGGCCATATCGAGCCATTGCCGCCCCTTTGCAGCGCCAACATGCCAGAACGGGGTGAGGCCAGTCATGCCGTCCTCCGCCTCGGGCAGCGCCGCACCCCGAGGTGACTTCAGGCCCAGATCCTTCAATGCCGCCTTCACCGCCGACATCCCCGAAGCCATCGCCGCCGCCGTTGACATCTCGCCCACCGCCGCACCCGCCGGAATCAACCCCGGCACCGCGTTTTCGGCCGGGACGAATGCCGCGATATCAGCGCGCCAAACCGGACGGCCATTCATGTGGCAGGTCAAATGCACGCCCGGATTCCAACCGCCGGACACTGCCAGACAGTCGGTCTTGTACACATAGCGCCCCGAAGCCGTGCGGACCGTAATTTCGCGGAGCGCCTTTCGCCCTTTGGTGGCAACCACTTCCGCGCCAGCGATCAGGGGGTAGTTGCCGAAGGTCTTGGCATCATTGCGGGTGTCAATCACCGCCTCGACTGCGACGCCCGCAGCCACCAGATCCAGTGCTGTCCGATGTCCGTCGTCATTATTGGTGAACACCGTCACCGCCTGCCCCGGCGCGCAGGCATATCGGTTGAGATAGCTGCGCAGCGCACTGGCCATCATGATCCCCGGCCGGTCATTATTGGGAAAAGCCATCGGCCGCTCGACAGCGCCAGCGGCCAGGACTGTCCGCGCCGCCGCAATCCGCCAGAAGGTTTCAATCGGCGCCCCATCGGGCGCATCGGCCAAATGGTTGGTAACCCGCTCCAGTGCTCCGTAGGTTCCGCCATCATATACCCCGGTGATCGTTGTGCGGGGCATCAGCCGGACATTGTCCATCGACGCCAGTTCCGCGACCACGCCATCGGCCCAATCGGCGCCGGATTGATCGGCAATGGCGAATGTCTCGCTCAGCAGGCGACCGCCGAATTCGGCGCTTTCATCGGCCAAGATGACGTCCGCGCCCGCCCGCGCCGCAGTCAGGGCCGCGATCAGACCGCTGGGACCTGAGCCAATGATCAGCAAATCGCAATGGGCAAAAGCCTTGTCATATTTCGCCAGATCCGGCGACCCCGACAGGGCCCCCAACCCGGCCGCACGTCGGATCGCCGGTTCATAGAGCTTTTCCCAAAATGCCTTCGGCCACATGAAGGTCTTGTAATAAAAGCCTGCGCTGAAAAACGGCGCCAAGAGGTCGTTGACCGCCAACAGGTCATATTCCACCGACCCTATGCGGTTCTGCGACCTGGCCGAAAGACCGCGAAAAATCTCTTGCATCGTGCCGCGTACATTCGGCGTGATCTGATCACCCGTGCCGATCTCGAACAGGGCATTCGGCTCTTCGCTGCCCGCCGTGAGGACGCCGCGCGGGCGGTGGTATTTGAAGCTGCGCCCGACGAGTTTCACATCATTGGCGATCAGCGCTGACGCCAGCGTGTCACCTTTGCACCCCAGAAGGATCCGACCATCGAATGAGAACGGGATCTGATGACTGCGGTCGATCCGGCCACCATTGGCCAGGCGGCTCATGACCCGCTCCGCTTGGCTGTTTTGGCCAATTGGACCGAGAAGAACGCGTGTGTTGTCACGTCCCGTTCCGCCACCAGCCAGGCACGGCAGCCCAACTCGTGGAACCAAAGTTCCCGGTTTCGGCCCGCCGGATTTTCCCGCTGATAGACATAGTCGGAAAAAGCCTCCTCACCGGCATCCGCTGTCGGGCGGTCCAGCAGTTTCGCGCTTCCCCGATAATGAAACTCGCGGCTGTCGCGGGGACCACAGATTGGGCACTCTATTCTCATATTGCTTGTCCGTTTACACACCGTTCGAAAAACGACCGGGCGCTGGTGTCAATGCAGGTTTGGCGTGGCACCGCTGCTCTCCTCGTCAATCATCCGCCCTTGTTCGAACCGTTTCAACACCAGCTTGTCCGCCGCCGGATGATGATTCCCGGTTGCCATCAAGTGCGCGAAGACATGGCCCGATGCCGGCACCGCCTTGAACCCGCCGTAGCACCAACCGCAATTGATGAAGAAATTTCCCACCGGCGAGATGTCGATAATCGCCGAGCCATCCATCGACATATCCATGATCCCGCCCCAACTGCGCAGCATCTTGGCCTTGCCGATCATCGGCATCATGGCCATCCCGGCCTCGGCAACATGCTCCATCATGGGCAGATTGCCGCGCTGTGCATAAGAGTTGTACATGTCGAGGTCGCCGCCAAAGACCAGCCCGCCCTTGTCGGACTGGCTAATATAGAAATGCCCCATCCCGAAGGTCACGACACCGGGCAGGATCGGCTTCAGACCTTCGGTCACAAAGGCCTGCAAGACATGGCTTTCGATCGGCAGGGTCAACCCCGCCATCGCCGCGACCTGGCTTGATCGCCCGGCGGCGCACATGCCGACCTTGCCGGCAGAGAAATACCCGCGCGAGGTTTCGACGCCCTTGACCACACCTTGTTCGACCCGGATCCCCGTCACTTCGCAATTCTGGATGAGGTCGACACCACGCATATCTGCGCCGCGGGCATACCCCCAAGCCACGGCATCATGACGTGCCGTGCCGGCGCGTTTTTGGCGCAAACCGCCATAGATTGGAAATCGTCCGTTGCGATGATCGAGATAGGGATATTCTGCCCGGATCTGCTCGCGGGTCAGCAATTCAGAATCGTCTCCCTGCATCCGCATCATGTTGCCACGCCGCGCAAAAGCATCCATCTGCCCATCGCTATGGGCCAGATTACAGACCGAGCGTTGGGACATCATGGCGTTATAGTTGAAATCCTGTTCGAGATTCTCCCACAGTTTCAACGAGTGGGAATAGAACTGCGAATTGCCCTCCAGCCCGTAGTTCGCCCGTACAATCGTCGTGTTCCGCCCAACATTTCCCCCGCCAAGATAGCCGCGTTCCAGAACGGCGACATTGGTGATCCCGTGGTCTTTCGCCAGGTAATAGGCCGTCGCCAGACCATGGCCGCCGCCGCCAATGACGATCACGTCATAATGGGGCTTCGGCTCGGGATTGCGCCACACCGGTTTCCAGCCCCTATTGCCGGTCAACCCGTTCCAAAAGACACTCCACGCTGAATATTTCATGCCGCCCCCTTAAGCATTGCCTTCCATAGAAGGCGAAAGACCAGGGGGCCGCAAGACGAAATTCGACGGATTGTGACCCTGTTTGCGACCGCTTTAGCGGACCAGCTTGTAACGGGCTGCGACAGCGGTCGGGCTGTCCTCATCTTTGCACAGACCAAGCTGGGCCTGGGCCGAAAAGGTGACGTCGTCATTGGCATATATCCGCAAGCCTCCGACCCCATTGGCCTTGGCCGCCAGATGGACGCCGCCTTCCACATATAGAAGCGCGTCATAGGCCTCCATATTCGAAGCTGAGCTGAAATCGCCCTTGGTATAGACCGTAACACCGCCACCATTCGTGCAACTGTCATCAGCACCCAGACGCACGCCATTGGCGCCGTAGACGGATTTGGTCCCGGTGCTTGTGGTCACCAACACCACATCCTCAAAGGATGAGTTGTTGCCAAGCTGGAGGTTGCATTCCGAAACGATGACAACCTCACTGACATTGGTATTGCGGAAAAACTGGGCCTTGCTCCCGTTTGAACCGCCGCAAATCACCTCATAGATGCGGCCTGATTGAAACGCGGTATACCGCACATCCTTTGCCGAGATCGTAATCACCGAGGCCGCCGTGTTGATATAGCTCGGCTGGTTGGCATAATACGGGTTGAGGAAATTCGCCGCCATCGCGTCCACATCGGGCACGATCGGATCTGCCGGAACGTCAGTCGAAAAGACGTCCTGATAGGTCAGATCGGCAGCACTTTCCGACGTGCCCCGCCCGACGACAGTGTCCATCCCGACCGATCCCGGCCACTGGATGTCGTCTTCGGACTTCACCAGCAACACGGCCTCATCGGAATAGGTATTGCTGTTGTTCAGCTTGATCCCCTGCACGCCGTAGATACAGTAATCGTTATAGACAGCGTTGTTCGAGGTGATCTCGAAACTGCCATTGGTCGCGATATCCGGTGTTGTGCAGGAGGTGACAAAGGCGCTGATGGCCTCGGCGCTGATATCCCAGCTTTGCAACACACCAAGCCGCAGCAGGAATGTCGGCAAGGCGTTGTTATTGGCCTCGGTCCGTTGGGCGACCACGCGCACAGCATTCACACCCTGGTTGGTCTCGGTAAAGGTAAGATCAGCCGTATTCCATTTGCCGAAGGTGATATCGTTGCTGGTGATGGCATTGCCAACGGAATCCGCCGTCAGGTTGGCATTGGCCAAATACATCACAGCATTGCGGACGGAGTTTTTACCTTCATTATCGACATTCGCTTGGCCAGCATTCTGCAGTTCTACCACGGCCGCATGGGCTGTGGAATCGGCGGCAATCTGCAACATCGCCCGCACCCGGCGGGCATTTGTGCTGTCGAGTGAGAACCCAGCGAACCAAATGACCAACACGCACACGGTTAGTGCAAGATGGGTCATCGTGCCCCGTTCATCCGAAGCAAAACGATTGACGTGTTTTCTCATATAACGGGTCACGGCCTTGTCCTTCCGCCCCTACTCGTTTCGCATCGTCACCGATGCATTGATTTGGAAATCCGACGAGTCCGTCAGGCTTCCGATAAGCGCGACATCCGTCACCTGACGTGAAATTGCTACGGTCACGTCGGTGCCGCTTGTCACCGTCACGGTATATGTCTGGGAATCCGAACCGAGAACGGCCAGCGCCCATTCGTCGGCGGCGTCCGAGGCCAGTTCACCCACCGAAACACGGCGCGCGGTTTCCCGGGCAACTTCCCACATCTGGCTTTGGGCAAAAAGAACACGATTCAGATCGAAAGAACCGACGATGATCCCGGCAATCAACGGCAGCCACAGAACGAACTCGAACGTCGCGTTGCCGTCTTCTCGCTGTAGGAACCGCCGTAGCATGATGCTGGTCTTCTCCCGGTGTCGAATGCAAGGGCCCGGGAATCGGCGCCCTCGCGCGTCTTGTGAAACAACACCTCAATCTGGGCGAAAATTTGAACGTTGAGCGGAGGAATAAAGGCATTCTCCCAAGATGCGCATCCCCCGGTTGTATTTTGGAAAATGACCCAAACTGATCGCATTTTCGGCCTTCTATGGCCGCATTCTTTCAACAGTTTCGCGCCTGCGGGAACGCTCTGGCGGGGCGCCTAGCGATCAGATTCGCGACGGAGGACACAATGGCAACCATACGCAAAATCGGGTTATCCTTGGCTTTGGCGACCGGACTCGCAACCGCCGCCCCGGCTGAGGTGGTCATGCTGGGATCGGTCGCGGATTTCAATCCCTACAACTATCTTGACGATGACGGCGAACTGCGCGGCTTCGAAAGCGAATTGGCGACACTGATCTGCACACGCGCCGGATTGACCTGCGAATGGGCGCTGGAGCCATGGGAAAACCTGATCGACGCGTTGCTGGAGGACGAGTTCGACGTGATTTTGTCCGTTCTGCAAATCACGGCCGAGAACGAGGTGATCATTGACTTCACCGAGGAATATTTCCCAGCCGACCCAAGCGCCATCATCGCACGCGAAGGCGAAGGCCTGCCTTTGGCCGGGTCGATTGTCGGAGCCCAGGCGGATTCGCTGCAGGCTGGCTATGTCACCGAACAGGATTGGACCCTGTCGGCTTTTGAAACCCCCGAGGAAGGGATCGAGGCGCTGAAAAATGGCACGATTTCCGCCTTTGTCGCCGATCAGGCCTATCTCCAGACTTCGGTCGACCAGACCCCGGATCTTTTGGATTTTGTTGCCACCGAAGTGGTCATCGGTGGCGGGATTGGCATGGCGGTTCGGGAAACCGATCCGTCCCTTCTCAGCCAGTTGAACGCGGCGCTGGCCGCGCTGAAAGCCGACGGAACCCTTGATACGTTGATCGGATCGTGGTTCGACGGCCGCGACCCCGGCTATCGCACAGCGCTGTAGCGGGTGGAAATCGGGCAAGGAATTTCATTTCCTTTTTGTTCGTAATCCCGTGGTAGGCTGAATGGATTGACCGGTCGCAGCACCGTGAGGGATCCATGAACACACAATCTGAACCAAGTTTCCGCCAATCAGTCGACCTTATGTTCAATCGCGCCGTTGCGCTCATGGACATGCCACCCGGGCTTGAGGAAAAAATCCGCGTCTGTAACGCGACCTATACTGTTCGGTTCGGCGTGCGTCTGCGCGGTCAGATCCAGACCTTCACCGGATACCGCTCGGTCCATTCTGAACATATGGAACCTGTCAAAGGTGGCATTCGCTTCGCGATGAGCGTGAATCAGGACGAGGTGGAGGCGTTGGCCGCCCTCATGACCTATAAATGCGCATTGGTCGAAACGCCCTTTGGTGGCTCAAAGGGGGGGCTTTGCCTCGACCCGCGTGAGTATGAAGAATATGAGCTGGAACTGATCACCCGCCGCTTTGCCTATGAACTGGCCAAGCGCGATCTGATCCATCCCAGCCAAAACGTGCCCGCCCCGGACATGGGCACCGGCGAACGGGAAATGGCGTGGATCGCGGACCAGTACGCCCGTATGAACACGACCGATATCAACGCACGCGCCTGCGTCACCGGCAAACCTCTGAATGCTGGTGGCATTCAGGGCCGGGTGGAGGCGACAGGCCGCGGCGTTCAGTATGCTTTGCGTGAATTTTTCCGCCACCCGGCGGATTCCGCCAAGGCTGACTTGACCGGAACACTCGACGGGAAGTGGGTTGTTGTTCAAGGGCTTGGGAATGTCGGCTATCACGCCGCGAAATTCCTGTCCGAGGAAGACGGCGCCCTGATCACAGGCATCATCGAACATGACGGCGCCCTTGTTCACGATGGCGGGCTGGACGTGCAGGCGGTAAAAGACTGGATCGCGGAACATGGCGGCGTCCGCGGCTGCCCGCTGGGGCAATATGTGGAAAAGGGATTAAGTGTTCTGGAAAAGGAATGCGACATCCTGATCCCCGCCGCGATCGAGGGTGCGATCAACATGCACAATGCCCCCAACATCAGATCCAAACTGATTATCGAGGCCGCCAATGGCCCGGTCACCGCCGGCGCGGATGAGATCTTGCGCAACAAGGGCGTGGTCATCATCCCCGACATGTATGCCAATGCCGGCGGTGTCACGGTCAGCTATTTCGAATGGGTCAAGAATCTCAGCCATATCCGCTTTGGCCGAATGCAACGCCGCCAGGAAGAAGCGCGCCACCAACTGGTCGTGAATGAGTTGGAAACCCTGTCGCACGATCTCGGCAAGACCTGGACCTTGTCCCCAGATTTCAAGGAAAAATATCTGCGCGGCGCGGATGAGCTGGAACTGGTCCGCTCTGGTCTCGACGACACGATGCGTGCCGCGTATCAGGCCATGCGAGAGGTTTGGCATGGTCGCGAAGACGTGCAGGACCTGCGTGTCGCGGCCTATCTCGTCTCTATCGACCGGGTTGCCAAAAGTTATCGCGCCAAAGGGCTTTAGGGACAGGGGGCACCGACGCAACCGCGTCTGCCCGTCCACCCAAGACATTCGGATGATCTGACGCGCAACCAAATCTTCAACAGCTGCGCAAACCCTGATCAGCGTGGCGCGAGGATATCGTCAATCACGGTGGAAAATCCGGTTTCCGGGACGTCCGCCATCGTATCCTCAACCGCGTGAACGCCAAGGGCGGTTCCCCCGTCGCGCGCAAGCTCTGACTTCATCGCCTGATCCGCCACTTTGTCATAGGCGTCGGCCAGTGCGGTTTCCCTGATCGTCCGATAAAACTCCGCCAGCGAGCGGTTGCGCAGGGCAAATAACAAGAGATCATCCCGCGCGCCTTCCTCAGCGTTGACAATGGCCGCTTTCAACAAGCCCTCAGCCCGCATGTGATCACCCCGGATCTGCATGATCCGCGCCGCCTGTCCCAGGATCACGCCATATTCTGGCAGGCCCGTTTCACCGGACTTTCGGATATCGGCAATGGCAAGCCGGATCAGGCGCTCGGCTTCGGCCAGATCGCCTTGCCGCAGCAATGCCCGCGTGGTCACAAGCAATGCCCCACGATAGGCCTCGCCCCGATTGGCCCCCAAATGCTCGTAGGTCTCGATGGCCTTTTGGCCTGCCGTGGTCGATTCCGCCACCCGTCCAAGATCACCCAATAGATTGGCCAGTGCTATGTTGGCCTCGGCGCCGTACAGGCTGTCTTTGCCGAACATGACCTCAATGACCCGCACCCGCTCTTCGGTCCATGACCTTGCCAATTCGTAGCGCCCGGTGATTTTTGCCAACAGTGCGAAATCCTCAAGATCGTCCATGTAGTTAAGGGACGCTGCGCCATGGAACCACTTTGCCGCGTCCAGGGCGCGCGACAAGGTGGCGTGTGGCACGTCATAAGATTTCATGGCCCAGCGTGCTTCCAACTCGAAGTGAAGCGCCAGATAGATGGCCTTTTTCATGCCAAAGCCACGCGCATTGGTGATCGGGTAACGTGCATCAAATTCGGCGCGGGACAGGCCACGCTCATCGCCGAAGTTTTCCCGCGCAAGGCGCATCACCTGGTCCGACAGGCTCAACGCGTAATCGTAGTGACCGCGCGCCAACCTAGCGTCGAAATTCGCCTTCAGCCGATCAAGCTCATCCTGAAATCCGGCATGCGCCGATCCGGCCGCCAGCAACAGAGCAAGCGAAACAGGCGCCACCTGGCGGGCCGCCGTTCGTAATCGGGTGTAAAACGGTTTCACGTCGCTGCTTTCTAATGCAAAAACGACACACGCTGTGGTTGTTTTGCCGCTCCTGCACACTACTCGTTTGGATTTGCTGGAATTTTCCAATCATTTTTCTGGGTGAACAATACCACAGATGCCGTCCAAATGGGGGTACGGATTTCCCTACCCCTCCGCCCAGCCTCCTCCATGCCCAAAAAGATGACCTGACGTCATCTTTCGACGGATGACATATCTCTGCGCCGCACCTCATAACCCGGTTCTTCCGGCTCCTCATCGACCATCTCTGCCGGGAAGCCTGGTGCAGTGATGTCGAGACCGGTCGCCTCTTCCAGCCGACGAATGATGTCGTCCGACTGTGCCCGTTCGCCAAAACGCGCAATCCCGTCATTGAACACCTCGATCAGGAGGGGAGAGATTTCCAGCGGAACGCCAGTGCGGTCGGCAATCGCCTGGAACAGGCCAATATCCTTCTTCACAAGGTCCATGGTAAAGGAAATGTTCCGGCTACCGTTCAGGATCACCTGGCTTTCCGTCTCGTGAACAAAGGAATTTCCTGACGAAATCCGGATCGCTTCGAAAGTCGTGCCAAGGTCCAGCCCCGCCGCCTTCATCGTAACCAGCGCCTCGCAACAGGTCAAAAGATTGGCCGTAGCCAGGTAATTGGTCATCACTTTCAACACACTCGCCGAGCCAAGCGGCCCGGTATGAAGCACCCGTCGTCCCAGCGTGGTCAGCAGCGGCAGGATCCGCTCAAAAGTCGCCCGGTCGCATCCCGCGAAGATCGAGATGTTGCCCGTCGCCGCCCGGTGGCATCCGCCGGAGACCGGGCAATCCACCGCCGCTCCGCCAGCCTCGATCACGGCCGTTCCCAACCGTTTGACCTCAGCCTCGTCGGTGGTGGACATCTCCATCCAGATTTTGCCTGTCGTGACATGCGGCAACATCTCGTCCATGACCGCAGCCGAGGCCGCCGGCGACGGCAGGCATGTGATGACCACGTCCGC
>Ga0070727_10004013_pt1 | contig 12818 bp, 10 predicted proteins | sample tdAd472_FD_66722 | JGI IMG/M metagenome (GOLD analysis project Ga0070727, IMG submission 66722) | Marine sediment microbial communities from the Atlantic coast under amendment with organic carbon and nitrate - tdAd47.2 | ecosystem: Environmental > Aquatic > Marine > Coastal > Sediment | place... | reverse complement strand
TGGACAGACGCGTGCACTCGTCGCGCATCCGGCCCAGGCGGCGGTTGAAAAACACAGCCGCAGCAACTGCGCCGATGGCTGCACCAAGCAACAGGGCGGGGAGAATTCCTGTGAACGTTTCAGTTGGTATCATTACTGTCTCAGTAAACTCCCTCTCCCTTCGGGAGAGGGTTGGGGAGAGGGGATCAATAAAGGCAACTGCATGATTTATCCCCTCATCCTGGCCTTCTCCCGGAGGGAGAAGGGATTCTCTTTTGCTATGACGGGTGATTCGTTATGTTTTCGTTCTATACGGACTTAAAGTGGCATGATGGCTAATCATAGCACTGTTCTATTTTTCTGGAATTGTCATTTATCAAGCCAGGTTAAAAGTTCCAGCGGGGTTTCGATCATGTCATCAGCCTGCCAGTTTCGGGGGTCATCCTGTTCCTGCAAATACCCGAACAGGGCGACCAGGGTATGCATGCCGGCGTTGATACCGGCTTCTATATCGCGTTGGGCATCACCGATGTAGACGCATTGTCCGGGTTCGCTGTTGGCCAGTTCACAGGCATACAGCATGGGTGCCGGGTGAGGTTTGCGTTCATCCAGCGTATCGCCACTGACAACCGCCACGGCACGGTCATACAGGTCCAGGTCCTTCAGCAGCGGGTCTGTCAGCCAGCCGGGCTTGTTGGTGACGACGCCCCAGCCAAGCCCGCGTTTTTCCAGTTTTTCAAGCAGCTCCGTGATACCGGGAAATGGACGGGTCAGCCTGGAGATGTTTTCGCGGTAGATTTCCAGCAGGCGCTGTCGTAGCGGGTCGAAGGACGGGTCTGATTGTTCCAGCTCGAAGCCCAGTTCTATCAGTGCAATGCCGCCATGGGATACAACCGGCCGGATTACCTCATAGGGCAACGTGGCCCTGTTATTCTCGGTGAGTACGGCATTCAATGCCTGCGCGAGGTCCGGCGCGGTATCAAGCAGGGTCCCGTCCAGGTCAAACAGGACAGTCCGGATTGTGCCGGGTGCTGGTGTCGTTGAAACCGGCATGAGCCGTCAGGCCTTCTGGAAGCAGGCCATGTAGTTGACGGATACATCCTGCTTGTTGAGCCGGTATTCGCGGGTCAGCGGGTTATAGACGAGACCGGTCATATTGATGAGCTGCAGGCCGCTTTGTCGCGTCCATGATTCCATTTCGGAAGGGCGAATAAAGCGGCTGTAGTCATGCGTGCCCCGGGGTAACAGCCCGAGGATGTACTCGGCGCCGATAACGGCAAACAGGTAGGACTTCGGATTGCGGTTGATGGTGGACAGGAACAGGTAGCCGTCATCTTTCAGCAGTTTTGCACAGGCCGAAATGGTTGTGGATGGCTGAGGAACATGTTCCAGCATTTCCATGCAGGTAACGGTATCAAAGCTGCCTGCCTGTTCTTCGGCCAGTTGTTCTGCTGTGATTTGCCGGTAATCGATCTCCAGTTCGGATTCATGCTGGTGCAGGCGGGCAACGCTGAGCGGTGCCTTTCCCATATCAATACCAGTCACCTGCGCACCCCGTGCGGCCATGCCCTCGGTTAACAGGCCGCCACCACAGCCGACATCAATGACGTGCTTTCCATGCAGTGGTGCATGCGCGTCTATATAGTCCAGCCGCAACGGGTTGATCTCGTGCAGGGGTTTGAACTCACTGTGCGGGTCCCACCAGCGTCCTGCGAGTTTCTCAAACTTGTCAAGTTCATCCTGGTCAACATTATGATGGTGATGATTCATTGTTTGCCTGTCCTGTCTGCCACGTAGGCATGCTCACTGATTTTTAATTGCCATGCATGGGTCTTGTCAAGGATGTTGTCGCTATCAAGGGTAGTGAGGTGACGTTCCTTGAGTACATGTTGCCCGGCCACCCAGACATCGGACACCTGTTCTCTTCCGCAGGCGTACAACAGCGTTGAAACCGGGTCGTACACGGGCCGGGTCTCCAGGGTATCCAGTTTTACAGCGGTAATGTCTGCCCACTTGCCAGGCAGCAGGGAGCCGGTTTCCTCACCGAGGCCGAGTGCCTTTGCGCCATTCAGGGTCGCCATGCGTAACAGCTGGTGCGCGGGCAGCACGCTGGCATCACCACAGATGACCTTGCCAAGCAGTGCCGCACTGCGCATCTCACCCAGCAAATCGAGGTCATTATTGCTGGCTGCACCGTCGGTGCCAAGTGCTACATTCACCCCGGCTGATATCAGCTCCTGCAGGGGGCAGATGCCGCTGGCCAGCTTCATGTTTGATTCCGGGCAGTGCACAACATGTCCGCCGGCGGTTGCAAACTGGCTGATTTCGTTGCTGGACAGTTGTGTCATATGGACAGCAATCAGGTCCGGGGAAACCAGCCCGAGATCCTGCAATCGTTGCAGCGGCCGTTTTCCGGTAAGTTCTACCGCGGTGTCAATTTCACTGGCTGTTTCATGGACGTGCATGTGTATGCCAATGTCGAGTTCATCGGCGAGCATGCGGATATGTTGCAGCGGTTCATCAGAGACGGTGTAGGGCGCATGCGGGGCAAACACGGTCTTGATCAACGGGTCGGCACGGTAGTGATCGTGAACGGCAAGCCCCTTTGAAATGTATTCATTTGCGTCGTTGGCCCAGACCGTGGGGAAATCCAGCACGATCAGGCCGACACAGGCCCGCATGCCGCAACTTGCGGCCGCACGGGCCACGGTATCGGGATAGAAGTACATGTCGTTGAAGCAGGTAATGCCGCCGCGCAGCATTTCCGCCATGGCGAGTTGTGTGCCATCGTGAACAAACTCCTCGTTCACCCAGTGCGATTCAGCCGGCCAGATATGCTCGTTCAGCCATTCTTCCAGAGGCAGGTCATCAGCCAGGCCGCGCAACAGGGACATGGCGGCGTGTGTGTGGGCATTTACAAGGCCCGGAATCAGCAGGTGTTCTGTCAGTTCGAGTTCTGCATTTGCCTGGTAACGGATGCGCGCCTCCTGTGTCGGCAGGATTTCCAGGATGCGACCTTCGCGGATTGCCAGGCTGTGGTGTTCATACACCGTGGTTTCCGGTTCAACCGGGGCGATCCAGCGACTATGGATGAGCGTGTCAACGGCTTGCATGCAATGACTTCACTGATTTTGTTTGGGTGCAAGTATAGCGGATGTATTTCCCGCCAGACATTCCTGATGCTGCTTCAATCTGAAAAAGACAAATATTATTGCCACGGAAGCACACGGAATAACACGGAAGAATAAAACCCTAAAAATCTTTTTTCCGTGTTATTCCGTGTGCTTCCGTGGCTATTAAAAATAATTGGTATTCAGCAGGGTTGATTCCGGATTTGTTGTTATCAGGCTAGGCTGCGTTATGCATGTGTACATCCTGTTGCGGGTAGGGGATGCTGATGCCGTTGCTGTCAAAAGACAGCTTGATGTTCTCCAGCAGGTCAGAGCGTACTGCCCAGTAGTCTGCTGTCTTGACCCAGGGCCGTGCATTGATGTTGACGCTGCTGTCGGCAAGTTCCCCGACGGCTATGCCCGGGGCCGGATCGTCAAGGATGCGGTCGTCGGCTGAAAAGGCGGCTTCAATTAACTGCTTCGCCTTGCGCAGGTCATCCTCGTAGCCGATGCCAAACACCATGTCTATACGCCGTGTTGAACGTGCGGATACGTTGACAATCGGGGCGCTGTATATCTGGCTGTTGGGGATCGTAATCTCGCGATTATCGCCGGTACGCAGTATGGTGCTGAATATGCGCACCTCCTCGACGACACCGGCTATGCCGGCTGCCTCGATGAAGTCGTCAACCTTGAAGGGACGGAAGATAATCAGCATGACGCCGGAAGAGAAATTGGCCAGTGAATCCTTTAATGCCAGGCCTATAGCCAGGCCGGCGGCACCAAATACGGCAAGCAGCGAGGTGGTTTGTATACCCAGTTGATCAAGGGCGGCAATGACCACCACGACCAGCAGCACGGTATACAGGATGTTGCCCGTGAACGTGGTCAGCATTTCGTCTACCTGTGCCTTGCGCATCATGCGTCCGGCAAAACCAACCACCATTTTTATGATCCAGCGGCCAATAATAAAAATTGCCAGCGCCGCTACGATACGTATACCCCAGGGTATCAGGTAAGTATTGATCAGATCCGGATCAAGTAATGTCTCAAGGTTATCCATTGAGATATTATCCATTGACTATTTTCTCCCTGTAAATAAAAAAACCCACCGCCTGAAAACAGGCGATGGGTTTGTTGTTACATCCAAACCGGTGTTTTTTACTTCTGGCGTTTTACACCAACATGAATTTCAACGCGACGGTTCAGAGCGCGGCCTTCACGCGTCCTGTTGTCTGCAATCGGGCTGAGTTCGCCCTTGCCGCTGACGTCGATGATGCTGGCATCAATGCCTTCGCTGACCATGAAGTCCCTGACGGCATTAGCGCGGCGTACGGAGAGTGCCTGGTTGTACTCTTCAGTACCATCGCTGTCCGTGTGGCCAATGACGTCAATATCAACAACGGTTGCGCCCTTGCTCTTGATCTTGTTGTCGAGTGCATGGAGTGCATCCTTACCTGCCTGCTTCACCACAGACTTGTCGTGATCGAACAGGGCTTCAGCAGCGAGTGTGAATTTTTCATAGGTCGGTGCTGCTGGCGGTGGTGGCGGTGCCTTCTTGGCGACCGGTACCAAACCGCAATCTACGGTCTGGTCTTCCTTCTTCCAGTGGCCGGTACGAACGCAGTCACCGGTGCTGTGTGTGATGTAATGCTTTTGTGAGTCACCGACGTAACCGCTATTGACGGTTCCGGCTTCATGGGCAACTGCGACATTTGCAAGCAGCATGCCGGCGGCAATTGAGCCGATCAGCCTTCCGATGTGATATTCATGTTTCATTTTTGGCCACTCCTGTGGATGGTTAAGTTTGGGTTCAGATTATGCTGCCGCTTATTCTAGACACATATTTCGGATGAAACCAGCCCCCTGTGACGATTTTTTCGGCTGGAATCAGTAGAATAACCGATTTTGCAGTGGTGTGGAAAGGCCAATAGCAGCAGATGACCAGACAAAACTCATTCCAGGCGATTGAATGGACCGATAGCGGACTGCTGCTGCTCGATCAGCGCTGTCTCCCGCACCAGCAGCACTATCTCTGTCTGCAGGATGCCGTCTCCGTGGCTGAAGCCATCCGCGACATGGTGGTGCGTGGCGCACCGGCCATCGGCATCACCGCGGCCTACGCTGTCGTGCTGTCGGCACGCCAACATCTCGAACACAACCCGGATAATTGGCAGGGGCTGGTGCAGCAGGATATCCAGAAGCTGGCTGATGCCCGGCCAACAGCCGTCAACCTGGTGTGGGCGCTGCAGCGCATGCAACAACGCCTGGCAAGGCGCGAAGCCGAACCTGTCACGTGCCTGCTGGACGAGGCCCGGCAGATACACGAAGCCGATATTGAAGCAAACCACCGCATGGGTGGATATGGCGCAAACCTTATAAATAAAGGTGATTCCGTGCTTACACACTGTAATGCCGGTGCGCTGGCAACCGGCGGTTACGGCACTGCACTGGGTGTGATACGCAGTGCCTGGGCAGAGGGAAAGCTTGTCAAGGTGTACGCCGGTGAGACGCGTCCGTGGTTGCAGGGCGCACGCCTGACGGCCTGGGAACTTCTGCAGGATGATATTCCGGTGACCCTGGTCACGGACAGTGCCAGCGCATTCCTGATGCAGGGGGACAAGGTGCAATGGGTCATTACCGGCGCAGACCGGGTGGCGGCCAACGGTGATGTCATCAACAAGATTGGCACCTATTCGCTGGCGCTGGCCTGTCGTTATCACGGGGTGAAAATGATGGTGGCGGCGCCGCTGTCTACCCTGGATATGGCTATGCCGGACGGGCAGCAGGTGGCCATCGAACAGCGGCCGACCGATGAGATATTAAAATTCTCCGGTCATGCGCTGGCAGCAGCAGGGGCCACTGCCTGGAATCCGGTGTTTGACGTAACACCAGCCAGCCTGGTGGACTACCTGGTCACCGAGGCGGGCATTGTGGCGGCGCCGGACCGCGAAAAACTGGCCGAACTCCATGATCAAGCGCCAGTGGGCCATTGAAGCAGTCAAAATTCCTGAATCTCGAATAGAGGGCCTGAGTGCCACCAGAAACTGCTGGTTTTCTGGTGTAGTGGGGTAGCCGAGTGTGCTAAAATAGTTGGTCTTTGTCGCCATCGATGCCCTCAGGCGCTGTTTGCAGCTCCAGGCAACCTATATAAGGTAGAACATAGCCCGTCCAAATGACCGATTTCGCGAAAGAAATTGTCCCTGTCAATCTCGAAGACGAGATGAAGCAATCGTACCTCGATTACGCCATGAGCGTAATCATCGGGCGCGCATTGCCGGATGTGCGCGACGGGCTGAAACCGGTCCATCGCCGTGCCTTGTTTGCGATGAGCGAGCTGAACAACGACTGGAACAAGGCCTATAAAAAGTCGGCACGCATTGTCGGTGACGTGATTGGTAAGTATCACCCGCACGGTGACACGGCGGTATACGACACCATCGTGCGCATGGCGCAGCCGTTTTCCCTGCGCTACATGCTGGTCGATGGCCAGGGTAACTTCGGTTCAGTGGATGGTGATTCACCTGCAGCCATGCGTTATACCGAAGTGCGCATGGCGAAGATTGCCCATGAGCTGATTGCAGATCTCGACAAGGAAACGGTCGATTTTGTACCGAACTACGACGAGACTGAACATGAGCCGTCCGTATTCCCGACGCGCGTTCCCAACCTGCTGGTTAATGGTTCTGCCGGAATTGCCGTCGGCATGGCCACCAATATTCCCCCGCATAACCTGACCGAAATTATTAATGCCTGCCTCGCGGTGATTGAAACCCCGGATATCGATGTTGTAGGCCTGATGGAACTGGTTCCCGGCCCCGATTTCCCGACCGCCGGAATTATCAATGGCGTACGTGGCATACACGAGGCCTACCGGACTGGCCGCGGCCGCATCTATGTGCGTGCCCGTAACCACATTGAAGATGATGCCAAGGGGCGCCAGCATATTGTATTTACCGAGTTGCCCTACCAGGTCAACAAGGCCCGCGTGCTCGAAAAGATTGCTGAACTCGTCAAGGACAAGAAGGTCGAGGGGATTTCCGGTTTACGTGATGAATCGGACAAGGACGGCATGCGCATGGTCGTTGATCTGAAGCGTGGTGAGGTTGCAGAAGTTGTTCTGAATAATCTCTATCAGCATACCCAGCTGCAGAATGTCTTCGGCATTAATATGGTGGCGATCGTCGATGGCCGTCCCCAGCTGCTGAACCTGAAGCAGTGCCTGGAAGCCTTTGTCCGCCACCGCCGCGATGTGGTTACCCGCCGCGCTGTCTTTGAGTTGCGCAAGGCGCGTCAGCGGGCGCATATCCTGGAAGGCCTGGCTGTTGCCCTCTCCAATATTGATGAAGTTATCAGGCTGATCAAGTCTTCAAGCAACCGGGTGGTTGCCAAACAGGCACTGATGGAACGCAGCTGGGAGCCGGGCATGGTTACAGCGATGCTGGAACGCGGTAGCGCTGGCGCATCCCGGCCCGAGGGTCTGGAAGATGGGCTTGGGATGGTGGAAGACGGTTACCGTCTTTCCGATGCCCAGACCCAGGCAATACTGGACCTGCGCCTGCACCAGTTAACCGGTCTGGAGCAGGATAAAATCCTGAATGAATACAAGGAATTGCTTGATGTAATTGATGAGTTACTTGCGATCCTGAGAGACCCCGGCCGCCTCATGCAGGTTATCCGGGATGAGCTTGTCGACCTGCGTGACCAGTTTGGTGATGAGCGGCGTACCGAAATCATAACCGACCGCCTGGATTTGACGATGGAAGATCTGATCACGGAAGAAGACGTGGTCGTGACACTGTCACATGCCGGTTATGCAAAGTCCCAGCCATTGACGGACTACCGGGCGCAACGCCGCGGTGGACGCGGCAAGAGTGCGGCCAAGGTGCGGGAAGAGGATTTCATCGATAAACTTTTCATAGCCAGTACACACGATACTGTTTTGTGCTTTTCAAGCCGTGGCAAGGTCTACTGGTTGAAGGTATACGAACTGCCCCAGGCAGGACGTAATGCACGCGGCAAGCCGATTGTGAACCTGCTGCCATTGCAGGCCGATGAACGCATAAACGCGATCCTGCCAATTCGTGAATTTGCACAGGACCAGTTTGTGTTCATGTCCACGGCACTGGGAACCGTGAAAAAGACTTCACTGGCCGATTTTTCCAGGCCGCGTGCCAACGGCATTATTGCGCTCGATTTGCGTGATAACGATTACCTGGTTGATGTCGCAATTACTGATGGTACGCAGGACATCATGCTGTTCAGTGATGCCGGCAAGGTGATTCGTTTCAAGGAAAGCGATGTGCGTTCCATGGGGCGTACCGCCAGTGGTGTACGCGGCATAAAACTGCAGCCGGGGCAGTCTGTCATTTCGCTTATTATCGCCAGCGACAGCCCGGTTCTGACTGCGACTGAAAATGGTTTCGGCAAGCGTACCCGCGCCGATGACTACCCGGTATATGGCCGTGGAGGCCAGGGCGTGATTGCAATCCAGGTGAATGAGCGCAACGGCAAGATCGTCGGTGCCGTGCCGGCCGATGACACTGATGAGGTTATGCTGATCAGTAACGCTGGCACCCTGGTGCGTACCCGGGTAAATGAAATTTCCGTGATGGGCAGGAATACCCAGGGTGTGCGCCTGATCAAACTAACCCGGGGTGAACTGCTGGTCGGTATCGAACGTGTCGTAGAGGACAAGGGTGACGAAAACGGCGATGATGCCGAGTAACTGAATCACAGGACTCTCCTGAATTCGGCCCTACAAGTATTGTTTACAGCAAGGTTTGTGTATGTCTGAAGTCTATAATTTTAGTGCCGGACCGGCGGTCCTGCCGAAGGCCGTGCTGCAGCAGGCGCGTGATGAGCTGCTTGACTGGCACGGCAGTGGCATGTCGGTGATGGAAATGAGTCACCGCAGCAAGCAGTACATGTCGATTGCCGAACAGGCAGAGGCCGACCTGCGTGAACTGCTGCAGATACCCGCAGAGTACCGCGTATTGTTTCTCCAGGGCGGCGCAAGCAGCCAGTTTGCAATGGTGCCAATGAACCTGTTGCGCGGGCGTTCTCAGGCCGACTATATCAATACCGGTGCCTGGTCAAAAAAGGCAATTGCCGAGGCCGGGCGTTTTTGCACGGTAAACATCGCGGCATCCTCCGAGGACACGAACTTCACTAGTATCCCGCCAGAGAAAACCTGGCAGCTTGATGCGGACTCGGCCTATGTGCATTACACGCCGAACGAGACCATTGGCGGCGTGGAGTTTCATCATATTCCGGAGACCGGTGATGTGCCGCTGGTCGCTGACATGTCATCCACCATTCTTTCGCGTCCGCTGGATGTTTCACGATACGGCCTGATCTATGCCGGTGCCCAGAAAAACATCGGGCCTGCCGGGCTGACGGTGGTGATCGTGCGCGAGGACCTGATTGGCAGTCCCGCTGACGGCACGCCTTCCATGTTTGATTACAAGAAGCATGCAGACAACGGTTCGATGTTGAATACACCGCCGACCTATAGCTGGTACCTTGCCGGCCTGGTATTCGAGTGGTTGAAACAGCAGGGTGGTTTGTCTGCCATGGCTGAAATCAATCACCGTAAATCACAGCGTCTTTATGATGCCATCGATTTATCCGGTTTTTACCATAGCCCGGTCGATACGGACTGTCGTTCCTGGATGAATGTGCCTTTTACCCTGGCGGACGATGCGCTCGACAGTGCATTTCTTGAGCAAGCCGGAAAAGCCGGCTTGTTGAATCTCAAGGGCCATCGATCAGTGGGTGGCATGCGTGCCAGTATCTACAATGCCATGCCGGAGGCGGGCGTTGATGCCTTGATTGATTTTATGGTTGAGTTTGAGTTCGCACACGGATAGCTACCGTTAAAGTAAAAAAGAGAATCCCTTCTCCCTCAGGGAGAAGGCCAGGAAGAGGGGATATAATCAAGTAATTATCCTCATATGATCCCCTCTTCCCAACCCTCTCCCGGAGGGAGAGGGGGCGAAGTAGTAATGAATTTTAAATAAGGTGATCGTTGATCTATGCAAAAAATACTGACACTGAATAATATTTCTCCAACCGGACTGGAGCATTTTCCGCGCGAAAACTACGAAGTGGCTTCCGAGATCCAGCACCCGGATGCCATCCTGCTGCGTTCCTTTAACATGCATGACATGGACGTGCCGCCATCGGTCAAGGCGATTGGCCGTGCCGGTGCCGGTGTGAATAACATCCCGGTTGATGCCATGAGCAAGGCGGGTATACCGGTTTTTAACGCACCCGGTGCCAATGCCAATGCAGTCAAGGAACTCGTCATCGCGGGCATGCTGATGGCGTCACGCAATCTTTGCCAGGCCTGGGATTTTGCGCGTTCCCTGGAGGGTGAGGACGAGGCGATACACAAGGCAGTTGAGTCCGGTAAAAAACAGTTTGTCGGTTTTGAACTGCCCGGAAAAACACTGGGCGTTGTTGGTCTCGGTGCAATTGGCGTGCAAGTCGCAAACGGAGCGCTGGCACAGGGTATGAACGTGGTTGGTTTTGACCCCGGGATAACCGTGCAACGCGCCTGGGAGATGTCATCACAGGTGAACCAGGCGGCCAGCATCGAGGAATTGCTGGCAAAGGTGGACTACGTGACATTTCACGTGCCGCTGGTGGACGCCACGCGCAACATGATTAATGAAGAGCGTCTTAAATTGATGAGGGATAATGCCATCATCCTCAATTTCTCACGTAACGGGGTCGTCGATGATGCGGCGGTCGTTGCAGCGCTTGATGCAGGCAAGTTGTATGCCTATGTCTGCGATTTCCCCAGCAACCTGCTGAAGAACCATCCGCGCGTGGTGACCCTGCCGCACCTGGGGGCATCGACCCAGCAGGCCGAGGATAACTGTGCCGTCATGGTGGTCGAGGAGGTCAGGGATTTTCTTGAGAACGGCAATGTCAGGAACTCGGTTAATTTTCCTGAAATGCTGATGCCGCGTAATGGCGGTGGTTATCGCCTTGCTGTCGTGAATGAGAACGTGCCGAATATGCTGGGGCAAATCTCTACCTGCATGGCTGATGCCGGCCTGAATATCCTTGATATGCTGAACAAGTCACGCGGCGACCTGGCCTATACGCTGGTTGATGTGGATTCTGAAGCAAGCCAGGAATGCCTGCAGCACATGGCAGGGATTGATGGCGTGCTGAATGTCAGGGCACTGTAGTCCGATGTTGCAGGGCGGAATTTATTCCGCCAGACAGACCCTGATCAGTTACTATCTGTATTCTATCCAACACTGACTGACGGTTATCCTCCGGGCATGAGCAACAACGACAAGCTTGACGATCTGCGCGACAAGATCGACGCACTGGACCAGCAGATCCAGGACTTGATCAATCAACGTGCGGCCTGTGCGCAGGATGTTGCCAGCGTCAAGCTGGCCGAAAACAGCGATGCCCATTTCTACCGGCCGGAAAGAGAGGCCGGGATTCTCCGCAAAATCGGCGACCGTAACCAGGGCCCGATGTCCGATGAGGAAATGGTGCGCCTGTTCAGGGAAATCATGTCCGCGTGCCTGGCCCTGGAAAAACCCCTGGAAGTTGCCTTTCTCGGTCCGGAAGGCACGTTTACCCAGGCTGCGGCACTGAAACAATTCGGGCACTCCGTGAAAACGGTTGCGATGGATAGCATTGACGATGTATTTCGCGAAGTGGAGGCGGGGGCAGCCGACTACGGTGTTGTGCCGGTTGAAAATTCCACTGAAGGTGTCATCAGCCATACCCTTGATATGTTCCAGGGCTCACGCTTGAGTATCTGTGGCGAGGTCGAGCTGCGTATCCATCATCACCTGCTCGCCAAGAACAGTGATATTAAAATCGAACGGGTGCTGGCCCACCAGCAGGCGCTGGCGCAGTGCCGTGGCTGGCTGGACCTGCACCTGCCAGAGGCGGAACACGTTGCCGTCGGCAGTAATTCCGAAGCCGCGCGCCTGGTCAGCGAAGATACAAGCGCCGCTGCCATTGCCAGCGGCATGGCTGCCGAGTTGTACGGTTTGACGATCCTGGAACAGAACATCGAGGATGAGCCCGACAATACCACCCGTTTCCTGGTGATCGGCAAACAGCAGGCCTTGCCCGGTGGCCATGACAAGACCTCCCTGTTGGTATCGGTACGTAACAAGCCGGGTGCGCTTTATGCAATGCTGGAGCCGATGGCGAAACACGATATCAGCATGACGCGTATCGAGTCGCGGCCGTCACGCCAGGCAATGTGGGAATACGTTTTTTATATCGACGTGGAAGGCCATCGTGAAGATGCAGCCGTTGCAAAGGTGCTGGACGCGCTGGAGCAGGAAGCCTTTGCGGTCAAGGTGCTGGGTTCCTATCCAAAGGCGGTTATTTAACAGTCCTTTGCTGTAGGAGCGGATCGCATCCGCGATATGACTGTCGGTATAAAACCCAATCGCGGATGCGATCCGCTCCTACGGTTGATTTACATGTAGGAGCGCTTTTTAAAGCGCGAATTGTTCGCGGAATGAATTCCGCTCCTACAGGTTGATGTAACCTTCATATTTAACTGGCCATGAACAAACACTTCACTGATCTTGCCGCACCGGGTGTGCGTGCACTGCAACCCTACCAACCCGGAAAACCGGTTGCGGAACTGGAACGCGAACACGGCATCCGTAATGCCGTGAAGCTGGCTTCCAATGAGAACCCCTATGGCCCGAGTCCGCGGGCAATAAAGGC
>Ga0070727_10004011_pt1 | contig 12824 bp, 19 predicted proteins | sample tdAd472_FD_66722 | JGI IMG/M metagenome (GOLD analysis project Ga0070727, IMG submission 66722) | Marine sediment microbial communities from the Atlantic coast under amendment with organic carbon and nitrate - tdAd47.2 | ecosystem: Environmental > Aquatic > Marine > Coastal > Sediment | place... | reverse complement strand
GGATTCCGCTCCGGCGGACAGCCAGTGCGGATTGCCGGCGAACACTCCGATCACCTCGGCCGGCTTGACCGCCTCCACCACCGCCCGCGCGATGGCGGGGTAGTCGAAGGGCTGCGACCGGGCGCGCAGCATCCGAACCGCTTGCCGACCCGCCTTGAAGCCATCCGCCAGGATCAGGTCGGAGTCGCGCTCACCGTTGGCCGGAATCGTCATGCGCCAGTTGCGCCGCACGTCCTCCGCCAGCTCGTCGACGTGGTTCCAGCCGCGCTCGATGCGCGCCTCCATGCCGTCGAGGTCCGCCGCAGGGGCGGCAGGACTCGAACCCGCGCGCTCGGCCCGCTCCGCGATGCTTCGCTCGACCGCCTCTCGCAGGATCTTGCCGGGGTCGTCTCCACGGTAGTCCGTCTTCAATTCATCCATCGTCTCCAGTCTCCTCGATGATCATGGACTTCCCGGTGGCACCGGAAGCAGAGCCCGACGCCGTTCTCCGGCTCGTTCGATCCGCCCCGGGACAGGGGGCGGACGTGGTGGGCGTGGAGCTTGCGGCGGAGGGAGCAGCGCTCGCAGGTTCCGACTCCCTTGTCGTCGGCGTGGCAGCGGGCGAGGATCGCGGCGCGGAAGCGGGAGCGGGCGGATGCGGCCCGAGCGGCTCGGCGGCCGACCTGGCGAAGCCTCCCGGCGCGGCGGAGGAACGTCGCGCGCTAGCAGGACCGCCCCGCTCAACATGCCGAGGCTCGACTCCAGCCGATCGACCCGTTCCTCGATGCTTCGCTCGCTCACGGCGCCACCTCGATTCGCACCCACACCGAGATCGGCGCCCCCGGCAAAGCGGCCCCGGCGGCGGCGAAGACGAGCCGACCGTCCGGGAGCGAGCACACCGAGGGCGTGATCCGATTCCCCTGGAGCCCCGCGCCGGGGTCCGTGTAGAGCGGGCGGTCCGGGAACATCGGGAGCACCGGCCCGAGCGCCGCCTTGCCCTCGAAGACCCGCCACGCGGGGACGTGCTGCCCCTGAGAGCGCCCGTGCCCGACCACGACCCACCGGCTCCCGTCGAGCCCGAGGGCCCGGGGGTCGATCCAGGCGCCGCCAGATCCGAGCATGTCGAAGGGGATCCCGGCTCGGCCGCCCCCTCGGCGGATCAGGGTGGCGCGTGCTCGGCTTCCGGCGCCCTGCCCGTCCTGGTGGACCTCGACCCAGCCGCGCGACGCCAGGGGCGCCAGGCGCGTCTCCCGCTGTTCCCCGGCCGCCCCGGCGACGAGCCGCTGGAGCCCGCTCGAGGAGTGGTGGCTCCAGATGTCGGCCGTGCCCCCCGGCTCCCCGTTGCCCGTGTGGCGGAACGTGGCGAGCCAGGAGCCGTCCGGCAGGGCCGCGACGTCCGGGTAGTTCTGCGCGGACGGGAGACCAGCGGAGGCGTCCAGGGGCGCCCCGACTGCCCCGTCGCGATCGACGGAGCGGACCCACGCCCCCTCCCCGGTCCCGCTCCCGTGCGTCCAGGCGACGAGCCATCCCCCGCCGGGGCGCGCGCAGACCCGGACGAGCCAGTCGGTCTCGACCCCGCCGAGGGCGGCCGACTCCGGCGCGAGCGGGAAGTCGGGCCCGACCGGGGACCCATCGGGGTCGAAGATCCGCCCGAGCGGCGCCATGAGCGAGTCCGGCGGATCGAAGCCCGGCCACTCGATCCCGTACCGCCCCGAGGCCACGGCGAGCGTCCAGCCGTCCGCGTCGGTCGCGTGCATCGGCTCGTCGACCAGCACGGTCGGGTTGAGCGGGTGCAGGATCGTCCAGGCCGCAGCCCCGTCGCCGGCCTCGAGGCGAGCGATCGGGAGCTGCGCCATCCACGACCGCTGCCCCCCGTAGCAGGTGACGCGCACCTCGCCCGAGGGCGTGACAGAGACCGTCGGCCACGTCGCGCGGTAGGGGGCGCCGGGGCCTTGCAGCTCGACCGTCTGCCCGAGCGCGAACGCGACGAGCAGGAGCCACGCCACGATCCCGGCGATGAGGAGCTTGATGAGGGCCTTGGTGTTCGAGGGCTTCATCGGACTCGGTTCTCCTTCTTCGGGACGTACTCGACGCCCGTGGCCTTCCCCTTGACCGTGCGGACCTCGGGCGGGGTTGCATTCGGGCCGCAGCCGATCGGGCAGACGAGGTCGGCACCGGGGGCGGAACGGTCCGTCTGCGTGACGGCGTCCTGGGCAACGGAGAGGGCGATGCAGGAGAACGTCAGCGCGACGGCGGAGAAGAGGAACGCCAGCGTCACGATCGCGGCGGGCGAGCCGTTCACGGCGCCACCCCCTCGATCACCCGCGGCGTCGCGACCTTCCCGCCACGCCAGTACGGCGCGGGATGCGGAGAGCCGTCCGGGCGTTTCGCGATGATCGGGTGCGCGAACCGTACCGGCCCGCAGTCGATCGGGCCTCCGTAGTGCGGGTGCGAGTCGTTGATCGCCATCGACTTCGACGTCACCACTTCGAGCGGACCGTTGAACGTGACCGACCGGCAGCCGTCGAGCTGGATCGGCTCGTAGGTCGAGTGGGGCGCGTCGATCGTCATGGTCCAGTCGAGGACCACGTCGCCGATCGTGTAGCCGTCGTCGAACTGGTGCAGGCCCTTGCCCGCGTCCGACCAGAAGACCATCGCGCCGAGCGTGCCGCGGTAGTCGAACCGACCGTACCCGTAGACGTTCCCCAGGTGCCCCGCGACCGTGAGGCCGAAGCCTCCGCCGCCGGCCTCCGTCCAGAGGGCGAGGTCCGCGAAGTAGAGGTCCCCGCTCCCGCTCGGACCGGGGTTGTAGTCCTTGCGGTTCGTGATCTGGACCGCGGTCCGGCCCGTCGGCTTCTCGCAGGTGATCTCCGCGAAGACCGAGCAGCCGGCCCCGTCCCATCCGGGGCAGTCGACGTAGACGATGTGCTCTTGCGCGCCGCGCGAGAGGATCCGCCGGATGTCGTAGCGCGCGCGACCCTCGGCGCGGATGAGCGCCCACTTCGAGCCGTAGCCGCCCCACGACGCCTGCCGCTCGTGCGCCGTCTCCGCGTCGTAGATCCGCAGCATCCCGACGCGCGCGCCCTTGTAGACGATGATCGGCGTCGGGCTGTTCGCGCTGTTCTGATGAGTGAAGCCGCGCAGGAGGATCTCGTCGATCCCGCCTCCGCCCGCGACGTCGATCCGTCCCCCGATCTTGATGTCCGTGATCGTCGGGCGGGTGCCGGCGGCGGCGACGATCGCCACCGAGCGGATCGGTGCGCCGTTCGGCCTGACGGCCGTGCGTCCCGCGCTCCAGGGACCGAAGCCCCACTCGCCGCCGCGGTAGACGCCATCCGCGACCTCGATCACGTCGCCGGACTCCGACGCTCGGAGCGCCGCCGCGATCTCATGGCCCGTCTCGACCCGGACGTCGTTCGATGCGTCGAGGACCTTCCCGTCCTCGAGTGTGACCTTGCCGGGCTCGACGAAGATCGTCGCCGGCCCGACCTGGACATGGGGAGGCAGCGCGCCCGAGGGGGGCTTGGGCGGCTCGACCGGGGGCTCGACGGCGTCGTCGATCGCCTGCTGGTGCTCCTCGGCAAGGTCGCCGTAGACGGCGGCGCTCAAGCCGAGGCCGCTGGACAGGTCGCGCAGCCAGCTCGGATCCCCGAGCGCTCCGCCGCCGCGGACGAATCGCCGCCCGCTCTGGAGGTCGCGGATGTCTGCATCGAGCGCCTCCAGCGCCCGCACCATCACCTCTCGTTCCGTTGCCATCGGTCCAGCCCTTTCGCCTTGTGGAGAACCCCTCGGCGGCCCGGGGGAGTCCCGAGCCTCGGGGGGCCATTCCGCCAAGGTCGCGGGCGGCCCGTCCACGCTTTTCCCGGGAAAAGTCGGGGCCGCCGCCAGCTTGCCCCGGCGGCGGCCCCTTGCGAAGCCGAAGGAAGGTTGCAGGTCCGCCCCTGGATGCTACCGCGGCTTGCGCCGGGGCGTCTAGGCGTGGTCCCTGATCGCGTCCGCCATGTCCCTCACCGCCTGTTGACGCGCCGGGCAGGCGTCCATCTGGTCGGCCAGGTTGCGGAGCATCCGCTCGAGCGCGCCCTTGAGCTGGGTCGCGGTGGCGTTCGCGGGGAGCTTCTCGGTCTCGTCTACCGTCTCGCCGTCGCACTCGACCGATGCGGAGAAGTTGCGGTCGCTCACGGTTTCGTCTCCTCGTAGATGGCGCCCACGGAACGGGCGAAGTTGAGGCCGGATTCGGTCCAGTCGTCACCGTCGAACAGGTGGACCGACATGTCCATTCGCCCCTCGAACCGGGTCGGCCAGTCGGCCTGTATCTCGCCCACGCTGGGTCGATCCGTGCGGGGGCATGGCTGCTCGGGCGGCACGAAGGATCCGGTGAGGGCGTACTGAGTCGCCAGCGCGACCAGCGCCATTAGCGCCGTCAGCGCGAGCGTGTGCGCGAAGAGCTTCATTCCTTCCTCTGTCCGATGGATCTGGACATGTCGACGAAGGCGGCGGTGTTCCGGTTCATGGCGTCGCGGTAGTCGTCCGCGACCCGCGCGATCCGCTCGGCGTGTGCCTTGTCGCGCTCGGCCTCGCGCTGGCTGTACTTGTCTGTCACGTGTTCGAGGTAGCGAAGGAAGTAGATCACCACGCCGGCCAGGACCGCGAGCGCGGGGACCTGCTTCGCTACCTCGATCCAGATGTTGACTTCTTCGACCATCAGATCCCCGCGACCACCTTCGCGCGCAGCCGCGCGGCGACCAGGGCCGCCCACCACGACACGATCCCGGTGAGCATGTGCCAGACCGCGAACGTCGGGTAGTGGGGCCAGACGAACGCGACGATCCCTTCCATGTGCCCGAGCCCGCACATGGCGATGAAGAGCCCCGCGCTCAGCCGAGCCACTTTTCGCTCATGGTCGGTCAGGGCGTGCGCCGGTCGCTCGACCCGCTCCTCGATGTACGCAGCCCACATCAGGATCGTCGGGATGAACAGGTACGCCGTGACGATGAGCAGCTGCCCTGTCATGTAGACCGAGATCCACGTATCCGTCCACGGGCCGCACTCCCCGCGCGGAATCCACTCGGAAGGGTTGCACGCGCACAGGTCCATGTCGATCTCGGTCGGTGGAGGGAATCAGCTCACGTTGATGACGTTCTGCATCCACCAGGTCACGTCCTCGGGGGTTGTGCGCGTGGCGGTGACGAGCGAGCGCTGGGCGATCGTCGCGTTGATGTCGTCGTAGCCGTCGAGCGTCGTCGCGTTGCCGGCGACGCACCGCTGCGTGATCCCGAGCGCCTCGAGCTTGAGCGCCCACGGGACCGCCTGGAAGTTGTGGTGAGGGTCGTACCACGCGAGCCCGAGATCCTCTTCGACGCGCGGCGTCCCCGGCGAGAAGTGGCCGGCGCGGAGGCTGTCCTCCTTCGACGACCCCGGGAGAAGCTGCGGCCAGAGGTTGTAGAAGTAGACGTTCCGGTTCGGCTGGTAGATGTTGCCCTCGGTCGCCGCGCTGCCGTCGCTGGTATGGACGAGCCACCACCACGGGCTCGCGGACTTCTTCGTCTGATCCGGGAGGATCACGCCGTCCGCGGGCGTCACCGTCGTCCCCGGGCTCCCGCCGTACTGCGTGCCCCACTCGAGGCCCTGATTGGCGAACATGAAGACTTGGTGGATGTTCTGCCCGTAGACGCCGAGCGACACCGACGGATCGAAGGCGAACTGAGTCCAGTCGATCTGCCCCTGCGATCCGACGACACCTTGGAGTCGATGATCGAATCCGCCGTAGAAGTCCGAGCGCGCGAGCGGGCGGAGACCGTCCGCGGCGAAGTAGCCGCTCGGCATGAGCGCGAGCTGGTAGAAGAGCGTCGCGCCGTAGCTCGCGCCGTAGCCCCAGACCTTCCCGGGCGCGATCGAGTTGCCGGCGCCCCAGAGCACCGGGTCGTCGTAGTGCGCCTTCAGGAACATCACCGCCTTGGCGAGCGAGACGATCGGGCCCGGCCAGAGCCGGACGTTCGTCATCTCGCGGTTGATGTTGTCGTTCGAGGCGACCGGCGGAAGCTCGACGGAGACGACCGGCCAGCCCATGTCCTGATGGATCTGGTCCGCGACGCCGCCCGACGCCATCTGCATCGAGGCGTCGCCGGGGTCGTGGCCGAGGCCGCCGTGGCAGAAGATCAGGAGCGAGGAGTTGGAGAAGCTCCCCGATGGCCTGAAGACGTGAAAGTGCTCGTAGTCGTGGTCCCCGTAGTACGCGCGCGAGGGCGTCACGGGGTAGTCCGCGTTCGCGCGGTTCGCCGGGAAGGTCGTCATCGCTCAGGCCGCTCCGGGGAAGAGGATCGCGTGGAAGCCGTTTCCGTCGAACGTCGCCTCCGTGCCGTCTTGCGGCTCGGTCGCGACGTTCGTGCCAGAGCCCCCGAACGGGACGTCGTAGCATTGACCCGGAGCCGCGTACGACCCGCCAGTCCGATCCGAGCGGATGCAGTACAGGAACGCGAGGTTCTGGTCGTTCCTGTCCCAGGAGACCGCGTTGCCCCAGATCGAGAGCTGGCTCGAGGTCTGATCGAAGTGCGGCGCCGCGCCCGAGTCGGTCGGCGACCCGCAGTAGAACCGCGCCCACCAGAAGGTGTACGCCGAGCGAACGGTGAGCCCGTTGATCTCGCAGAAGAAGAGCTGGTTCGACCCGATCGAGCTGGTGAACGCCGGGGAGCGGAAGTAGGCCCAATTCGCTCCGCCGGCCTGGAGAAGACCCGTCCCGTTGTGGCCCCCGATCCCCGAGGCGTAGTCCAGGATCAGGTTCGGGCGGACCGCGACCTCGACCTTGTAGTTGTTCGATCCGACCCCGGAGAGGAGTCCGGTCAAGACGATGTTGATGCGAGATCCGATCCGCCCGAGCATTCCCCTCCGCACCGGGATCGCCCGCTGGTAGTGGTTCACGCCGACGCCGGAGCGGCATTCGGGCCAGTACCAGTTGTTCGACGAGTGCTTCATGATCGCGCCGGGGCTCATGTACGGCCAGGCGTGACCGGGCTCGGGGCCCGTCTCGTACTCGTTCGCCTCCGCCGTCGCGCCGGCCTGCGGGCGGTCGTTCGTGCGGCCCGCGCTCCAGTAGTTCGGGTGCGCCATGCACGAAGCGAGCACGCGCGGCGTGTTCTCGCCCTGCCGGTGGTTCCCCCAGAACTGCGCCGCGCCGACCGCCGAGATCACCTCGCGGTCGTAGGGCGCAAGACTCGGGAGCAGCGTCGGGATCTTGACCACGTCGACCATCAGCGCGTGTACTCCTTGTCAATCGTCGCCTTGCCCCAGATGGGGTTCGCGACCTCGGATCCGTTGAAGAACTCGAGGTCGTAGTACGCCTCGGAAGCGGTCAGCGCCTGGGTCTGCGTCGGCGTGAGACGGAATTGCACGATGCGCGCGACGTAGTCGACGATGGTCACGTCGATCGTCGCCAGGATCAGCGAGTCGCCGTCGTCGGCGACCTTGTTTCGGAGCTGCGACCGGACGCCCCAGCCGATCAGGCTCACCGGCCCGACGTCGCTCGCGATCTGGATGGCGTGGTAGTAGCTCGAGCCCTGGATGATGCACGGGCCGTTCCCCGTCGCCCCGTCCCAGTTGTGTTGCGTCCGGCAGGCCATCTAGGCTTCCCGCGTCTCTTCTCGGCCGAAGGTGTCGTGGACGAAGATCAGCGCGGCGCGGAAGCCCTCGGGGTCCCAGATCACGCGGTCCAGCTCGGCGCCGTCCGGGAGGCCGTCGCGGGTCGCGCGCTCGCGGGCGAAGTCGAGCCAGCCCGGATCGAGCCGGTCGACCCAGACCCGCCGCTGGCCGGTCGCGATCCCGAGCGCCTGGGCATGGGAGACGTGGGCCTCGAGCTGGGAGCGGAGGGCCTCGACCTCGCGCTCGAGGTGCGCCGTCCGGGAGTCGACCGCCTCTTCGATCTGGGCCTCCACCGAGCGGGGCTCGCGGCCGGCGCGGATCCGGGCGAGGTCATCCTCAAGCCGGGCGATCAGGCCGGACTTGGCGGCGATCTCCGCGTGCAGGGACGCCGGGGATACGGCGCGGGGGCGCTCGGGGTCCTCGGACCCGGAGAGCGCCGGGGGCCGGGAGGCGGCCTCGGAGGCGGCGAGGCGGGCCTGGAGCGCCTCGATCTCGACCAGGAGCGGGGCCTCGGCGCAGTCGATCGCCTCGGCGAGGTCCGCCGCTCGCCGCGCCTCGAGCCGAGCGATGAGCGCCCGAGCCTCGTCCAGCTCGGCTTGCAGGGCCTCACGCTCGTCGGCCGCGGGCTCGGAGACGGCGTCCATACCCCAGCCCGATAGGGGATGGCCCCCGGAGGGGTCAACCCCCGGGGGCCAAAGGGCGCCCGACCTGGATGGTGGGTGGCAACCGAACCCCGGTCGGGCGCGGCGGCAGGGGCCAGACTCGCCCCCGCCGCGTGGAGCCCCCCTAATCGGGGGCCGGGCGGGGAGTGCTTGGAAGCCGCCCGGCCCCGCGGGGCTCCACGAACGTCATACGTCCTCCCCGGCGATCTGCTCGTGGGCCAGGTCCAGAGCGTCCTCCAGGGCGTCGACCTCCCCGCGCGTTCGATCCAGTTCGGCGAGCAGGTAGCGGAGGTCGGCGGGGGCGGCGAGGATCGCGTCGCGTTGATCAGCGGGAGCGTACAGGTCGAGGATCAGGCTGCGGGACCCGTCCGCCTCCTCTACCCAGGTTCGCGGGCCGGCTGGGTAGTGGATGACGTGGCAGGCGTTGAAGTCCGGCAGGTGCGCCAGCCGCGCACGGATCTCCTCGATCCGCCCGCTCACGGCTCGACCTCCGCAGCGACCGCCGCGCCCCCGCTCGCCTCCGCCGTCAGGATCACCACCCCTCGGGCCTTGGCGTGCGCGCTGATCGCGGCGCGGTTCGCGGGGTCCAGGCCCTCCCACGCCTCCTGGTCGATCGCCAGGAGGGCGCGCTGGCCGTCCGGGGCGGCGTCGACGGCGATGTCGATCGCGAGCCGGTAGCGCTGGCCCACGGAGAGATCCGAGAACGGGGTCTGCCCGCGCTCCGTCTCGACCACCAGCCGGTCCCCGGCCATGCTCATCCCGGCCGGGGTCAGGTCCGCGACCGCATCGCCGAGCACCGAGAGGCAGGCGCGGGCGGAGTCTCGGAGGGCCGCGGCCTCGTTCTCGAGCGCCAGGGCCCGCGCGCGCGTGGCGCTCGCCTCGGCGTCCGCAGCCCTCGCGGCCCGGACCTCGGCGCCCGCGTTGATCGCCGCGCGCGCCGCATCCCGGGCGACACGGAGGGCGGTCACGTCCTCTTCGGACGGGGCCGGCGGGGCCTTCTCCGCCTCTTCGATCGAGGCCAGCCAGGCGGCGCGCTCGGAGTCCCGGGCCTTGGCCGCGTCGAGCCGGTCCTTCGCCCGGTCGCGCTCGGCCTCGAGCCGCTTCAACTGCTCGACCAGGGCCGAGATCCGCTCGCCGTAGGAGACCAGCTCCGCCTCCAGCGTCGGGACGTCGACCTCACCCTCGGTCGTAACAGCCCCGAGCGCGGCCCGCGCATCGGCCGCGGTCTTCGCCCGGAGGGCCTCGGCTCGCCGCTCCCCCTCCGCCCGCTCGAGCGCCGACGCGGCCCGTTCGAGTGCCTCGGCCAGGGTTCCCTCGTCCGCCTCCGCCTCGCGGTCGACGCCCTCGAACCCGTGGACGATCCCGCTCGCGGTCGTGTGCAGCGTCTCGGCCTCCCCCTCCGCGGCCCGGGCCCGGACCTCGAGCGCCGCCTTGAGCGCCGCCGCCATCTCGGGAAGCGTCTCCCGCTCCAGGGCGTGGTCGGGGACCTCGAAGCCCTCGGGCAAGACCGCCTCGAAGCGCTCGATCTCCGGCTTCGCGCCCGCGAGGTTGCAGAGCACCGCGAGCCGACGCAGGTCCGCCGCGACCGGGTCCTTGATGCGCGGGTCGACGAGCAGGCTCGGGTCGCGGCCGGAGAGGGCCTCGACCTCCAGCTCGCCTTTCCGCCGCGTCACCCGGCCGACGCGGATCGCGACGCCGAGCCCCTCGACCGATCCGCCGATCGAGGCCGGCGCCCCGTCGCGCAGGTCGAGCGGCGGGCCGGCCCCCGTCGCCAGTCGGTCCACGGCGCGGAGCGCGTAGCTCTTCCCGCTCCCGTTGCGGCCTCGCAGGACGACGACCCCGCCCTCGTCGGGGACGGGGATCGTCAGGTTCTCGATCGGGCCGACGTTCTGAATCTTGATATCGGACATGCCACCATCCTTCGGGTTTCGTGTGGGGACGAGAGAGCCTAGCGCCCCTCGTCGATCAGTACCTCGACGGCCGCGATCGCCGCCTCTCGCGTGGGACCGTAGACGCACCGATCGTCGTGCGCGTCCGGTGCGCCGTCGTAGTCTTCGTGGGCCGCGCTCCAGTCGTGGGAGCGGTACGGGGCTGGCGGAGAGAGCCACGTCAGGTGCCAGCGGCTTCCGTCGGAGGCGGTGTAGGTGTCCCTCACGGATTGGCCCCCCACTGAGGCTCCGCCTCGATCAACTCCGCGATCACGTCGTCGTCCGCGCTGCCGCCGTACTCGACGAACCACGCGCGGCACTCCTCCCGCGTTGCAAACCCGGGCTTCCCGCTGTGGAAGCGGATCGCTCGCCGCATGATGTCGGGGAACTCCTGGGACGGGATCGAGACCTTCACGGCTTGGCCTCCCCCCTGAGAGCGGCGTCCTCGCACCAGTCGCAGTCGGGCGTTTCGCACTTCACTGGCGCCCCGAATCGAATGCGCTCGATGAGGTCTTCCCAACCGTCCGCTGCCTCGCCACGGGTGAAGGTGGCGACCAGCTCATGCACACCGCACCAAGGCCAGACGTGCCCAGCCGGGGCCTCGGCCGACGCGGTACGCTCGTCGTACTCGTCCCACCCTTCGTCGATGCGGAGCACCCCGCCGAGGCTCTCGACGAGCCGGCGCGCGTTGGCTGCGGTGGGCTTCAAGACTGATCTCCCCTGAGAGCGGCGAGGGCCGCGCGGGCGCGGACGGGAGCGGGATCCTCGTCGATGGACTTCCGCAATTGCGGGTCGACGGCGAGGCGCATCAGGTTGAGATATCCGATCAGGCTTTCGAACGCGGCGAGCGCCTCCCCGACCGCCGCCGGGTCCATGCCGGCGAGGGCGTTGACGCAGGCGACGATGTGGGCGGCGTTGGCTCCGCCCTGCCCGGGCTCCAGCGTCTCCCGTATGTCCGCCGCTGCGATCCCATCGGGACCCTTCACTGATGCGATGTACCCCTTCACGGGCGCGGACACTCTCCACGGCTCCGGCGTGTGCTCGGCGCTCATCGCTGGGCCTCCCTCGGATCCGCGAGCAGCACGCTCGGGCCCGCGCAGGATCCGTCGCAGAACACCGCCTTCCCCCATGGGATCGAACGGCCCGGCCGGGTGGCCCTTGCACCCCACTTCGCCGTCGCACTCCCGGCAGAGGGCGACGGGACCGCAGATGAATCGGGTGCAGTAGGCGGGGCGCTCCATGCACACAGGGGCGCGCGTTTCGTTCGTGGTCGTCATGGTGGTTGCCTTTCCGCGGGGCCTTCCTCGCCCCGACAGGAGTACCTTCGGCTATCGCGCCGATCCCGTCCACACAATTCCGAGAAAACTACAGGACCTTCGCCAGGAGCACCAGGACCCCCGGATCCCGCCCCCGGTCCGTCCACCGCTTGCCGGCCCGCTGGCTCACCACCCGGGAATCGTTGACGTAGGCGACCCCCTCCAACCCGTCCTCCACGCCCCGGAGGAGCTTGGTCGTGTCGGGCTTGGTCGCGGGGTAGGGGGTGGCGCGGGCGGAGAGCGCCCCTCGGGCGGTGTAGTGGCTCGGGGGGCGGGGGCGGACGAAGAGCACCGAGATGAAGATCGGGCAGTCCCACGCCGGCCCGCGCCACTGGAGGGCGGCGGAGCGGCGGACGTGGGACTTCCAGGCGTCCGCCCCCTTCGCGTCCTCGACGCAGGTGCAGCGGCCGGCGTTCGGGCCGCCTCGAATCGGGACGGGCTTCTTCGATCCGCAGGGGACGGCCTCGCCAGGGATCCAGAGGCGCGCGGTCGGCGTGCCTGGATGCTCGAGCGAGAGGTAGGCCGCTTCCTCGGGGGTGGCGGTCTTGATCCAGCGGGGGATCACAGCGGGGGCTCAAGGTACGGGCCGGCGACGACTCGGATTCCGGCGGACACGGTCCCGTCCGCCTGCTCGCCCGCCCACGCCACGACCGCCTGGCCGATGTTGAGCGGGTTTGGTCCCCCGGTGTAGATCAGGGCGACGGGAGCGCCAGGCGAGAAGACGCCGCGCACGACCAGCGGCAGCGCCGCGATGAGATCGAACGAGCGCAGGCCGCGGAGCTTCTCGTCCCACTCGATCACCGGAGCGTCGGGCCAACCGCACATCTGCTCCCAGCCTTCGCGCGCGTAGTCGATCCGCTCGAGGTCTTCGCGTCTCACAGCGCATACTCCTCCGTCGTGTTCAGGGTCGAGATCCTGCCCGTCCCCTTGCGCCAGTCCAGCTTGACCTCTCCTGTCCGCCCGTGTCGGTTCTTCGCCACGGTACACATCAGCGGCGCTCCGGGCTCGTCGTTCTCCTCCCACAGGAACATGACCCGATCGGAGTCCTGCTCGATCGAGCCCGATTCCTTGAGGTCGGAGAGCTGCGGGCGCGGCGGGTTGCGGGCCTCGACGGCGCGGTTGAGCTGCGCGATCGCGAGCACCGGGACGCGGAAGTCCTCCGCGAGATCCTTCAAGCCCCGCGACAACTCGCCCACCTCCGCGACGCGGTTCTCCGCCTTCGGATGCCGCATGAGCTGGAGGTAGTCCACGATCACGAACGAGACCGGCTTCGTCAGCGCCGCGCGCCGAAGGTGAGATCGGAGCTT
>Ga0070727_10004010_pt1 | contig 12828 bp, 9 predicted proteins | sample tdAd472_FD_66722 | JGI IMG/M metagenome (GOLD analysis project Ga0070727, IMG submission 66722) | Marine sediment microbial communities from the Atlantic coast under amendment with organic carbon and nitrate - tdAd47.2 | ecosystem: Environmental > Aquatic > Marine > Coastal > Sediment | place... | reverse complement strand
GGATCGGGTTATGAAGATCAGAAACTCGTTGAAGTCGGCCAAGCTGCGTGAAAAAGGCTGCCGTATCGTGCGCCGCCGTGGCCGGGTCTACGTCATCAACAAGCGCAACCCGCGCTTCAAGGCCCGCCAGGGTTGATCGCCCGGGGCTGATCCGCTTTCAAGCGATCCTTTGGCCGCGCCCATGCGGACATGGGCGCGGTTTTCGTTTGTCTGCACCGTGGCCGTGTTCTTCGGCCACCAGATCGCAAGCTTCCTCGGCGTCCGTCGCGGCGGCTATTTCTTCGACATAACCGAAGCCTGCATGCCTGCGTGCTGGGCTGGGGTCGCGCCTCGCGTCGTGACGCCGCCGGTGCACCTTTCAATTCGCGACGAAGTCCCCGCGCCGATGGCGGAAGCGGCTTGAAAATCCATGCAAATTTGCCGGAGCATAGGTGACGGACCGTATTTTCCGTGGCACACTGGGATGCCAGAGAATAAATAATAACAACAAGAACGAACGGGAAAGCGGAGCGCCCCTGCCATGCAGATGCCGAAACCGGATGAAAGCGTCATTGCGCGCCGTGCCGAGCTGGCGGCAGCGCTGCGCGATATCGTCCCGGGTGAAGGTGTCATCGATACCGACGAGGAGTTGCGTGCCTTCGATTGCGACGGGCTGATGGCCTACAAGCAATTGCCGCTGATCGTCGTGCTGCCGGAAACCACCGAGCAGGTCTCGGCGGTGCTCAAATACTGTCACGCCAACAACGTCAAGATCGTGCCGCGCGGCGCCGGGACCGGCCTTTCCGGCGGCGCCATGCCGCTTGCCGACGCGATTACGCTGGGCCTGTCGAAATTCAAGAAAATCCTCGAAATCGATTTCGAGAATCGCTGTGTCGTCACGCAGCCGGGCGTCACCAATCTGGGGATCACGCAGGCGGTCGAACATGCGGGCTTTTATTATGCGCCCGATCCGTCGTCGCAGATCGCATGCTCCATCGGCGGCAACGTCGCGGAAAATTCCGGCGGTGTGCATTGCCTGAAGTACGGGCTGACGACGAACAATGTGCTCGGCGTCGAAATGGTGCTGATGAACGGCGATGTCGTGCGCTTCGGCGGCAAGCATCTGGACGCCGGCGGCTATGACCTGCTGGGCGTCATTACCGGCTCCGAGGGGCTGCTGGGCGTCATTACCGAGGTAACGGTGCGCATCCTCAGGAAGCCCGAAGTGGCGCGCGCGCTGCTGATCGGCTTCCCGACCATGCTGGATGCCGGGCAGTGCGTCGCCGACGTGATCGCGGCGGGGATCATTCCTGGCGGTATGGAACTGATGGACAAGCCGATCATTCATGCCACCGAGGATTTCGTACACGCCGGCTATCCGCTTGATGTCGACGGGCTGATGATCGTCGAGTTGGACGGCCCCGAGGCCGAGGTCGCGTACCTGGTCGAGCGGGTCGAGAAGATCGCCCGTGCCTGCAACGCCACGACGATCCGTGTTTCCGAAAGCGAGGACGAGCGCGCGCGCTTCTGGTCCGGGCGCAAGAATGCCTTTCCCGCCGTCGGCCGGATCTCGCCCGACTATATCTGTGTCGACGGCACGATCCCGAGGAAGAAACTCGCCGAAGTGCTGGAGCGCGTTGCCGGGTTCTCGGAGAAATACGGACTGCGCGTCGCCAACGTGTTCCATGCCGGTGACGGCAATCTGCACCCGCTGGTGCTGTTCGATGCCAATGTGCCGGGCGAACTGGATGCCGCCGAAAAGCTGTGCGGCGAGATTCTGACGCTGTGCGTCGAGGTCGGCGGTGTGCTCAGCGGCGAGCATGGCATCGGCGTTGAGAAGCGCGATCTGATGGGGGCAATGTTCACCGAAGACGACATGAAGCAACAGCAACGCGTCAAATGCGCCTTCGACCCGGGGCATCTTTTGAACCCCGGCAAGGTCTATCCCGAACTGCACCGCTGCGCCGAACTGGGCAAGATGCACATCCATCACGGCAAGCTGCCGTTCCCCGATATCCCGAGATTCTAGCGCGCACGCCATGGCCGATACCTTGAAACCGGAAAACGAAGAGCAACTTCTCGACGCCGTTAAATGGGCGCTCGCCGAGAAAACCCCGTTCGAGGTTGTCGCCGGCGGCACCAAGCGCACCTTCGGGCGGCCGATGCAGACGGCGGCCACGCTCGACATGTCGGCAATGGCTGCGATCAAGACCTACGAGCCGGAAGAATTGTTCGTGACGCTCGACGCCGGGGCGCCGATGGCCGAGGTCAATCGGGCGCTCGATGAAAAAGGTCAGCACCTGTCGTTCGAGCCGCCCGACCTGGGGCCGTTGCTGGGCGAGAATGCGAACAAGGCCACCATCGGCGGCATCGTCGGGACAAATCTGGCCGGACCCAGACGTATCAAGGAAGGCGCGGCGCGCGATCACGTGCTTGGTTTCCATGCGGTGTCGGGGCGAGGCGAGGTGTTCAAGTCCGGCGGCACGGTGGTCAAGAACGTCACCGGTTTCGATCTGTCGAAGTTGATGGCGGGATCGTTCGGCACCCTCGCGGTGATGTCGGAAGTCACGCTGAAAACCCTGCCGCAGCCGGAAAAAATCCGCACGCTTATGGTGTGCTGGCGCGCCGACGGGGTCTACGACCACGGCGCCATGAAGGTCATGTCGAAGGCGCTCGGCAGTGCGCACGACGTATCCGGCGCGGCACACCTGCCGGCGATCGCCGCAGCGGCATCAGGCGTCGACTACGTGTCGCAGAGCGGCGGCAGCGTGACGGCGCTTCGTATCGAGGGACCGGCACCGTCGGTCGAACACCGCGCACAGGCGCTCCGCGCCGAGATCAAGGACTTCGGCCGGATCGAGGAACTGCACACGACGAATTCGAAAACCTTTTGGGGCGAAGTGCGCGACGTGCATCCGTTCGTCGGGCGTGACGATCTGCCGTATGTGTGGCGCCTGTCGGTGCCGCCGGCGGACGGTTCGCGGACCGCGCTGTATATCCTTGAGGAACTCCAGGGCGAGGTGTTTTACGACTGGGGCGGCGGGCAGATCTGGCTGGCGCTGGCACCGGTCGTGAACGCGGGTGCCGAGATCGTGCGGTCCGCCGTCGAGGCGCTGGGCGGGCATGCGACGCTGGTCCGCGCTCCCGCCGATATCCGCACCGATGTGCCGGTGTTCCAGCCGCTGTCGGACGCCGAGGCGATGATCGCGGCCAAGATCAAGGAAGGTTTCGATCCCGAGGGCGTGCTCAACCCCGGCCGAATGTATTCGGGGGTATAGGCGAGGGCATGCAGACCAATTTTTCAATTACCCAGTTGGCCGACCCGAACATCGAGGCGGCAAACGACATTTTGCGCAAGTGCGTGCATTGCGGCTTCTGCACGGCGACGTGCCCGACGTTCGTGCTCAAGGGCGACGAATTGGACAGCCCGCGCGGCCGCATCTATCTGATGAAGGAAGCCTTCGAGAGCGACGGTCCGGCAACGCCGAAGCTGGCCAAGCATCTGGACCGCTGTCTGTCGTGCCTGTCGTGCATGACGACCTGTCCGGCCAGTGTTGATTACATGCATCTGGTCGATTACGGACGTACCTTCGTCGCCAAAACCTATCGCCGCCCGCTGCATGACAGCTTGCTACGCTGGGTGCTGGCCAAGGTGCTGCCGTATCCGGGCATGTTCCGGCTGTCGCTGATCGGGGCATGGATGGGCCGGCCGTTCCGCGCCATGATGCCGGCGCGGCTGCGTGCCATGCTGGAACTCGCGCCGGCCAAAACGGCACCGCCCAGCGAGGTCGATCTGCCGGGTGTGCACCGCGCCCAGGGAGAAACGCGGATGCGCGTCGCCATGCTGTCTGGCTGTGCGCAACAGGTTCTTCGCCCGTCGATCAACGAAAGCACGGTCCGGCTTCTGACCCGGCTCGGCTGCGAGGTGGTGATCGCCGAGAAAATGGGCTGCTGCGGTGCGCTGGTGCATCACATGGGGCTGGAAAAGCCGGGCCACGATGCGGCCAAACGCAACATCGCGGCCTGGGAAGCGGCGGAAAAACGCTACGGCGCCATCGATGCCGTGGTCATCAACGCGTCGGGCTGCGGCACCACGGTCAAGGATTACGGCTGGATGCTGCGCGGCGATGCGGACTGGGCCGAAAGGGCGCGGGTGATTTCCGACAAGACGCGCGACGTCAGCGAAGTGCTTTTGCAACTTGGCTTGCGCGGGCTGACGGATGATGCACGGCCCAAGGTCGCTTATCACTCGGCATGTTCGATGCAACACGGCCAGCAATTGAAGACCGAGCCGGTCGCGTTGCTTGAGGCCGCCGGGTTCGAGGTCACGCAGCCCGCTGAATCTCACCTGTGTTGCGGTTCCGCCGGGACCTACAACATCATGCAGCCGGACTGGGCGGCGGAACTGGGCCGGCGCAAGGCGGGCAACCTGCGCAAGCTGAATGCCACCTGTATCGCCACCGGTAACATCGGCTGTCTGACGCAGATCGCGGCGTCCATGCCCTTCGCCAAGGACCCGCCGGTGCTGCACACGGTCGAACTTCTCGACTGGGCGACGGGCGGCCCGACGCCCCCCGGATTGAGCAGCGGCGAATAAGGGTTTTCCACATTTCGCGGGGTTTCTGCGCGCCGCGACATGGTCATTACGCTCGAAACATGGCACCATTATTCGCATACTGTCGGCCTACCCGGCTGCTGCAGTCGTTGAATGTATGGTCCTGATTTAGGATGCGTCGTATGGCGGGAGCGCAGGGAGCGCGGGAATACAGCCTCTTGTCGAGGTTGATCCATCACGCGATTGCCGTGCCGGCGGTCGTGTTCGTTCTTTTGCTTTCCGCGACCGGTTATGTCTGGGTCGAAATCAAGCGTTACCATCTGGCTCAGCAGGTTTCGGACGCCAACGAGTATCTTGAATTCGTTTCCGCGCACCTACAGGCGCATCTCGATGTTCGGCTTGTGCTGGGTCAATTGATCCGCCAGGAATGGATCGATTACCACTCGAAAAAAGCCGAGGATTTTGCGGCCATTGTCCGCCCGAAGATCCAACGCTTTCGCGATATTCAGGCCATCAACTGGGTCGACGCAGAAGGGGTCATTCGTTGGATCAATCCTGTCGCCGGCAATGAACAGGCGCTCGGACTCGACGTGCGCAAGTTGCCCGAGCCGGCCACCGCGCTTGCGGCAGCGGCGCAAACACAAGAAATGCAAGTTACAGGACCGCTCGAATTGGCGCAGGGTGGCCGCGGCTTCGTCGTCTATATCCCGGTTCTGGAAGGCGAACGGCTGGCCGGCTATATCAACATGGTTTTCCGTTCGGACACGCTGATCAAGATTGCGCTGCCGATTGACCGGCGGCAGGATTTCGATCTGCATATCACGGACGGTGATACTCCGATTTTCATGCAGCATACCGATACGCATCTGGCCGAAGAACAGGTGCGCCAGCTCAAAATCGCTAACCGCACATGGACCATCGGCGTCGCCCCGACGGCCAAGACCCGCGAAAGGTTTAATACCGCCAGCAGTCACTTGTTGCTGTTGTTCGGTCTGGTTTTTTCGGTGGCGCTGCCGCTGATGCTGTATCAGATGATGCGCCGGAACGCCGATTTGCGCGGCATCCAGCGCAGACTCTCCGACTATGCAGATATCAGTTCGGACTGGTTCTGGGAAACAGATGATAAACTGCGGTTCTCGTATTTTTCCGCGCGTTTCGAGGAAGTTTCCGGCGTGCCGCCGGAGCGGTTTCTCGGCAAGACGCGGCGCGAGGTGGGCGCACCGGACGCCGATCCTTACGAGTATCAGGCGATGCTCGAAGCCATGGACCTGCAACTGCCGTTCCGTGATTTCGAGCATTCGCGTATCCGCCCGGACGGGACCAAGGCGTATCTTTCGATCAGTGCCCGGCCAGCCTATGACGAGCTCGGCAATTTTATCGGCTATCGCGGGGTCGGGCGCGATATCACCGATCGCAAACTGAACCAGACGGTGCTGAACGACGCATTGATGGCATCCGAGCAGGCGAACCGCGCAAAGACCGAATTTCTGGCCACCATGAGCCACGAATTCCGCACGCCTTTGAACGCGATCATCGGTTTCAGCGAAATGCTCAAGGAAGAGTACTTCGGCAAGCTGGGCGCGCAGACCTATGTCGAGTATGCAACTGATATTCACCGTAGCGGGCGGCACATGCTCGATCTGGTGAACGATATTCTCGACTTCTCGGCGATCGAGGCATCGAAGCGGCAAATGCATCCCGAGGACTTTGCCTTCGAGGACGTGCTCAACGACGGTATTCGAAATGTCGAAACCCCGTTGCGCGAGAAGAATCTGACGTTGACCCGCGATCTGCCGGACGGCCTGCCGGCCTTGCATGCCGACAAGCGATCGATCTACCAGATCGTGCTCAATCTTTTGACCAACGCCGTGAAGTTTACCGAACCCGGCGGTCGGGTCATGGTGTCGGTGCACGCCGAGGATGACACGTTTGTCTTCGCCGTTGCCGACAACGGCACCGGCATCGCCGCCGATAAGCTGTCGACGATCACCGAGCCGTTCTCGCAATCGCATACCGATCCTCATATTGCCGGTACCGGAACCGGGCTTGGCCTGACCATCGTCAAATCCTTGGTCGATGCGCACGGCGGCACGTTGCTGATCGAAAGTGAGGTGGGCGAGGGGACGCGCGTCACCGTCCGTCTGCCGATGGCGAACGGCTAGGGCTTGTCACATGATGCGCGATGCCCATATCCGGAATATGAGCAAGGTCATCTCCCTGGTTTTGTTCTTCTTGCTGGCCACGAACGCCGCCTGCGCCGACCAGAACAGTCCCAGACTGCCCGCATTGTTCGATGAACTGCAACGCGCCACCGATCCGCTGAGCGCGGTCGAGACAGAACGCGATATCTGGCGCATCTGGAGCCTGCCCGACCGGCGCGAGGTCAGTGTGCCGTTTGCCCAGGGCGTGTTGTCGATGAACGAAGGCAAGCTGAAACAGGCCATGGCGCTGTTCAGCAACGTCGTCAAAACCGCGCCGGACTTTGCCGAAGGCTGGAACAAGCGCGCCACCGTCGCCTATTACCTCGGCGATCTCGATACGTCGGTCCACGACATACAGAAGACGCTGGCGCTGGAACCGCGCCATTTCGGCGCGATGTCCGGCCTGGCGCTGATCTATGAAGCGACGGGACTGCACGAACGTGCGCTCGACGTGCTGATCCAGGTCAAGGAAATCTATCCGGCGATGGCCGGGATCGACGAACGCATGCGGATGCTGCGCGACGCCATTCAGGCCAAGAAAACCTGAGCGCTTTCAGAAGCCGCCGTCGTTCGCGGCGTCTTCGCGGCTTTTCTCGCGGCGCATCCTGTCGTCCCGTAAAAAGCCTAATATCCTGAGCGCGCCGGCGAACGTGAACGCCGCCATGCCGAGCAGGGCGGCGATGAACAGGATTGCCGTATCGGGCGGGGTTTTGTCGGGAAACGCCACCGGATAGCCGAAATACAGGCCGACGAAGAAAAGCGGCCATATGGCTGCGCAGATCAGATAAAGCATGGCCCGACAATAGCATGTCATCGGCCTTTGCGGAATCCCCGCGCGCGGCCTAAATTGGGCGCAACATGTCCCGGAGGTTTGAAAACCAGCAATGAAAGCCGCCAGCGAAAATCGTTTTGATGACCGTCTTCTGGACGAATTGCGCCAGATCGTCGGCGAGCGCGTGACGACAGCCGATGCGATCCGCGAGCAGCATGGCCGCGATGAATCGTTCCATCCGTGCATGCCGCCCGACGCCGTGGTGTTCGCGCATTCCACCGAAGAGGTTGCCCGCGTCGTCCGCGCCTGTGCCGCACGCGCCGTGCCGATCATCCCGTTCGGCACCGGCACCTCGCTCGAAGGTCACGTTGCCGCGTTGCAGGGCGGGGTCAGCATCGATGTCACGCAAATGAACAATGTCCTCGCCGTCAACGCCGAGGACCTGGACTGCCGCGTGCAGCCGGGGGTGACGCGCAAGCAATTGAATGAATACCTGCGCGATACCGGGCTGTTCTTCCCCATCGATCCGGGTGCCGATGCATCGCTCGGCGGTATGACCGCGACCCGCGCTTCGGGAACCAATGCGGTGCGCTACGGCACCATGCGCGAGAATGTTCTGTCGCTCGAAGTGGTCATGGCCGACGGGCGCATCATCCGTACCGCGCGGCGCTCCAAGAAAACCTCGGCCGGGTACGACCTGACGCGGTTGTTCGTCGGCTCCGAAGGCACGCTCGGCATCATCACCGAAGTGACGCTCCGCCTGTACGGCATTCCCGAGGCCATGTCGGCGGCGGTGTGTTCGTTCCCGGATATGGAAAGTGCCGTCAACACCGTGATCCTGACCATCCAGAGCGGCATTCCGGTGGCGCGGATTGAATTGCTCGACGATGTGCAGATGGATGCCTGCAACAAGTATTCCGGCCTTGATTACCCGGTGCAGCCGACCTTGTTCTTCGAGTTTCACGGCTCGGAGCGCGGTGTCGTCGAACAGGTCGAACAGGTGCAGGCCATTGCCGGCGATTTCGGGGCGTCCGAGTTCCAGTGGGCCAGCAAGGCCGAGGAGCGCTCGAAGCTGTGGCAGGCGCGCCACGATGCGTACTATGCCGGGATTGCCTTGCGCCCGGGCGCAAAGGGTATCGCGACCGATGTCTGCGTGCCGATCTCGCGTCTTGCCGAGTGCATTCTGGAAACGCAGAAGGATATCGCCGAGAGCGGTCTGATCGCGCCCATCGTCGGCCATGTCGGTGACGGGAACTTCCACCTTGTCATGGCCATCGATCCCGACGATGCCGATGAAATGGCCCGTGCCGAGCAATTGAACGAGCGCATGGTGATGCGCGCGCTGGCGATGGACGGCACTTGCACCGGGGAGCACGGCGTCGGCTATGGCAAGATCGGCTTTCTTGAAGCCGAACATGGCGAGGCATTGTCCGTCATGCGCGATATCAAGCGCGCGCTCGACCCCGGGAATATCATGAACCCCGGCAAGATCATTCGAATATAGGATACCCATAGATGACCGATCCGAAAGACCTGCTGCGCCAGCTCGCAGACGCTGCGATCCGTGCCGCCGACCCCGCGCACCGCGTGCCGCCGATTTTACCGGCAGCCCCGAAGAAAGCCATTGTGCTGGGTGCCGGCAAGGCGTCGGCGGCCATGGCGCGCGCCATCGAACAGACATGGCCGGACACCGATCTTTCGGGCGTCGTCGTCACGCGCTACGGCTATGAAGTTGCGTGCGAGCATGTCGAAATCGTGCTCGCCGCGCACCCGGTCCCCGACGATGCCGGACGTGAAGCGGCGCGGCGTATTCTCGACATGGCCGAAAGTGCGACAGCGGACGATCTGGTGATCGCGTTGATGTCGGGCGGTGGCTCGGCGCTGCTGACCGCACCTGCCGACGGCATCACGTTCGCCGAAAAACAGGAAGTGAACCGCCAGTTGCTGCGCTCGGGCGCCGACATCGGCGAGATGAACACGCTGCGCAAGCACATCTCGGCAATCAAGGGCGGGCGGCTTGCTGCCGCCGCGCACCCGGCGCGCGTGCTGAGTATTCTGATTTCCGATGTGCCGGGCGACGATCCGGCTGTGATCGGCTCCGGGCCGACGGTCCCCGACCCGACGACGTTCGCCGATGCGTTGGCGGTGGTTGCGAAGTACAACATGGAACTGCCGGAAAGCGTGCGCCGTCATCTTGAGGCCGGGGCCGACGAGACGCCGAAGCCGGGCTCGCCGATTTTCGACGGCAACGAGCTGATGTTTGCGGCCAAGCCGGACAAGAGCATCGAAGCCGCCGCCGAGGTGGCGCGGGCGGCGGGGTTCGCCGTTGTCGATCTTGGCGACCTGGTCGAGGGCGAGGCCCGTGACGTCGGCCGCGAACATGCCGAATTGGCATTGGCGTGCAAGGCGGGGGCCGGTCCGGCAAGTGCGCCATGCGTCATTCTATCGGGTGGCGAGACGACGGTGACGATGACCGGGCACGGGCGCGGCGGACGTAACACGGAATACTTGCTGGGTGTCGCCGAGCGGCTCGACGGCGCAGCGGATATTTATGCCGTTGCCTGCGACACCGATGGTGTCGACGGCTCCGAGGACAACGCCGGGGCATTCATCGATCCAACCACCTGCGCGCGTGCCGAAGCCGCCGGGATGAGCGTTGCGGCAGCCCTGGCGGGCAACGATGCCTATACGCTTTTCGACAATATCGGCGATCTTCTGATGACCGGCCCGACGTTTACCAACGTCAACGATTTCCGCGCGTTGGTGGTCACGTAACCGTTACGCACAGCCGATTGCCCGCGTCCGCGCGAGCGGTTACGATGCACGCCCCGGGCAGACATTCCGTGGGCAAAACAAACAAGACGCAACCCGGATTGGAGAGTCTCCTTGAAGAAAATTCTGTGGGTTATCGGCGGTTTGATCGGCCTTTTGGCCGTGGCCGTTCTGATCGTGCCGAGTTTTATCGACTGGAACGCCTATAAACCGGAAATCAGCGCGCAGGTTCGCAAGCTGACCGGTCGCGAGCTGGTCATCGCCGGGGATATCGATTTCAAGTTGCTGCCGGCACCGGTGCTGATCGCCGAGAAAGTCTCTCTCAGCAGCATCGACGGCGCACAGTCGCCGGATCTTGCGTCATTGCGGTCGGTCGAGGTGCGGATTTCGCTGGCGCCGTTGCTGGGCGGTAATCTGCGCGTCGAGACGGTGCGTCTCGTCGAGCCGCAGATATTCCTCGAAGTGCTTGCCGACGGTCGCACGACATGGGCGATTACCCCGCCGAAATCCGATGCCGGCGATATGCAGCAGAGCGCGCCGGATTCTTCCGCTGGCGACGGGGCGCCGGGCGGGCCGGCGATTGCGCTCGGTAATTTTGAAATCGTCGACGGTTCCGTTACCTACCAGGATGCGGCCTCGAAAACGCGCGAGACCATCAACGACATCGATCTCAATCTGGTGGCGGCATCGCTGACCACCGGCCCGTTCCGCGCCAACGGCTCGTTGGTTGCCAAGGGGCTGCGCCTCGGCATTAACGCGGAAATCGGTGAAATCGTCGGCGGTCGTACATTTCCGCTAGACCTTGTCGTGATGATCGGCGGCGAAAGCGCCAAGCTGAGCCTGTCCGGTACGGTCCTCGGCCTCGATCAGCAACCGCGGTTTCGCGGCAAGCTGAACCTTGCCAGCGCCGACATCGGCAAGGTCGTCAGCGCACTTGCCGACGGCGCGAGCCTGCCCGCACCGCTGAGCCAGGCGCTGTCGGTTTCGGGGGCGCTGGATGCATCGGCGACGGCGCTGGCGCTCGACAAGCTGGAGCTCGATTTCGGCGGTGCCAAGGGCACCGGCAAGGTTTCCGGAAAACTCAACGGCGTGCCGAAGATCACCGCATCGCTGTCCATCGACAAGGTGGTGGCGGATCCCTGGCTGGAAACCAAGCCTGTGGAGACGGCGGCTGCGGGTAGCACCGGGAATACAAGCGCACCGGCAACGTCCGCGGCGGATACGGCTACGCCCGAGGCTGCGGCGGATACCGCGCCGTTCGCACTGCCGACCGGGATCGCCGCGTCGCTGTCGTTCCGTATCGGTGAAGTGTCGTTGAAGGGCGACAAGGTCTCGAACGCCGTACTGAATGCCGAACTGGCGAACGGCGAGCTGAACCTGACGCAAGTCTCGTTGCAGGCGCCGGGCGGCACCGACCTTGCCGTCTTCGGTTTCGTTTCGGCGAAGGATGGCAAACCGTCGTTCGACGGTCAGGTGCAGGTGACGGTTGCCGAGCCGCAAACGCTGATGAAGTGGGCCGGGGCCGATACGGCGGCGCTGAAGCCCGGCAAGCCGGGTGCGCTCACGCTTAGCATCGATGCCGGAGCAACCCCGGAAACGGTGTCTGTCCGCCGACTGGCGCTGTCCTTCGACAAGACCAACATCAACGGCGCCGCGACCATCGCGTTGCGCGACCGGCTCGGCATCGGTGCGTCGGTTTCGGTCGACCAGATCGATCTCGACGCGTATCTCGCCGACACGCCGGCGGCCAAGCCCGAACCCGCGCCGACGACGACGGGCGGCACGGGCGGCACGGCCAGCGAGGGAACGGCGGCCAAAGCACCTGCTGAAAGCGGTATGTTCGATGCGCTGAAGCCGCTCGCGGCATTCGACGCCAACGTCCGCGCCGACGTCGGGTTGCTGAAAACCGCCGGTATTCCAATCCGCAAGATCGCTGCGGATATCTCGCTTGTGCAGGGCGATCTGACGATCCGCAAGATTTCCGTCGCCGATGCATTGTCCACGGGGGGCTCCGTGTCCGGTGCCTTGCTCGGTCTTGACCGCACGCCGACGGCAAAGGGGCTGGCGGTGCGTGCGCAACTTCGCGACCCGTCGAAGCTGGCGGCATTTGCCGGGGCCGAGTTGCCGATCCCGGCGAAAACGCTGGGTAAAGTCGATGTGGCTGCCGATATCAACGGCGATCTGATTGCCCCGTCGCTGAACGCCTCTGTCAAGGCAATGGCGGCGACGCTGAACGCGGACGGCAATCTCAAGTTGCTCGACCCCGCCAACATGTTCGATCTGGGTGTCCGCATGCGGCACGGTGATTTGGCCACGCTGTTGCGGAAGCTCGGGACCGGCTATCGGCCTGCGGGCGATATCGGCGCGCTTGATGTGTCGACGACCGTCAAAGGCGGTCTGGACGCATTCTCGTTCAGCAAACTGGCTGCCGCGATCGGCGCCGCCAAGATCAACGGCGAAGGCACGGTGCGCCTTGCCGGGGTGCGGCCCAAGGTGACGGCGACGCTGAGCACCGGCAATGTCGTCGTCGATCCGTTCCTGCCGGCGAA
>Ga0070727_10004008_pt1 | contig 12836 bp, 12 predicted proteins | sample tdAd472_FD_66722 | JGI IMG/M metagenome (GOLD analysis project Ga0070727, IMG submission 66722) | Marine sediment microbial communities from the Atlantic coast under amendment with organic carbon and nitrate - tdAd47.2 | ecosystem: Environmental > Aquatic > Marine > Coastal > Sediment | place... | reverse complement strand
GGCTGCCGCCGCGTTGAGCCCGTCCCTCGGCGCGTGGGCCCAGGAGGCTGGACATACCAGCGCGCTCGTCTTCAACACGGTGGGCCTGGCCCAGGCCGTGACCCTCAGCATTGTTGTTGCCATGCCGCTGCTTCGCTACATGCTGACGCGCAATCCCGCCAGCGAACTGGTGAAGGGGCTTCAGGCGAACCGCCAGAGCTATCTTCTGGAAGACCTCCGCCGACTGACAGAGCATGGTGAACTTCGCTTTCCGGCAGACGAGCTGCAGATCGTTTCGGACAATGACGCCCTGAAGGAATTCAGCCGCATGAATGCGGAATGCTTTGAGGAAAGCGCCAATTATTCCGGCGATTATGTGGACAAGCTGCTGCGCAATACCAGCATTCAGGAGCGCTACCCAAAAAGCTTCGCCTATGTGCTGGATGAAGCCGGCCAGCGCATGGGCATCTCCATGGTCATTCCCCTGAACCCGACCGGTACCTTGCTGTACAAGAAAGGGGCCTTGTCTGATCATGACATCATGGACATCGCCGTTGCCTCAGTGGGGGAGCCTTGCGGATGTATTCTGCTGTTTGCCATCGGTATGCTGACGGACTATCGCCCGGATGGGGGCAAGTCTGGCGGGACACAGGCCATCCGCACTCTCATCCGCAGCCATGTCCACCACATCTGGCGCGTCGCCTCGGACTTTGATCTTGAGACCGTGCCCTTCATAATGCAGGTGGAACGCCCCAGCATCGTGCGCATGGGCAAGATGTTCGGTTTCAGAAGACTGGACCAATCCGGCGCCGACGGAGACCCGCTCTTCGAAATCACCTGGCCCGAACTCCGCGAAAAACTGAAAGCGGTAAGCGAGGTGGTTTAGACGCTATTTTCCTGAAGGGGCTAGTCGGCGGGGCTGAGCCGCGTGGCCGGTTTGTCTGGCAGGCAGGATTCGTCCAACAGCTCTGTGGCAGCGTGCTTCAGCACATCTGACAACGTCTGCAGCTTTCCGGAAATCGGCGAGGTGTCCCGCCAAATTAGGGAGATGGTCCGCGAGGTCTGTGGATAATCAATCCGGCGGATGATGAGCTGCGGATCACGCCGCATTTCCGACAGGGCATACAGGCTTGGCAGAATGGCAACACCTGTGCCCATCTCCGCCATCTGGCGCAGGGAGTCGAGGCTGGTGCCGGCATATTCCGTGTTCACATGCGCGCCCGCCGTGTTTGCCAATGCCTGAACCCGCAGGTTCAGATTCTGCCAATGGCCCAGGCTAAGCAATTCGCGCCCTGCCAGATGGGCCGGGCCAATCGGTGTGTGGCAAGTTGCCAGCGGGTCATCCGGTGCAATGCAGATCCACAGCTTTTCTTCAAACAGGGGCAGGGAGGATGTGCCCGCCATATCATCCGTCATCGAAATAATCGTGTCGTATTCGCCGCTGTGCAAATGTGCCTTCAAATCCATTGTGCGCTCTTCCCGAACACTGAAGCGCAGCTGCGGAAAGCGGGCATGCAACTGCCGCGTCGCCAGGGGCAGCAGATAGGGGCCTATCGTTGGCAGAACACCCAGTCGTACCAGGCCTTCCAGGTCTTCGCTTTCCTGCCGTGCCGAGGCGCGCAGATCTTCCACATCCCGCAGAATGGCCCGCGCCCGTGCAAGAATGTCGGCCCCTTTCGGTGTCAGCAACGCGCCGCAGGTGGCGCGCTCGAACAGCGTTACGCCCAGTTCCTCCTCCATACGGGCCACTTGGGCCGACAGGCTGGGCTGGCTGACATTCACGCGCTTGGCCGCCTCGCTGAAACGTCCGGTTTCGGCAACGGCGACCAGGTATTGAAGCTGGCGAAGGGTCGGTCTCATAGTTTCAAGCTATAGCCTCAAGATATTCTTTCTATTTGAACTATCATCAGGAAAGGCCGATTTCAATTGTTCAGGAACGTCTGAAACTTGCTTGGACAGGAGGCCGGTCAAAATGTCACCCAAGGATATTCCCGTTGTCTCTCCCATCGCGGATCCGCGCCGGCCCTCACGGGGGCCTGTGGTGCACAAGGCCGCGCCTCCGCCAGGCCAGCCCCGGACATCCCGATCTGCTCAGTGCAAGGACGAGCAGAAGGCGACGATCCCGCCCATCTGGTACGTCTAGACCAAAGGGTAAAACGCAAATTCCCATGCAAGGACCGGCACCTCTCAGGGCTGTGTAGAGGGGCTGGTCTTGCGGGCACATGATTCCGGTCTTCAGGGGCCGCGTGTCATGGCCCATCTGCCAGCCGGCCTAATCTTCCCCCACTGTGCCGGCTGGCAGACTTCCTCCTGAAGTGGGGGCAACAGGGACACAAGAAAAATGACTGAACCCAGCACTTATCTGTCTGCTGATCTGCCGCCGGTAAATATCAGCGAGCTTGAGTTTGATGCTCTCAACGCGCTGGCCTTCGCGATCAGCCACAAGCAACCGGAACTGTCCGGCATGTTGCTGGCAGAGCTGGACCGCGCGCAGGTACACCCCGCGACCAGCCTGCCGCCAGGCACCGTGACGATGAATTCGCGCGTGGAATTCCGCGATGAGGGCAATGGCAATGTGCGCACCGTGCAGATTGTCTTCCCGCATCTGGCGGACATTTCCCGGGATCGCATTTCCATCGTCACGCCAGTCGCTGCCGCCCTGATTGGCCTGTCTGAAGGAGATGCCATTCCGTGCCGGTTCCATGACGGGCAGGACAGGTTTTTGCGTGTACTGAAGGTTTATCCACCTGAAGAGGGCTAAGACAGCGCAAAAGTCACGCGCCGCATGGGAACTCTTTTGCCGCCGGGGTCGTTGACCCCGGCATTCCCGCGCAAGAGATACGCCCATGGCCTTCAATGCAGATCCGGAAACGCTGTGCCGCGCGCTGGTGCTGCCACCCGCCTTGAGCGACATCTGGATCTGTTCCAATCCGCGTGAGACCCGCACGGCTCCCCCGCTGCGCTAGAGCTACGTGCTTTCACAAAAAATTGTTTAAAAACATCATCGTCACGCGCCTTTTTGCCCTGTATGCATCTGGGCGCAGGGGGAGGGTTTCGTATGGCCGAGCAGACAAAGAGGCTGCGCCACCAGATTGATGCGGGCGCGAGCCTTGAGCCGCCCTTGCTGATGTTCTCCATCTCACGCCGTCTCGTGGCAGAGGCGTTTGGCACGGCGCTGCTGCTGGCAGTCGTCATCGGCAGCGGCATCATGGGAGAGCGCCTGGCTGGCGGGAACATGGCCATGGCGCTGATGGGCAATACCGTGGCGACCGGGGCGGGGCTCTATGTGCTGATCACCATGTTCGGGCCGGTCTCCGGCGCGCACTTCAATCCCGCGGTCACGCTGGCCTTCTTCCTGCGGCGGGAGATCGCCTGGCCGCTGGCCCTGGCCTATCTCGCTGTGCAGGTGGCGGGCGGAATTCTGGGCGTCTGGTCTGCGCATCTGATGTTTGAAGAGGCCCTCCTTCAGGTCTCCACGCATGGCCGTGACGGAGCGGCGCACATGTTTTCAGAAGGCGTCGCTACATTCGGTCTGGTTGCGGCGATCCTTGCCGGGGTGCGTCTCAGGCCAGAGGCTGTTCCGATGATGGTGGGCCTCTATATCACCGCAGCCTACTGGTTCACGGCGTCCACCTCCTTCGCCAATCCGGCGGTCACAATCGCTCGGGGGTTGAGCGATACATTTGCCGGGATCGCCCCGCAGAGTATATTGCCCTTTATAGCCGCCCAGTTGATAGGCGCGGTATCAGCCGCCGTGTTTTGCGGATGGTTGTTCAGGGAGAGGCCGGTATGAGACCCACGATTTATCATAATCCAGACTGCGGCACGTCGCGCAACGTGCTTGAAATTCTGCGCGAAAGCGGGGAAGACCCTGATATCGTTCTGTATCTTGAGCGCGGCTGGCAGCGCGAACAGCTTGCCCGCCTGCTGGATGATCTGGCGCTGAAGCCGAGTGATGTGCTGCGCGTCTCCAAAAGCCCGGCGGAAGAGCTGGGCCTGACCGGCCCGGACATTACAGAGGGAGAGCTGTTCGAGGCGATGCTGCAGCACCCCATCCTCGTGAACCGGCCGATTGTGGTCACGAAAAAAGGGACGGCGCTGTGCCGTCCCTCTGAAAAGGTATTTGCCTTGCTGGACAATCCGCCCGCCAGTTTCACCAAAGAAGACGGCGAGACGGTCACATCCGGCTAAAGCAACTGTTGCGCGTTCAGGCCAGTTCAGGCTCAGCGGCAGGTGCGGGCTGTTTCTCTAGCCAGACGCGGGCATCGGCCTCATCGGCCAGGTCAAAGACCTTCAATTCTGTATCGGGCAGGGCCACGGCCTGCATCTTGGCCGACTGGCGCACCCAGGGCTGGTCCGTCAGAACGGCCACCTTGTTAAAGCGCTTCTGGAGGGCAAAGAATTCAGCGGTCCGTGACCAGCTGCTTGCAACATTATGGAGCGTGCCGAGATCCATATGCTGTAACCGTACCAGCAAACTTCCAGGGTCTTCCTCGCTCGTCTGCTCCATGATCTGGTCGACGGCTTCGGGAATGTTATCCGGGTTCAATTCACCTTGCGCGTCAATGGAAAAAAGGTCGGTGTTTTCAGCTTGGATCGTATAAGGCATGGGTCTCCTGTCAGGGTTGCTCAATCAAAAAAGCAACGCGCGACCGGGGTCCCGCGTTCCTTCTGAATTACATATAGGGGCTGTTGCCCCAAATTTCAAAAAAAAGCCCGGCCATATTGCAGGCCGGGCAGTCATGAATGGATCTGCAGAAAAGTTTGTGGGAGGAAACCTTCAGATCCGTCCAATTAGATCCGTTCAATGATGATTGCCGGGGCCATGCCGCCAGCTGCGCACATCGTGACCAGGCCGTAGCGGCCGCCAGAGCGTTCCAGCTCGTCCAGCGCGGTGCCGATCAGGATGGAGCCTGTGGCGCCGATCGGGTGGCCCAGCGCCATGGCGCCGCCATTGATGTTGACCTTTTCGCGGTCCAGCTCCAGGTCGCGGATGAACTTCTCTGCCACGACAGAGAACGCCTCGTTGATTTCCCAGACATCGATGTCGTCCTTGGAAAGGCCAGCCTTCTCAAGCACTTTCTTCGCTGCCGGAACCGGCGCGTTCAGCATCAGCGTCGGGCAGTCACCCATATTCGCCGTCGCAACGATCCGTGCACGGGGTTTCAGGCCGTTCTTGTCGGCATAGTCTTTTGAGGTCACCAGGATGGCGGCTGCGCCGTCCACAACACCGGAAGAGTTACCGGCATGATGCACATGGGTCATCTTGCCTTCCAGCTGCGGGTATTTGGTGGTGACCATCTTGCCATAGGTATTGCCCTGATCGTCGACCGGAATGTCCATGTACATGTTGAACACGGTTTTCAGGCCGGCGAGGCTTTCCATGGTCGTGCTCGGGCGGGGGAACTCGTCCTTGTCCAGCGCCAGCGTGCCATCGCGATTGTAGACCGGTACGATGGACTTGTCGAAACGGCCTTCATCCATGGCGCGTTTTGCGCGCTGCTGGGAGGTCACGGCCAGCTGGTCAACGGCTTCGCGGTCAATGCCTTCCAGCGTGGCGATGGCATCGGCGCAAACGCCTTGCTGGGATTGCGGGTGCAGTTCACGCAGGTGAAGGTTGCCGGCATCCATCATGGGTGGGTTCTTCGGGTCAGCCGTGGCCGCGGTGTAGCTCATCATCTCACAGCCGCCTGCGATGACGCAGTCTTCCATGCCGGACATGATCTGCGCTGCCGCGAGAGAGACCGTCGTAATACCGGAGCCACAGAAGCGGTCCAGCGTCACACCTGAGGCCTTCACATCAAAGCCGGCATCGAGCGCGGCCATGCGGCCCATATCAGCACCTTGCGCGCCGCGCTGGCTGGACGTGCCCCAGATCACATCATCCACGGTGGCGGTGTCCAGATTGTTGCGGTCGCGGATCGCGCTCAGCACGGTTGCGCCCAGATGCTGCGGGTGCAGGTGCGCAAGCGAACCCTTGCCAACTTTGCCAATGCCGCGCGGGGTGCGGACAGCGTCGATGATATAGGCCTCGGCCATGAACTTCTCTCCCTGATCGTATACTTTATGCTTTTCGTTGCTTTACGCGAACGTAAGCGTAAGGGCTAGTCGTGACGTCGGGGTAGGGTTTGCCTGTCTTTGCTACAGGCGCGGCCAAATTTGGCGGCGGCGGTGATTTGTGGCATATTATGGGAAATATAAGCGCAGATCAGAAAGGCGCAATCATGGGAGGAGTCGCCCCTTCAGGGGCTGGGCAAGCCCGCCGCTTATGGCGCGGGCTGGTCCTGGCCATATCGATGTCCATTGCCCTTCCGGCACTGGCGGCAGAGCGCCTCGTCATCCCGTTTGATCTTGATGAATATGATCGTCCGATCGTGGACCTGACGCTGGAAAACGGCGTGACAGCTTCTGGCGTGCTGGATACTGCCGCAACCCTGACGCTCATCGAGGGCAGGACGGCCCATGCCGTCGGCCTCCGCCCGGTCGAGACCAGCCCCGGGCAATTTCAGCTGATCACCGTGCTTGGCCTCGGCGGCCCGGAAGATTTTCCCCTGTTGAAGCTGCAAAGCCTGTCGGCCGGGAATGTCCATCTGGGCGTCCTGAATGCCGCGCTTGATACCAGCCCCACCGTGGAGGGCGTGCTCAATGTTCTTCCCGCCAGCGTCTTGGAAGCCGATGTGCTGGACTTCGATTTCGGGAAAGAGAGATTGACCCTGTATGATGGCAGCCCGAATGGCCGCCGCAGTGGGCGTGTTTGCAAGACAGACCTGCACGAGATCTCGGGGCTCTTCTATGTTGATGTCGAGATCAACAATGTGAAAGGCCGTGCCCTGATCGATACGGGCTCATCCATCACCTATATCAACAGCCGCTTTGCCGATCTTTCGAACATCGCCACCAACAAGGAAAAGACCAAGCAATTGCTGGGCCTGACCGGAGAAGAGTATGATGTGCGTATTGCGCGCGTCTCCACGCTCTCCCTGGGGCAGATGGATCTGACGCGGCTGGACCTTCTGGTCTCAGACCCGGCCCTCTTTACGCATCTGGAAATACAGGATCAGCCCGTCATGGTGCTGGGCATGGATTTCCTCTCGCATTTCCGCATGCAGCTGGACCGCCGCAATGACAGTTTCATCCTGAGGCGTGAACGTCTGGATTGTCTTATCTGCAGCACGACTCGTGTGTCGCGCATCGACTGAAATTCAATGCTGCATGAAAAGAACACCGCCCCAGCCTGACCGGGGCGGTGTTGCTTTCTTCAGATGCGCCTGATCAGTCAGACGTGCGGTTGGAATAGGAATCGGCTTCCTCTGTCGTGTACGGAAGATCATCGATCATATAGCATTCCCGCACGCGGTCCTTGGCAACGGTGGACGTGCAGCGGTCCATCATTTGACGGCGCGCGGTCATGAGGCGCTTGCATTCGGAATAGCCGAAAGTGGCGGTGCATCCCTCGGCTGCCGCGCCGCGCATGTCCACAGCGTTCTGGAAGGCATCTCCGCTGGAGCCATTATCGGCCACCTGGTATTTCTTCTGAATGTACCATTGGTAGTGATCCAGAATGGCCGTTGGCGCATCTTCCGCGGTCCAGGGGTTGGAGAATGTTGGTTCGCTGATGGGGTTGTCCTTCACCGGCTTGGCCTTGTTCTTCAGATTGGGGGTCTTGCTTTCGTTTTTCGCAATCAACTCGCCATTGGTGTCGAACAGCTTCAGCACCGTCGCCTTCATTTGCACGGTCCGGTAATAGCGGTTCTTCATCTTGATCCAGCCTGCAGAAACGGGGGTGACAGGCACCATCCACATCTGGGCGCTGATCTTGTTGCCGCCCAGTCTGTTCAACAGCGCTTCGGCATCATCCGGGGCCATGTCGAGGAATTTGATTTCATCGGTGTTCACAATGCGTACGGCGTAGTCCATGCCTTCTGAACCGGCCTTGTCGGCATCATAGTTGAAGTACATGGACCCGCTGTAAATTCCGTTGATCGGAAAGCGTTCATTGGTGAAATCATAATCGCCGAGGCGCACGGAAAACTTGGTGTAATAGGCTGGCTGCGCCATCACCTCTTCTGCCATCTTCTGAAAGGCCGGGAAGTTCTCTTTCGTAAAACGGCGGCGTTCGAACTCATTGTCGAACCGCATGTTCAGCGGCTTGGCCATCATGTTGGCGACCGGGGCTGGTTCACCAGACACCTGATGGTAAAGCAAGGCCGCGTTCACCGCGTTCAAACGGGCTTCTGCGGGGGCGTCTTGTGTTTCAGCCAGCGCGGGCGAGGCGGTCATGGCCAGAAAAAGGCTGGCGGTGCCGAGACGGGCGAGGTGTTTGGTCAGATTCATGGGTAAGTCCTGTCATGCTTTGGGCATTTTAGATAAAGACCAGAAAGCAGGAGGTCAGGGCAAAGGCCTGGCAGGCTTTTGCCTTTCTGTGTGAATTTGATGAGTGCTTGCGCCTGTGGCATCGGCATCTCTATCCCCCCCTTTTATGCCATGCTGATCGGTTCTTGCATGGAGCCAGACACTCACAGCCCGGCCAAAGTCCGGAAATCACGCATGATTCCCGGGCTTTACCTATGATAAGAAAAATGAACGCCAGATGAAGCCCTGACGTCGCGCCCGCTTAGCCGAAGGCGCCATAGGCGTGGGCGATGGCCAGGCTGATGCCGTGCAGGGTGCGGTCAATCTCGTCCAGCGGCGTGATGATGTCCCTGTGGATACGGTCATAGCCATAGCTTGCGACGCGCGCCTCGCTGCCCGGTTCGGTCAGCGCCTTCAGCGGTGTGTCCTGGTCGCGGGAGCGCGGGAAGATCTCGCACAGCAATTCCACCGCCTCGCGGATGCGCAGCTCGGCCACCATCTCCACCAGATCCCGCGTGCTGGCATCATGGCGTTCCGACAGGCGGGGCAGACCGCCGACAATCGCGAATGCCTTCATGATCAGGGCCTGACGCGCCGCATGCAGAACATGAATGTCCAGGCGGCCTTCATGGCGTTCCTCAATTGAGGGGGCATCATTCAGTTGCGCAATCAGACGGTCGAACTTGCCAAGGTCCACCGTCAGATAATTGGCAATCTGGTTCATGGAATGCGCGGTTTCGGTATTGCGCAGCGTGTAATAGACGCCGCGATAGGCGCTTGCCTTGTCGCTCTCGGCCAGTTTGGCATGGGCGATCCAGACGCTGGGATCATACACCCCGGCATAGGCGCGCAGGGCGGGCAGGCTGGTCAGTACACGCGCATTCAGCGCCAGCAGGATCAGCCCCCGCATCCGCGGGCTGGCATTGATCAGCTCCACCAGGCGCTCCATCTCGCGCTGAAGGGAAGAACCGATGCCCGCGGCGGTGTTCACCGGAATGCCCAGCTGCTGCAGCGTCGCATTGTGGGAAATCGCGCGCAGGCTGCGCGGGCCGACCGGGCCCGCCGCACGGCGTTTCGGGCGAGAGCCCGCCTTCACGGTCAGCGCGCTGGAGAACGCGCCCAGCAGACGGCCATAATCGGCATTGTCGAACAGGTTTTCATGCCAGTTGCGCAGGGATCGGTAAAAGTCCCAGACAAGGTCTGTGCGCGTATAGAACGGGTCCTGACTCGTATCGCCGGGGTCTGACAATGTGTGACGGCACCAGGCCGACATGGTCGCCTCGGCCAGCGCCGGATTTGCAAAATGCAGGAAGCCGTCGCCGCCCTGAAAGCTCACCTCATGGCGCAGCTGCAGGCCGCGTGCGCGGGCCCCGGCGCGCGTCCAGGGCGTCAGCAAATGGTCAAAGCGCTGCTCGAACGTGCCGGGCCAGGCGCCGCGGCCCATGCTCTCGCCATGCGTGTTGAAGATCAGCAAATCCACATCTGCGCCCTTGGCGGCCAGCGCGCGCGCGATCAGATTGTGGATGCGCTCAATCGCCATGTCGGCGGCGACCTGTCCGATAAACCGTCCGGCATCGGAGAAACCAAGCTGGATGGAAAGATAGCCGCGCTGCTTCACATATTCCAGGAATTCCGGCTCTTCCAGAAGACGCTCAATGAAGCGGCCCCCGGTCTCCAGCGCTTCCGGCGTTTCGAACAGCGGGGAGATGTCCAGCTTGTTATCAACGCCATATTGCCGGGCCAGATAAAGCGCGCCCATCACGGTTGCGGGGTTCTCGCTCTCGGCAATCAGGAAGCGGATGACAGAGCCCGCATCGATATGCTTCAGGATCTGCGCGCACATCATGAACTGGCGGCGGGCGGTGGATTGTTCCAGGAACAGGTCTGCAAAGTTCACCGGCACGGGCTTTGACTTGCGCGCCTTCTGCGCCAGTTCGGCCAGCGCCAGGCGGCCAAGCTCCCGGTCTTCTGTCTGCAGGCCCAGATCGCGATTGATCACGGTACGGACCTGCGCCGCGTTGACGCGCAGATGGATGCGCGCCGTGCCCAGCTGCAGTGCCTCGACCTGCGCGCGAAGGGCCATCAAGCCGGTGGCCATCTGGTCATCGGCTTTCGGGATCACGTCATCCAGAACGGACACAATGTCTGCGGCGTCTAGCAGGGCGCGGCTGGAATGCGCTGTCAGCGCATTGGCCGCTGGCACCAGATTGTCCGGATCGGTCAGGTCTTCCGCAAACAGATTGGCATGTTTGGCGGTTTCATCCGCCGCCGCCTTCAGGCGCTGGGTCAGCTTGGCCAGCGGGCCGATCTTCTGACTGCCGCTCATCGCCTCCAGCTGCTCGGCATAGCGGCCAAGCTGGCTGGCCTTTTCCGCCAGGCGGAAGGTCAGCGATTGTGACCAGTGAATGTCGGTCCGCCCGTCCAGATCATAGCCCACCCAGCTGGCCAGCGTCGGCAGATAGATGTGCAGGCTGCGCCACGCATCCGGGAACGCCTTGCGCGCGACGGCAATCACGGCCTCGGCATAGGCCAGCTGCGCGGTTGCGGCATGGGCGATGGCGGCCTGCACTTCGTCATGCTCGCCCTTCAGGCTGATCGCCTGGTTCCAGTCACGCGAGTCGGTGCGGATCTGGCGCATCAGAGTGGTGCGGCTCGTCTTGGTGGCGCTCACCACATGGTCGGCCAGCGCATCGCGCAAGGGCCGCGACAGGGCAAAGGTCGGGTGGCCGGTGAACACGATGCCGCCGGTTGGCTGTTCCACCGCGCTGCGGAAGGCGTCCAGCCCCTTGGCGGCCAGCGCCTCCAGATCGGCGATCAGGTCTTCCTGCGCCGTCTTGGCCTTGCCGCCGGAATGCTGCGCGCGGAACCGGTCGGCGCGTTCCTCGATCAGGTCCAGATGCACCTCATCGGCCAGTTTCGAGAGATCGGAGAGTTTGGCCTCGCCCGCCTCAATCTGGCGGAACAGGGTCTGGGCCAGCGCGAAGACCGAATTGGTCATCGGGTCGACATCGATCCGGGCGGCTTGTTCGCGCAGATAATCCTGCGCAGTTTCGAGCGAAAGCTTGGAAGATAACGTTGTCATAGCGCCAGAAAGACGGAAATTTCCGTAAAGTCAAAGGGGCTGGCCCGAACAGGGCGTGATTTTCCCCATTATCCGTTCCGGCCCGGCGAATTGCTGCCGCCTATTTGCGTCCGAAGAACCGAATCACGCCGATCAGGCCCGCAATGGCTGAGCCGAGACCGCCCAGCAGCACGAAGAGCGGGTTCGCCTGGTCTGCAAAGGCAATCGCGCGGTTCAGGCCGGAGACCTGCACCGTCACCGTATCGCGGAAAGTGCGCAGCGGCGTCACCGTGTCCTCATCAATCGCATAGATCTCGAACACCAGATCATGACTGCCCGCAGACAGCGGGGTGACAGACCAGCGCCAGACATTCTCTGTCAGCGGTGACAGGGACTGCACGTCCGGAGACATCGGCACGATCTCGAAATTCGCGCCGCTGAGACGCGCTTCCACGCGGTCAGACACTTTCGCTTCGCCTTCGATGATGTTTCCGCGTCCGGGCAGGGCGTCTGCGGCGCTGTCATCGCCGGTCGAATCAATCGCCAGCGTCACATCGAAGGCGCGCTTGTATTCTGCCGTGCTGGGCGTCTCATGCGCCACCGGAACGGTCTTCAGGCTCTCGATGAAATCTTTTGAGACAGAGGGCTGCACATTGGCGGAGCGGCTTTGGGCCAGCGGTGCATCAAAGCCCTCCAGTATCTCGGCGGATTCCGGGCGAATTTCTGCCAATTCGCTATCGGCCATTTCGCTTTCCATGTCTTCCGGGCGGATCGACCGGGCCGCGCGCGGCGCAGGGGCGGGCTCTGCAGCGATCACGTCATCTTCGGTGATCGGCGGCAGGGCTTCGGTTTCGGCCATGTCGAAGGCTTCTTCGGTTTCGGCCTCTTCCACAGGATTGGCGGTCATGACCTCATCATGGGGCGCATACTGTTCCAGAAGAACAGACCCGGCATAGCCAGCGGCGCCCAGGCCGCACAGCAGCAGAAGAATGGAAATCAGTCTCAGCATGTCGGTCCGAATGCTCCGTCAGTGATGCCCCACAGCATTAGGGTTAATCCCTAGCAGAGCTTTGTCACTGTGGGAATCGCTTACGGCTGCTCTCATAGAAAGCGACGGCGGCTGCATTGGAAACATTCAGGCTTTCCATTTGTGGGGCAATCGGAATGCGTGCCAGCTCTGCACAGGCCTTGGCCACGGCGGGGCGGATGCCCGGGCCTTCCGCGCCCAGCACGATGACCAGTTTCTGCGCCCCGTCCACGGCGTCCGCGATCAGGCGCTTGCCTTCGCCGGCCAGGCCGACTGTATGGTATCCGGCCTCTCCCAGCTGCTCCAGCGCGCGGGCAATGTTCACAACACGTGCTTCCTTCACCGTCTCGATTGCGCCCACGGCGGTCTTGGCGACAATTCCGGTGATCGGCGGGGCATTGCGGGTCTGCAGCACCA
>Ga0070727_10004006_pt1 | contig 12838 bp, 10 predicted proteins | sample tdAd472_FD_66722 | JGI IMG/M metagenome (GOLD analysis project Ga0070727, IMG submission 66722) | Marine sediment microbial communities from the Atlantic coast under amendment with organic carbon and nitrate - tdAd47.2 | ecosystem: Environmental > Aquatic > Marine > Coastal > Sediment | place... | reverse complement strand
GCGTTTCAGGCGAGGCCTTGGGACTGCGCCAGATTCCCGACGGCAACATCCTCCCGCCGATGGAGATGACCTGCGGCGAGAACTACTTCCGGAAAACGATCGAGAGCAAGGTGGGGCGTCCGGTCACGATCGGCAGAACCGCTATCCTCACCAAGGCCCACAACGGCCGCGCGGCCTGTCATTATTGCGGTCCGTGCGAGCAAGGGTGCGTCACCCATTCCTACTTCTCCAGTCTGTGGACCACGCTCGTGGATGCCGTCAATTCCGGCAACTGCACGATTCAGACCGGCGCCGTCGCCTCTCACATCACGACGGATCCCGATACCGGCCGCGCCAACGGTGTAGCCTACGTCGATTCCCACGATCGAGCGGTGCGCGAGGTTCGCGGCAACGTGGTCGTCCTCTGCGCCTCGACGCTGGAATCCAATCGCCTGTTGCTCAACTCCGGGCCCGACTTCTGCAACTCGTCCGGCGTCCTCGGACGCTACATTATGGACCACATCGCCGGGAGTGCGATGGGCGACATCGGGCAACGCGAACCCGCAAAGTGGTCCGGCCCGCCGCGCCGCCCCAACGGTCTCTATCTGCCGCGGGTCAAGAACCTCGACCGTCCGCACACCAACGGCGTCATCCGCGGCTACGGCATGCAGGGCGGCCACGGGTCGAGCTACTCTTCGTCGGCTGCCATCGCCCAAGTCCCCGGCTTCGGCAAAGGCTTCAAACAGGCCGTCCTGGATCGCGACGACTGCTGGAGTTTCCGCATCTCCGCCTACGCCGAATGCTTGCCGCGGTATGAGAATCGGGTGACTCTCGATCCTGAAGTCCGCGACGCGTGGGGGATTCCCGCCGTCCACCTCGACGCCCAGTGGGGCGACAACGAGCTGCAGCTATACAAGATGATGCTGGACGAGGCCGAGGAACTACTCCACGTCGCCGGCGCCAAGAAGGTGATTCGGCAGGCCGTTCCGCGTTGGCCCGGCGGCGCCACCCATGAAGTGGGCGGCGCGCGGATGGGCGAGGATCCCAAGCAGTCGGTCGTTAATCAGTTCGGCCAAGCCCACGACGTCAAGAACGTCTTCGTTACCGACGGCGCCGTCTTCCCGTCCGTCGCCTGTCAGAACCCGACGCTCACCATGATGTCGCTTGCCCTGCGCAACTCGGAATACATCTTGGATCAGGCCAAGACGGGCAACCTCTGAGGTCCGTAGAGTAGGGCGCTAGGGCGTTGAAGGGGCCGCCCGTTGCGCGGCGAGGATCGCTGCTCCCTGCGTCACCACCTGCTCGCCCAAGCCGCTGGCCACAATTTCAACTCGGTCGCGAAAGTACGGCACGACTCGTCGCGCGGTCTTCTGCGCCGCGAGCGCAAGATACTCCGGCGAGCCCGCGCCCAGTCCACCGCCAATGACGACCTTGTCGGCGGCGGTGAGATTGATCGCCGCTCCCAGCGCAGTGGCCAAAGCTTCGGTCGACTCCTCAATGACCTTCGTTGCGAACCCGTCTCCGGCCTGCCATTGTTCGACGTATTGCTTGGAAGAGGTCGCCTCCGCCCGGCCCGGATCCATGTCCGTTTCCCGGGCCGCCAGCCATCCCGCGAGCCGCGACACCCCCGGCCCCGAGCACATGGCCTCCACGCACCCACGCGATCCGCACCAGCACTCCGGCCCGTCCGGATTCACCACCAGGTGGCCGATCTCGGCTTCTCCAATCGGACCGAGTGCGACAACGCGCCCCTCGTGTACCAACCCGCCGCCGACCCCGGTTCCGAGCGTTACGTAGAAGACGGTCTTCGATCCGCGGCCCGCGCCGAAGTGCGCCTCGGCCAACGCCGCCAGCTTGCAGTCGTTCTCGATTGCGGCAGGCAGCTGAAGAGCGTTCTCCATTCGGGCGACGACGTCGATCGCCTCCCACCCGTCTTCATGGAGGCAACGGTGCGGGCGCCGCGCTGGGCGGTCCACCGTCCCGCCGAACCCGAGGGCGGTCGCTTGGAACACGCCGCCCGAGGCTTCATATTCACGTCGCAGTTCGTCGCCCAACGCGAGCAACACAGAAAGGCTCTCCTCAGCATCGGCGCCGGGACGCCGCGCGATCACCCGCGTCTCCAGCAGCCGCTGATCCTCGCCTGCTACTGCGGCGACGAGTTTGCTTCCGCCGGTCTCGAAGGCGAGGTAGTGCGTGCTCATTGCCCCAGAATCAGTCGGATCGGCGTGCCCGCATCCGGCCCCAGCTTTGCCGGGTCCACGCCCATCAGCGTTAGAATCGTCGGCGCTACGTCGCTCTGGGTTACGCCCGTCACGCCGCGTAGTGCGCCGTGGGCCTTCGTGTCCGGACCGATGGCGGCGATCCAAGTGCCTTCCGATTCGGGGATCTTTTTCCCGTGCCCGGTCCACGTCTCCGGCGTCGATCCGCGGCCGTGGTCAACAGCTACGATCAGCGTCGTCTTCCCTTGATAGTTCGGGCTGGATTCAATGGCGGACCAAAGGCGATCTAGAAAGGCGTCGGCCGCGTGGATCATCTCCAGTGTTCGGTCGTAGCGTTTCCCGTGGGCCCAGTCATCCGTCTCGTCCAGAGCGATATAGAGCAGCCTGGGCCGTGCCTGCCGCATGTACTCGAGCGCCATCTCGAAGGTGAAGAAGTCGTGGCGCACCTCGCCCCATGCCGGTAGCGCCTCAAACTGCGCGCGGTTCAGCTCTTCCAGGCGCGGACTCGCCCCAGGAAAATCAAGAGCCTGCCGTCCCGCGTTGATTAGCACTCGCCCCGACCGGCTGGCGCCGATCCCGCGGAATACATGCCAGGACCCGAACAGCGCCGCTTCGGTGCGGTCCAGGTCGAGTTCGTCTCGGGCGATCTCCAGGATGGTGGGGGCCGGGCTCGGGCGCAGATCGTTGCTAGTGATCACGCTGTCGTGCGGTCGTCCGGTCAGCAATTCGGCATAGCCGGGATAGGAAAACAACATCCGATTCCGCGTCGTGACCTCGCTGCCGGCGTCACGATTGCCGAGCAATAGTCCCTCCTCGGCGACTGTGCCCCACAGGAACGGCGTCAACTTGGCCCGTCGCTCTCCGCTGTTCTTGCCGCCGAACCGGGCTCGCAAGCCGTCCGCTCCTTCCATCCCGGCGTCCTTACGTCTCTCTAGGGTCCGGTCCATACCGCGGAACACGTCTTGCCAGCGCACGCCGTCGAGCGTCACCAGTACCACGTTCTCCGTTTTCAATTGTGCGGCGGCCGTGGCGGCGAGCAGGAAAGCCAACAAGCATGTCTTCATGGATGTTTCTCCAGTTCCTCAAGCGATTCCAGCAATACGTGAGTCATCACTCCAAAGCTCCGAGCGCTCAGTCTCTCGACCGTATCGCCCTCGCTGTGCCACAGCCGATTGAAGAAGCCGTAGTTGAAGTCGATCAAGTTCAGAGCCGAGAAGCCTCGCCGCACGAACTCCACGTGGTCGTCTTCCACGAAGGACGGAGCCCCCGCGGGGAAGTTCTTCTCGTAGCCCAGCTCCGACGCTTTCGCGAACACCAACTCTCGCAGCCAGGGCGTCGACTGTCCTTCAAAAAGGATCTGTAGGTCTGAATCACCGATCATGTCGACATTGATCAGTGCCTTGATGTAGTCCTTACGCCCGTTGGCGGCCCACAGCTCAGCCAGCTTGCGGCTCCCGTAGGTGTGGTCCTCGTCCTTCCACTCGACGGTCGACTCTTCGCCGTCGAAGAAGACGAGCCACACCGGGTCGGCCAACTCGGGGCGCTTGCCTAGGATGTCGGCCAACGTCAGCAGTAGCGCCGTCGAAGAGCCTCCGTCGTTGGCGCCCACAAAGTTCAGCCCTGGCCTGTCGTAGGTGTCGTAGTGCCCGGAGATCACCACGATGCGCCGGGACTTCCCTGGGAACTTGGCGATGATGTTCCGCATGGCCTTTCGCCCCAGCGGAGTCTCCGCGTTGAAGCCCACCTGCTGGATGTCGCAGCCGGCTCGACGAAGGCGCTCGATGATATAGCGCTGCTGCTTGGCGTTAGCCTCCGAGCCCGCCGGACGGGGACCGAAATCCACCAACCTGCGAGCCGTTTCCATCGATTGCTCGCCCCACTCAAGGACGTGCTCCGGTACCGACTGCGCTCCGGCAAGCGAGGCCGACAAGAGAATTAGGATTTGCGCGCGAAGCATCGGTAGGCCAGAGTCGTGTCCTTCTCCGAGTCTAGAGAATCGAGCGAAGGTAGGATCAGCGCGGGCGCCGCCGCCAGAGCAGCGACGAACGGAAACAGGAGCCAGCGCGCTCCGCCCTGGAAAAAGTTGAGCGATCCCACGAGCCTTCGCGCCAACAGCGTGAAGTGCCCGCCGGTCGGCTCCAGCGTCTCGACTTGCAGTCCCGCTCTCTCCAACAGCAGCTCAACTCCGTAGCGCGTGAATCGGAAAAAGTCGTTCGGCTGCTGATGGACTTCCCACTGCTGCGGCGCAACAAGCAGCAAGCGTCCGCCGGGGCGCAGGACGCGTGCGATCTCGTTGATCACCGCCTGCGGGTCGCGCGTGTGTTCCAAGACGACGACGTTCAGCGCCGCGTCAAAGGACCCGTCGCGGAACGGCAATCGCGACAGGTCTCCGGTCACGTCCAGCCCCGAGTAGTCCCAGTCCGCGTCGCCCACCGCCAAATCGACGCCGACGTATCGGCGCCCCGCAAAGGCCTCGCGGTGGCGGCCTTCGCCCGATCCCGCGTCCAAGACTCGAGAGCCGTCCGGCGTCGATCGAGACAACTCCGCGACGGCTTCTTCAATCGCCGTCTCCACGGTCATCAGTCTCCGCAGTACGAAGCCCGGGACCCATTTTCCGAAACGTTGTGCCAGCGTACTCAACCGTCCGCCCGACGGGCCGCGTCGACCATAATCGTTGATCCCGCACAACCCGCCGCCTCCAGCAGTGCGAACGGCGTGGATGCCGCTACGAGTCCGAGATAGAGCAAGTTCTTGCCCAGTTCGCTGAGTCGCGATTCAGGAACCTGCCGTACTTTGCGCGACACAGGCTCCAGTTGAGGGCACAAGCTCGTCGCCAATCCGGCGGGATTGTCTCGCAGTGAAAAGTGCTTCGTTCGCTCTACCTCGAAACCGCAGGCCGATAGGAGATCCACCAAGTCTTCTTCTCGAAAGTTGATCAGGTGACGGGGCACGTCGAATCCGCTCCAGCGCTCGCCCAGCAGCAAGACCTGCCAGCAGGCCGCGTTAGGAACCTGCAACACCAGGCGCCCGCCCGGAGGCAGAAGGTCCCAAATGGCTTCCAGCGTCATCATCGGGTCCGGCAGGTGTTCCAAGACGTGGAACATCGTCACCGTTTGGAAGGCCCCGTGAGTAAACGGCAGGTAGGGCAGGGAGGCGTTGACTGCCGGAATCCCGTATTGCGACCAGCAAACCTCCGCCGCCTTCGCGGATGTGTCGGCCCCGGCGCCGCCGACCCCGCGCTTACCCAGCGCGTTCAGGAACGATCCGCCGCCGCACCCGATGTCCAGCACCGGTCCCGCGCCGTCGACCGCGCCCATCGCAAAACGTACGTGATCGGCCAGGACCAACTGCCGATACAGTTCAGCCAGGCGTCCCGCCGCAGACTCGTCCGCTTGCCACCAGTACGTCTGCGGATAGAATCCGGCGAGCTCGTCGGGGTGCGGAGGCGGATCGAGCCGCATCATGCCGCAGCGCACGCACTCGACGACGCTGAAGCTCCGCTGGGTCGTCGCGTACAGCCGGTCCGTGCCCCGGAACAGCGTCGTCGCCTCTTCGTGCCGGCAGCGCGGACAGCCGCCTTCGTGAATCTCAGCCGGTGGCGGGGCTAGGGTTTGGGCGGCGTCGATCACGGACTATCCCGAACGCGTTACGAGCTCCTCAAGCGAGATGCGGTGTCGCTTGAGCAGTGCGGCGATTTCGCTTGCGGACAAACGTCTTGACCGTCGGAGACGGCGACGCTTCGCGAGCATTTTCGGTAAACCCATCAGGGCCGCAACGTGCGCGCGAATCAAGCATTGTATCAGTCGTGGGGTGGATAATTCGGCCTTCGCCAGAGCGGCGTCGCCTACGCCCTGACCGGCCGCGCGTGCACTCGCAAGAAGTCTTCTCAGATAGAAAAACGGGACGCCGGGCCACATGCGCCATGGGAAATGCTTGAACACCAGCCATAGCCGGTTTCGCTCGATAAGGAACAGCCGGTCCGTTGAATAGCGGCCCAACGTCGCCCCGCGATGATGACGAACCACAGCGCCTGGAGCGTAAACGGCCTCCCACCCCGCCGCCCTGCCGCGAAGCCCCAGCTCCGCGTCGTCGGCGTAGGCGAAAAAGTCGTCGTCGAAGCCTCCGATCTCCTCCAGCATCGAGCGCCGATAGAGCGCTGCACACCCGTCGGGCCACAGAGTGTCCTCTGAGTCGTCGTACTGGCCTTTGTCCGTCTCGCCGTGGCCCCTCCCCCGGTTCTGTCCGTCCGGGTAGATCAAATGCCCGACTTTGTCGATGGTCTCAGGCGTCTCCCAAACCAGAATCTTTGAAGCGACCATGCCCACCGACGGTCGTTCCGCCGCTCCCACCAGCTCTTGCAGCCAACTGGGATCGGCTTCCGCGTCATTATTCAGCAACACGACGAATTCGGCGTCAGAGGCGGCTATGCCTTGATTGTTGGCCTCGCAGAAACCGCGATTCTCGTCGTTCGAGATGATCTTGAGCGACGGAATCCCGGCATTCCGGGCTGTCTCGAGGGAGTCGTCGGAGGAGCCGTTGTCCACCAAGACAACCTCAAAATCTGCGAATTCCTGCTCCTTCAGGGAGGCCAAACAGGCCGCCAGCAGCTCGCTTCGGTTCCAGTTCACGACGACGACGGTGACGCGAGGCGGGGAGGGCATTCGGCCGGCTCTTCGGGCAAAAAGACCGCCCGAAAACAAAACCTTGACGGACGTTGTATCCTAAGGGGGTTTCAGTATATCCTTTCGCGCCCGCGGTAGGTCTTGTATGCCAGGTTTGGGAGAATATCTACGCTCGCACCGCGAGCAGTCCGGGTTGACGCTCGACGAAATCGCGGCCGTGACGCGTATCAGCACGGGCCAGCTCCATGCGCTGGAAGTTGAGCAGTTTGAACTGCTTCCCGGCGGTGTGTTCAACATCAGCTTTGCCCGGCAGTTCGCTCGAACGGTGGGCGCGGATGAGGATGAAGCGGCGAACCTGCTGAAGGCCGTCCACCAGACCTCTCCTGACCTCCCTTTCGCCGATTCTCTAGAGGAAAACCGAGATCCCTACCTGCCGGACGGCCCTGCGAACAAGCTCCTGACCCTCACCACTTCTTTCCTGCGGGACAACGGCAGCACGCTGACCACGATCGGCGTCGCCGTGTTGCTGATCGTCGGCGGCGGCTACTCCTATGAGGCTTGGGTCCAGCAGAGAGCTGCAGCCTTGGCCGAAGAGCAGCGCCTAGCGGAAGTCGTAGCTGAGACCGACTCCCGGGAGCCGATTATTCAAGCCAAGCTGGAACAGACCCCGCAGCCCCCGGCGGCGCCGATCGATCTTCATCTTGAGGTGGTCGAGACCGTCTGGATTCGCGTCCTCGCTGACGGCAAAAAAGTTCTGGAAGGCACCTACTTCGCTGGTGAACTCGATCCTATCCTCGCCACCGAAGCCGTCACGATGAAGCTCGGCAACGCCGGAGGCGTCAAGTTGGAACTCAACGGCGAGCAAGTGCCGCCGCTCGGTCCGCGCGGCCACGTCCGCACCTTGCGGGTCACGACCGAGGGTGTCGAGATTACCGGAGGCACTCCTCCGCTCAAGCCGGTACGCCCCGCTCCGCGAATTCCGACCACCACCGCCTCCCTTCGCTGGGCCGAATTGGCCTACACCACCCCCGCATCGCAGTAGCGGCGCTCCCCGTCCTGCTAAACTCGTCGGTCAAATGACGACCGATCGACGTGTGTTTGCGCAATCCTTGCTCGGCGGCGCCGCCCTTGCCGCAGCCGCCCCGGCGGCTCACCATGAGACCGACGCCAAGGGGCTCAAAATTCGCAAGGTGGAGGTTCTGCCTACGGGGATTCCCTTCGCCTCGGAGTTCAAGATCGGCGTCGGCAGCGTCGGCGGAAAAGGAAAGCCCGGCAAGTACGTCTTCGTCCGCATGGAAACCGAAGACGGGCACGTGGGTTGGGGGATGACGAACACCGTTCCCAACTGGGCCTATGAAACCGCCGAGGCCGTCACCGGGACGGCCAAGAATTACCTCGCGCCGCTTGCCCTCGGTAAGACTCCCTTCCAGCTCAACCAACTCAAGAAAGAGATGGACCAGACCATCCGGCCCGCCGTCTCCAACGGCGCGCCTTTTGCGAAGAGCGCCCTTGAGATCGCCATGCTCGATCTCGCCGGCAAGGTCGCCGGTCAGCCGCTCCACGCGCTGCTCGGCGGGAAGATGCGCGACAAGATCGACCTCTGCTACGCCGTCTCGATCGATACGCCGGAGAGGATGGCGGCGGAAGTCAGTAAGTGGCCTCGATGCAACTGCTTCAAGGTCAAGGTCTCAGGCGACGCTCCCATGGACGTGAAGCGTTTGGAGGCGATCTCCGCCGCCCGTCCCGACATTGAAATCTGGCTCGACGCCAACCAGTCCTACCAGCCAATTGCTCTTGAGCGTTTCCTGGTCGCGATCACCGACTTCAAGCAGATTCGCTGCTTCGAGCAGCCGGTTCGCAGCGAGGACTGGCTTGGACTTCGCCGGATGCGCGAGAAGAGCCCCTATCCCGTTGCGATCGACGAAGGCTCGTTCTCCTCCTTCGACGTCGCGCGCGCGGCCGTGCTCGACGCCGCCGACCTGGTCGTGCTGAAGGTCCCCAAGAGCGGCGGCGTCACGAACTGCTACAAGAGCGCCGTCGTCTCCGAGGCGCATGGACTAGGGTTGCTCGGCAGCGGTCTGACCGACGCGGGCGTGAGCCTCATCGCCGCCATCCATCTCTACTCGACCCTCGACCTGCTCCTGCCTCCGGAACTCAACGGACCGCAGTTCCTGGCCGACCTGATGGTCGACGGCATGGAGATGGACGGCGTGACCGTCACTGTGCCCGACGGTCCTGGCCTTGGCGTTTCGGTTCCTGAGGACCGGGTGCGTGCGAACCAATTGACGTTCGACATCTAAGGGTTGCAGCACGACAAGAAAAAAGCGGAGAGCCTTAAGCCCTCCACTTTCTTGATTCTCGCCGTGAGACGGGGCGACTAGGCCGCCGCGGACATTTCGCCTTCGCGCTGCGTCTTCCAAAGACCCAGGTACGGCTGCAATTCGGCCATCATCTTTTCGAACTCGGCGAATGTCAACGACTGCGCTCCGTCAGACCATGCGCATTCGGGGTCGGGGTGGACTTCCACCATCATTCCGTCTGCGCCCACGGCTACCGCGGCCCGCGTCAACGGCGGAATCAAAGAGCGTTTGCCGGAGGCGTGAGCGGGATCCAAGATGATCGGCAAGTGCGTCAGCTGGTTGAGCACCGGAACCGCTTGGATGTCCAGCGTGTTGCGCGTCGACGTCTCGAAGGTACGGATGCCGCGCTCGCAGAGGACGACGTTCGGGTTGCCGTGCGCGACGATGTACTCGGCGGAGAGCAGTAGCTCCTTCACGGTTGTCGACAGACCGCGCTTCAGCAGCACCGGGCGCTGGATGCGCCCGACCGCCTTGAGCAGCGGAAAGTTTTGCACGTTGCGGGCGCCAATCTGGAGCACGTCGCTGTACTCGGCCACCAGATCGACGTTGGTGACCGTCATGATCTCGGTCACCACCGCCGTCTTCGTGGCGTCGGCGGCTTTGCGCAGAAGCTTCAATCCCTCTTCTTCCAGGCCCTGGAAGCTGTAGGGGGATGAACGAGGCTTGTACGCTCCGCCGCGCAGGAACTTAGCTCCCGCCGCCGCGACGCATTCGGCCGTCGACATGATCTGCTCCTCGGTCTCAACCGAGCAGGGCCCGGCGATGACGCCGAACTCGTTGCCGCCGAAGCTCCCGATCGAACCCACGTCCACGCGTGTCCGCTCGTCTTTCACCTGGCGGCTAACCATTTTGTAAGGCGCTGAAATTGGCACGGCGCTCTCCACAGACTCCGACGAATTCAACGAATCCAATGCATGGGTAATGTCGCCCACGCCGACGGCCGCGATGACCACACGTTCGTCCCCTTCAATCGAGTGAACTTTATAGCCAAAAGTCTCGATCCGGCTCCGGATGTGGTCGACCTGTTCTTTGGTCGCGCCCAGCTTCATTGATACGATCATTTACCTTGCCCCAAGAAAGACGAAAGCCCGCTCTGAGTGGCGGGCGGGTTCCCTATCGGTTGATTGAAAGATGCGTTTAAACCGATGCCCCGCCTACGTGCCTACCGGCCCGTAAATCGGAATTGCCAAAAGCTGACGTAGACCTCGCGCATCACGTTAATCAAGTGTTGTACCACGCGGCCTCCGGCGCTGTCCAGCCGAACGATTGATCTACAATCCGACAAGTGCGGGCAGGCGTAGATACCGGAGGTACCTTCACCGACTTCGTCTTTTGGGACGGCGATCAACTGCGCAGCGCCAAACGGCCCTCCACTCCCGATGATCCCTCCCAGGCCATCCTCTCCGGAGTAGCCGAGACGCGAGTTCTTCGCCATCTTGTGCACGGTTCCACCGTGGCGACCAACGCGCTGCTGGAGCGACGCGGAGTGGAAACCGCGTTCGTTTCCACCGCCGGGTTTGAGGACATGCTGGAGATTGGTCGCCAGAACCGGCCTCGCCTCTACGACTGGTCCGGTCGGGGAAGGGAAGAGCTGATTCCGCGCAACCGGAGATTCGGCGCTCGAGAGCGAACCACGTTCGAGGGCGAGATTGTACTGCCCTTGGAGTCCGATGAGGTCGAGCGCATCGTCTCCGACGTCAAGGCGTCGGGCGCCGCTTCCGTCGCGGTGTGCTTGCTCCATGCGTACGCTGCGCCGGCTCACGAAAAGCGATTGGGCGACGCCCTTCGAGCGGCCGGATTGCACGTCTCGTTGTCGCACGAGGTGCTGCCCGAGTACCGTGAGTACGAGCGCGCTTCCACTACTGCCGTCAACGCCTACGTCTCTCCGCTCATGAGGGGCTACCTGCAGCGCCTCGCGTCGAACTTGGGCGCCACGACTCGGTTGCGGGTGTTCCAGTCCAACGGCGGCTCCATGTCCGCTGAAACAGCGGGACGCGAGGCCGTCCACACCGTTCTATCCGGACCCGCGGGCGGCGTGCGCGGCGCGGCTGCGGTGGCTGCGGCCGCCGGTTTCGATCGCATCCTGACTTTCGATATGGGCGGCACATCGACCGACGTGGCCCTCTGCGACGGAGGCCTCGGATTGACGCAGGAATCGCGGGTCGGAGGTCTTCCGATCCGCGTGCCGATGCTCGACATCCACACCGTCGGCGCCGGCGGCGGGTCGATCGCCTATTGGGACGCCGGCGGTGCGCTCCGTGTGGGCCCCGAGAGCGCCGGGGCCGATCCGGGCCCGGCTTGCTACGGCCGAGGAGACCGGCCGACCGTTACCGACGCCAACCTCATCCTCGGGCGTATTGATCCCGGAAAATTTCTCGACGGCGCCATGGAATTGGACTCCGATCGCGCGCGATCGGTGCTGAGCGCTTTCGCGGCGAAGGGCGGCGTTCCCGTGGAGCGCGCGGCCGAAGGAATTATCACCGTCGCCAATTCCAACATGGAGCGAGCCCTGCGGCGCATCACCGTGGATCGTGGACTCGACCCGCGCGAGTTCACGCTCGTAGCATTCGGCGGCGCGGGACCGATGCACGCCTGCGAGTTGGCGGATCGTTTGGAGATTCCCACTGTTCTGGCCCCGCGGGACGCCGGCGTCTTGTCGGCCCTTGGAATGTTGACGGCCGACGTTGTTCGCGATTTTTCTCAGTCGGTGTTGGAGTCGGACCCTGGGCCGGTCTTCGAGCAACTGGAATCGCGCGCCCGGCGGGAGCTTACCGAAGACGGCTTCACCGACATCGCGCTGCACCGCTCGGTGGATCTTCGCTACCGGGGCCAATCGTTCGAGATCACCTTGCCTTGGAATGCTCGTGAATCTTTCGGCGCGAAGCACGAGCAACTCTACGGATACCGGCGCGACGACTCGCCTATTGAAACCGTGGCGGTCCGAGTCCAAGCCGTCGCCAGGAACGATGCGGACGACGTGGTTCGTCTCGACGCGCCCGCGGACGCGAAGAGCTATTCCACTCTCTATGAGCCGCCTGGCTGGAGTGCGCGTGAGGAGCCGTCGGGCAACACGATTCTTCGTCGATCGGGGCGGACGTGAAGTGGGGGCTGCCAGCGTCCATTTGTTGTCAAGTCGGCTGTCATAGTACTGACGGTACCGTTCTCGCAAGTGATTGATTCTATTGAATGTCGATTTGGGCTGCGTCATGCATTGGCACGGGTTCTGACTGTAAGCATTTTGTTTTCAATGTGTTTCAGATTGTCAGGCCGATCGGTTTTCCTCAGTGCGAGGATTGAATTGGCCTAAGTTATTGATTTACTGTCTGCTACGAGCCTCCTAGTCGGTAGATGAGGTGTCAGGTGCGCCAGGAAGGCCGACGATATTCGTCGGCGGCCTCCCTGGCGGGGTGTCCCCCCGAAGGTGATCGCGCCAGGGGAACGGTGAAACACTCGGACCGGTCTGCGTTGTCCTGGCCGGGCTCCGCGATCCCCAGCAAGAGGATCGACGGGCTGGGCCGGACATGCTTCATTTGCGCGCGGCTTGGTTATCGAAGGACATGAATGTCTTTCGCCAGGTCCAAGCCGAACCCATTGGGAGTCGATTCTGATTCTCGAGAACGCCCCGGGGCTCACGTCTCCATTCGGCCGTCGGGACTTG
>Ga0070727_10004003_pt1 | contig 12846 bp, 7 predicted proteins | sample tdAd472_FD_66722 | JGI IMG/M metagenome (GOLD analysis project Ga0070727, IMG submission 66722) | Marine sediment microbial communities from the Atlantic coast under amendment with organic carbon and nitrate - tdAd47.2 | ecosystem: Environmental > Aquatic > Marine > Coastal > Sediment | place... | reverse complement strand
AGAGCCGCAAGCGCGCCAAGGGGCGTAATGGAGGTAAGGGGAATGATCAGGATCTGTAAGGGGGTGGCGACCCGGCAGATCTAATTGTCGCGACCGGATTTTCTAATTGACGTCACACACAAACACGCCGACCTCGGGAACCCGCGGACGAAGGTCCTGTTGGAGGGTATTGCGTGGGCGATCTGGAGCAAGTACGCGACCCACCTGCGTCCGATCGTCGAGATCAGCGAGCCGGAGGTCAGCTTCGACTCGAAAGCACCTGCGATCAATGGGCTGAAGGTGACGCGCGTGCCCGGGGTCAGGGAAGCGGGGTCGACCAAACAGCCCACCGGTGTGTTCGCTTTCGCCGACCGCCTGCTGCGGATCGAGGAGAACGCCTACGCCGTCTCGATCGAACCCAAGGAGCTCGCACACAACGTCTCGGAAGTCTCCGCGCGAGAGAACGTGCTCAACCTGATCGGGTCGATCCGAGCCATGCTTCCTCAGGCGGGAGTGACCGGGGACTCGCAAACCCAATACCTCCGTCGGCGCCTGGAAATGTTGCACGCGATCACGCGTCGACCGCTCGTCGTGGGTTTTGGGCAAGGGAGGCGAGAGCTGGGTTGGATCCTCGGCCCCCGGTTCGCCATTGACGAGGGCTCGGCGATCTTCCGCCACGAGCCCGCGCGCCACGACCTCTCGGCCGCGATCGTGGTCCCCGCCTGGTGGACGTCGGTTCGGATCCGCGGCGACTACGCCTGGATCGAGACCTGGGACGGGGGCCGTGAGGACGTCGAGCCGCTGATGCTGTCCGAGCTCGACGAGGAGGCTCCTCGCGACGTCGTCCTCTCCCTGCCCGTACCCAACGACGTCATGGATCGCGTGACCCGCGCCCTGGTTGGCATTGGCTTGGCCACGCGCGAGCCATTCTTGTTGGCGAGCCGCCCGCGCCCGATCATTGAACACCCGGTCGAGGGCGGCGAGGCGATTCTGCTTCGCAGCGGCCAGGGAGAAGCCAACACCGTCTTGATTCGTGGCGCCGAGCTCTGGCGTAGCCCCCAGGTCTACGCGGGCTCGCAACGAGCAACCCGGGTCGAGGTGACCTCCGACATGAAGGGGATCCTCGCCACGTTCGAAGGGCTGCGATTCCCTGGGGCCCTCGACGCCAAGGCCCCCAAGGTCACGACCGACTTGTGGGTCGTGACCAGCTTCGGCTCGGACCGTGTGCGGGACGCCGTAGAGATCGTGCCTGGCAAGGACACCCAGACTGGACCGCGAGTCAAAGCCACAGGCAAGTTGCTGACCCGTTACGTCGTGGCCGCAAACCCGAAGCTGAAGTTTCAGCTGAAGCGCCCAGATCAATACGCAAAGCTGTTCGTGGGTACGCGCCCTCGCGGGACGGTGGGCGACCTCCAGGAGTTGGAGGGCCAACTGAGTTGGAGCACCGAAGGCAACCTCGTGGAGCTCTCCTCCACTCGAGGCGCCCCCACGGGGAACACGATCTTGCTGGTCGACCTGCAGCTGCAGCCACGCCCCGAGACGACGAGTGGCAGGTACAGCGTGCTCGAGGGGGGTCCCGCTTCGCTGGCCCACTTCGTCAACGAGGAGCAACGTTCCTGGCGGTTGGACACCCTCAAGCTGGACTTCGTCAAAGGGCTGCCGATCGATAACCCGGTCGTGGTTCGAATCGAGAAGGACATGCGCGAGCTGTTCGAGGTGGCCTATCCCTGGTTGGCGGGAGGCTTAGAAACAGGGCTCGCGTTGCGCCTGGTGCCGACGGATCCCGCCAAAGCGACGCTCGAGGTCCCGCTCAAGTTCAGCACTCGGGGTTCCTCGATCTTGCTCACCGCCACGGGCGCCGAGTTGAATGCCCAGCGGGCCAAGCTTGAGCACACAGACTATGCGTCTCTAACCCTGAGCGTCGTTACCCAAGGCGCGAGCAGTGACCTGGAGCCGATTCCCGTGACCGGGAAACTCACTGTGCTTCCGTCTGACAGAAGTGCTGAGCCGACGGGCACCCTCGCCCCCGCCACCCTGGCCTACAAGGCCCCGGCGCCAGACAACTACGAGGCCCAGGCGGGTTTGAAGGTGGAGCTTCCGCTCTCCGTGTTCACCAAGGCGCCGGAGGGGCACTTCCCCGGACTGGAGAAGGCTGCGTCCGTGAGTCTGACCCTCTCCCCGCGAGCAGGTGGAGTTCCCGTGGCCGTCCCCGTGACGCGTGACCCGGCGGTGAACGACAAGGCGATCTACCTGGCGACCAAGGCGACACTCTCGGCGTCGGCGCGGGCAAAGCGCTTGATCGAGGGCCGAGAGTTCGTCGCCACGCTCACCTACAGCGGTGGGCGAGAGCCGATCAAGCTGCTCAGCGGTGGAACTACCGCGGTCCTCACCGTCTCCCTCGACAGCAGCGACGCACCCACGCTGGATCTCCCCACCGCGAGCCGAAGCGTCAAGTTCGCTGAGAGCAAGGAGCTCACCGAGCCGCTGGGTGGCTTGTTGCTGCGATTCACGACCAAGCCGGACCGCACATTCCAGTTCCACCCCTGGATCCGGACGAACGCGATCTGGCTCCGCCTGATCGACAAGAACACCTCCGAGGTGTTCTCCGAGAGGGTTCATGTGAACTACGACGCCCAGGGATCGACTTCAGCGACGCTGCTGCGCGTCGCCGCCGACGAGCTACAGGAGAAGAGCGCTGCTCTCATGGCCTGGAAGGGACGCGAGTTGGAGGTGGTCCTCACGGACGGGAGCTCGGACCACCAGCTCAAGGCGGGGGGCGGCACCCCTCAGCTCCTGACCGTCACGGTGGAGCCGAAGGCCGGCCCCCCCGTCACGGTGATCAACGACCCGCTCACGTATCGCCGGGACGGCAAGCTCCGGGCGCCCGCGGGTGGCCTGGCATTCCGAATCGATCACACGGACGGCAAGACGGCTGCCGAGCACTACCCAGGTCTCGGGAACACGCCCGGGCTGAAGCTGCGCCTGGTCGACGTCACCTCCGGGGCAGTCAAGGTCCTGGAAGGGGTCATGGAGTTGACGAGCACTGCCGAGCAGCCGGTCACCCTGCTGAGGATCACCCCGGGGAAGCTCGAAGAACACATCGGGGACTTCCTCGGCGGAAACGGGTCTCGCGACGTGTTCGTCGAGCTCGAGTACGACCCCTCCACCGATCCCTTGCGGGTCAAGAAGGGAGCGTCCGACCTCACGCTGAAGGTCACCCGCGAGACGGGTCCTCTACCGGTATTCGAGCCAACCCTGATCGAGTTCACCGAGAAGAAGGCGTCCAAGGCGCTGAAGCTCAGCTTCGACAAGGCCTCAGGCACGAACCCTTACGACATTGGCCTCCCGGGACTTGCGGAGGGGCCAGTCAAGGTCGTGCTGCGTAACCCAGACGGAAACGACGTCCACACCTTTGCGAACGTCGCACCAACGGTGACTGAGGAGAAGATCGTCTACACGGTCACCACGACCATGCTCAACGGTGGCTACGACGCGCTCAAGCTGCACTTCGACACACCGCTGCGCGTGTATCTGCTCTATCCCCGGGGCACTGAAGAAGAGCTCGTTGGCCCGGCGACCAACGCCGAGGGCGGTTCGGTTCCACTCCAGTTGAAGGACAAGGGCTCTTAGTCCGCCTGGTGAGGCCATTACACCGGATCGAGTCGGTGCAGACATCTGGAACCAGCATGCCCTGCAATCGGAATGCGTGAACCAAGGGCCGCGGCGCTGCCACCCTGGCGGAGGAGGACGCGGGTGGGTGTCCTCGGCCCAACGCTGGACACCTGGACACCTGGGGCGAGTAACCTCGGTCCACGCCATTCGGCTGGAGGAGGTTCCCGTGCGCACGACCGTCACCCTGGGGTTCCTGGTGAGCTTCGTTTGCGGCCCGGTCCAGGCCGACCCGGTTCGCCTCGGCGCGTCCGAGTTCAACCACGGGGCCTCGGTCGACGCCGTGCTCCTGACTCGCGACGGGAGCCGCCTGGTGACCTCCGGCGGAGACGGGGTGCTCGTGGTGTGGGACGTGGCCACCAAGCGGGCGCTGCACCGACTGACCGATCGCGAAGAAGAGGGCGGACTCAGCAACGCCAAAGGGGTGGCGCTCAGCCCCGACGGTAAGCTCGTCGCCGCGGTGGGGCAGGGGAACCAGATCCACGTGTGGAGCACGGAGACGGGGACGCTCGCGCGCACCCTGAGCTTCGGCGAGGCCCACTCCCTCGACGGCGTGTGCTTTGGGCCCGACGGCCAACTCGCCGCGACCGGTGACGGGCAGGTCGGCGTGTGGGGCGCGGACGGTGCGCCCACCTGGCTCCTGGAGGTGCCCGGCGGACCCCACGTGATCGACTGGTCGCCCACGGGCGACGCGCTGGCGGTGCTCGCGATCTACGGCAAGGGGATCTCGCTGCTCGATCCGGCGACGGGCAAGGTCCAGTCGGAGATCGCGACCCAGGCACCCCGGAACACGCTCTGCTACAGCCCCGACGGCGCGACCCTCGCCGTGACCCAGCAGGGCCGCGTGGACCAGCTCGACCCCAAGAGCGGCGAGACCCTGCGCTCGACCGACGCTCACGGCGCCGACCTCCTGGCCTTCAGCCCCGACGGCGCGACCCTGATCTCCCTCGACGCCAACGGCGACGACGTGCGCGCCTTCGACGCCCAGACCCTGCAGCTCCGCTGGCGCACCGACGTCGGCGAGCAGGTCACCGGGTGCAGCGCCACGAACGAACACGTGGCCGTGGCCTGCAGGGCTCCCCAGGCCGCCCTCTACGAGCTGAAGACCGGCTCCCTGCACACGGCCGAACCGGCCCACCGCGCGCCGGTCATGACCGTCGCCTGGTCTCCCGACGGCTCGACCCTCGCCTCGGGCCGCGACCGGATCGTGCTCTGGGACACCGCCAGGCGCACGATCCGGGCCAAGCACCCCACGCTGCACGGCACCTGCAAGGCGCTGCACTTCCTCCCGGGCGGTGACCTGCTCCTCCTCGAAGGGACCTACTCGACCAAGGTTCGCCGCCTCGACGCCAAGGGCAAGGAGCGCCTGATCCTCGAGCTCCGCGAACCCGCCGAAGCCATGGCCGTGAGCGCGGACGGCAAACGCTTCGCGCTAGCCCGCCACTATCGGGAGTCCACGGTCACGGTCCACGACACCCACACGGGTGAGCAGACCCACACGATCGAGACCCGCGGCAGCGACCCCGCCTTCTCCCACGACGGGAGCCTGCTCGCGTTCCGCACGGGCTTCTCCTCCGTCCGCTGCTGGGACCTGAACGCGAACACGGAGACCTGGACCCTGGAGCGCCTGGCCCGCCTGAGCTTCCACCCCAAGGGCGAGCTCGCCCTGGGCACCACCTGGGCGCTGAAGCAGGGGACGCTGACCGTGCTCGAGGCCAAGACTGGCAAGACGCTGAAGACCCTCGAGGCCCCGATCACGAGCGAGGCCGTGTGCTCGCCCGAGGGCGACCTGGTGGCCCTCGCCGAGCACGAGGCGATCCGGATCTACGACTGCGAGACCTGGACGCCGCGCACGCACCCGATCGGCAGCCGCGCGATCGCGCTGGCCTGGTCGCCCAAGGGCGACCGGCTGGCGTGCGGGCTGGGCGACGGGAGCGTGGCGGTGTGGACCCGCGCCGAGCTGCTGGGCGAGTGAGGCTCTGAGCCGGTCCTCGTCCCCGGCCCTGGCCCCCGGTCCGTCGCGAGGCCGGCCGCGCTCGGTTCAGTCGACCCGGTCGGAGCGCCAGCCCCAGGCGCCGCCCTGCTCCTCGACCACCAACAGCACCTCGTCGGCCAGGGGCAGCGCCCGCAGGGGCCCGCGGGCGAAGCCGGCCTGCCCTGGGCAGGGGCTGAACTGCCAACCCTTGGATAGGCCTGGAGCGATCGTCTCGATCCCTCCCGATCGCGTGGCCTTCTGCCAGTGTTGCTGCCGTCTGACACACCGTCAGCGACGAGCTAACCTCTGGGGGTGAGCCCGAGCGAACCACAGGCAGCAGAGGTGGCGGTCTTCGAACGCCCGACCCCCCGGGGCTGGGTCGTCGGGGTCGTGGCGGTCGTCGTCGCCTGGGGCGCGGCGTTTCCGCTGCTCCTGATCGCCTGGGCCGTCAGCGGCGCAGGCGGGCGGATCGCGGAGGTGTTCCCGGTGCACCGCCTGGGTGTCGAGTTGACGTTCTTCGTGGCGCTCCTCCTCGCCTGTGTGATCCCGTTCTGCGTGATCGTCCAACGGGTGCGCCGGCGCTACGGGCGGGCGGAGGTCTACCCCCAGCACGTGGCCTTTGCCTGGGCGCTGAGCGGCTCGGCCGAGCTGGAGCAGGTGGCGCTGGACGACCTGTGGATCAGCGAGCAGACGCCCTGGGGGCTGGCCTGCCGCACGACCGCAGGGCGCAGCCGATTCCGCACCTGGGTCTTCCCGCTGTTCATTCCGGCCCAGGGGAAGGAACAAGAGCGCTGCCTGCGCCTGCTCCAGGGCCAGGGGCAGAGGGCGGACTGGACCCCCCAGCTGACTCCCGCGCGCTGCGAAGCGTGCAGCAAGCCGTTCCTGCGTCGTGGGTCCCCCCGCACGAGCTGCCTGCCTTGCGCGCGCAAGCAAGGGCGACTGCGGGAGTGGGCGCTGAATCTGGCGCTGATCACGTTCATGCTGGTGATCTTGGGGCTGCTCCTGGTCCCACTGTTCCTGAGGTGATCCTCGGCTGCCGAGCGCGGCGCGCCGGCAACTCGAACGGCTCAGTGGGCCAGGTAGCGCGGATCGCTCTCGCTCGGCGGCAGGCTCGAGTGCTTGCGCCACACGAAGCGCAGGCCCAGGATCGGTGCCGTCGGCGCGACCGCGTCGGGCGCCGGCTCCTCCCCCGAGCAGGGCTCGATCAGGACCTCGTCGTCCGGGTGGCCAGCAGCGCCTCGACGAACTCGGGCGGCAGCAGGTGGTCGTGCTCGACGACGCAGTGGCAGAGGAGGTCCGAGCGGGTAGCCGAGGGTGATCTGACGCACGGGCGACGGCGCTGGAGCTGGTTGGCGACGGCCTCAACCGCCCACTACGCTGAGCGGGTGCAGATCGGCCCCTACACCGTGCTCGAGGAGATCGCCCGCGGCGGGCACGGCATGGTCTACCGCGCTCAGGACGCGCAGGGGCGGGTGGTGGCGCTGAAGCTGCTCCTCGCGGAGCGCGCCCAGAACCGGCAGGCCCGCGAGCGCTTCCAGGCCGAGGTCAACGCGCTGGGCCGGCTGCGGCACCCGCACGTGGTCTCGATCCTGGGCGCCGGCGAGCACGAGGGCCACCCCTGGCTGGCGCTGGAGTTCGTCGAGGGCGAGTCCCTCGAGGGCCGCCTGCGCCGGGGCCCGCTGCCGATCCACCAGGCGATCCGGGTCGCGCAGCAGCTCGCCCAGGCGCTGAGCTACGTCCACGCGTGCGGCGTCCTCCACCGCGACCTCAAGCCCGGCAACGTGCTCCTGCGCGGGGACGAGGCCATGCTGACCGACTTTGGGCTGGTGCTCGACGAGGACCGCTCGCTGAGCCGGATCACGGCGACCGGTGTCTTCCAGGGCACCCCCGGCTACTGGTCGCCGGAGCAGGCGCGGGGCGAGACCCGCGCCCAGGGCCCGTTCACCGACGTCTACGGGCTGGGCGGGGTGCTCTACGCGTGCCTGACCGGCCGCCCCCCGATCCAAGCGGGGTCGCTGCTGGAGTACCTCCAGTTCCCTCGCTTCGGCGCGAGCGATCCGCCGCGCGCGCTGCGGCCCGAGGTCCCCGCCTGGCTGGAGGAGCTCTGCCTGCGTTGCCTGCGCGAGGATCCCCGGCTGCGGCCGGCGTCGGCGGAGCAGGTCGCCCGCGAGCTGGTGCTCGCCCGGGGGCAGAGCGCGCGCGCGCCGGCGGCGCCCGGCGCGAAGCGCTGGCTGCTCGCGCTCGCGCTGCTGAGCTGCGGGGCGCTGGCGCTCGCCGCGCTCGCAGCGGGACTCCTGCTCAGCCGACCCGACCCGCAGCCCGTCGAACGGGTCGCGCCCCGCGACCCCGAGCCCGCCCCGCCCCCGCCGTCGGTGGCCGAGCCGGTCGAACACGACCCGGCCCCCCCGGACGGCGACGATCCGCTGGAGACGATCGCGTCGTGCAACGCGGCGATCGCGAGCGACCCCCAGCGGGCCGCGCCCTTCGCGGCGCGCGGCGCGGCCCGGGCCAAGCTGGGGTGGCTGGCCGCCGCGGTGGAGGACCTGGACCGCGCCCTCGCGCTGGGGACGGCCGACGCGCAGCGGGTGCAGCGCCTGCGAGACGACACCCAGGCCCAGCTCGCGGAGCGACGCGCGGCGCTGACCGCCCCGACCTCCGAGGCCGACCGGGCGCGCGCGGAGGCGCTCAAGCGAGAGGGGCACGCGCAGCGGAACGCCAAACGCATTCGGGAAGCGGCGGCGAGCTTCGACCGGGCCCTGGAGCTCGACCCCACCCAGCTCAACGCCTACCTCAACCGCGGCCTGTGCCGCGTGGACCTCCGCCGCTACGCCGAGGCCCTCGACGACTTCGATCACCTCGTGGGCCTGAACCTCGACGTCCGCTCGGCGACGGTCCTGAAGTGGAACCGCCTGCACGCCGAGCGCATGCTGATCCGCCAGACGCGGGGTCTCCTGCCCACGGTCTCGGCGGAGGACCTCCGTCGCGCGCAGGCGCTGTTCACCCAGGGCGCCGCGCACTACCGCGCGGGCCGCCACGCCCAGGCGATCCCGCTCTTCAGCCAGGCCGCGGAGCTCAACCCCAGCACGGGAGCCTACGCCAACCTGGGCGCCGCCAAACTCCAGGTCGGTCGCGTCGAGGAGGGGCTGGCCGATCTCGACCGCGCCCTCGACCTCGACCTGCGCAACGGGATCGCCTACTACTACCGCGGCGAGGCGCAGCGGCAGCTGGGCCGACACGAGGCCGCGATCCGCGACTACAGCGCCTCCCTGGAGAACAAGGGCGACGAGTTTGGCGCGCTCTTCGGCCGTGGCGCGTGCCTGAACGAGCTCGGCCGCTACGCCGAAGCCTTCACCGACCTCACCCGGGCGCTCGAGCTCGACCCCAGCTACGCCGACGCCCACGTCATGCTCGGGTTGGCCCAGGCGGGCCTGCAGCGCTACGAAGCCGCGCTGGCGTCGTACGACCGCGGCCTCGAGCTGGGGCTGCCCCCGGCGCGAGCCAGCCACGCGCAGCGCCTGCGGGCGGCCGCCCAGGCAAAGCTGGCCGCCGGCGACTGAGGCCGCATGGGCCGCCACACCTGGGCCGGCTACAAGGGCGGCACCCGGACCTGCCGCGCCTGCGGCGAGACCCGCGAGCCGCCCAAACGCGAGGTCGGCGGGGAGACCCTCTACGGAATGGACAGCCAGCACATGCTGGAGCTCATGGCGCGCCACCTGGAGGAGATCCAGACCAGGGCGAACCCGTCGGGCGAGCGCCCCTGAGGCGAGCTCCCGCGCGCTGATTGCACGAACCGAGGCCCGGGGGGCGGCGGTTCGGCTTCGCAGGGCCCTGCGCCACCCCTCGACCCCAGTCGTGTCGGACGCGCGGGGCGCATGGATCGGATAGCGTGAGCGCCTCACCCACGCTCCGAGGGCCCAGCCATGATCGTCCGCGACCTGCACGCAATCCACGAGCACGAACCCGAGCGCGTCGTCTCCCACGCGCAGTGGACGTCGGTCCGGCTGCTGCTGGCGGACGACGGGCTCGGGTTCTCCTTTCACGTGACCACCCTCGAGGCGGGCTCGGAGCACACCTTCGAATACAAGCACCACGTCGAGAGCGTCTACTGCATGCGGGGAGCCGGCTCGATCACGGACCTGGCCACGGGCACGACCCACCCGATCCGACCCGGCGTGATCTACGCCCTCGACCAGCACGACCGCCACGTGCTGCGCGCCGACGAGGAGCTGGTCATGGCGTGTGTGTTCAGCCCGCCGGTGACCGGGCGTGAGGTCCACCGCGAGGACGGCTCGTATCCCTTGGAGTCCTGAGCCTCGCGGGCACGTCGCGGCTCAGGGAGTCGTGAGGCTGCCATGGCGCGACTGCAACGAGGTGGCCAGGGGGTGAGCTGAGGCCCGCGCGGTTGGCGGCGTCGCGTCCTCCCTGGCGCGGGGCTACCCTCGCTGCACATGGAGATCGGCGGGTATCGGATCGTGGGCGAGCTGGGCCGGGGCGGCATGGGTGTCGTCTACGAAGCCCTCGATCCGCGCACACGGCAACGCGTCGCGCTGAAGACCGTGGGCCTCGCAGGCGCCGGGGTCCCGCTGCGCGGACTGGAGCGCCTGCAGCGTGAGGCGGAGGCGCTGGCTCGACTCTCGCACCCGGGGCTCGTGCCCTACTCCGGATTCGGCGTGGGCCCACGCGGGTTCTACCTCGCCATGGGGCTCGTCGAGGGGACCTCCCTCGAGGAGCTGCTCCAACGCGGGGGACCCCTTCCGCTGGGGCGCGCGCTGCAGCTCATGGCCGACGTGGGCGAAGCGCTGGCCTACGTCCACCGCCAGGGCCTGCTGCACCGCGACGTCAAGCCGGCCAACCTCCTGCTCTCGACCTCGGGCCGGGTCGTGCTCACCGACTTTGGGTTGGTCAAGCTCAGCCCCGAGCTGCAGGCCGCGAGCCAGGCCTCGTTGACCCGCACCGGCGCCATGCTCGGCACGCCCGGCTACTGGCCGCCGGAGCAGGCCTTCGGCAAGCTTCAGCAGGTCGGCCCCGCGTCGGACGTCTACGGCTGGGCGGCGACGCTCTACGCGCTGCTCGGCGGCCAGCCCCCGCGCACCGAGCGGACGGTGGTCGAGCTGCTCGAGGCGTTCGAGAACCCACCGCTCGCGCTGCGCCAGCTGCGCCCCGAGGTCCCCGGGTGGCTCGACCAGCTCTTGCTGCGCTGCCTGGCCACGGAGCCCGAGGCGCGCCCGACCCTGGCCGAGGCGCTCGAGGAGCTGCGCAGCTTCGGGCGCGAAACCGGCGGGGGGAGACGCGGCCAGCAGGCGCTGCTCGGAGGGCTGGCGGCGCTCGCGCTGGCCGGCGTGCTGGGGTTGGGCTGGGTGCTCCTCCGCGAGGACGCCACCCCAGAGCCCCCGCGTGGCGTGGCGACGGCGGAGCGCAGCGACGAGCCCAACGAACCCGCCGACGCCCCGCCGCAGAAGAAGGTCTCGCAGGAGCGCGAGACGTTCCTCGAGTTCGTCGAGGCGCAGGACCTCGAGGGCGCCGAGCGCTTCGTGCGCGAGTGGAACGCGCGCAGCCCAACGGCGGAGGCGGCCTGCACCCTGGTCGAGGTGTGCCTCTACGGACGGCGCATGGACGAGGCGTTGCGCCTGGCCGAGCGCGCGGTCAGCGACCACCCGAGCTCGGCGGCGTGCTGGGGGGTTCAGGCCCAGGTCCTCGTGCGCTTGCGCCGCTTCAAAGAGGCGATCCCCAGCGCCGAGCGGTCCGTGGAGCTCGACCCGCGGGATCGCTACGGGGTCACCGCGCTGGCCACCGCGCTGACCGAAGACGAGCAGCACACGCGCGCGCTGGAGGCGTGGACCCGGCTGATCGAGCACAGCCCGAAGGCCGCCTACTACGCAGAGCGAGCGCGGGTCTACGACGGCCTCGAGCAGCTGGAGCTGACCCAGCGTGATCTGGCGCAGGCGCTCGAGCTCGACCCCGACTGCCCCACGGCGCTCGGCTGGCGAGGTCACGTCAAGCTCCGCCACCTCGACGACCCCAGCGGGAGCGCCGACCTGCTGCGCGCCCTGAGGCTGCCCACGCACCACGACCCCGCGCGCCACTTCGAGGACCTCTCGGACTCGCTGCTCGAGCAGGGTCGGGCCCAGGAGCTGCTCGACGTCGTCGAGCACTGGTTCCCGCTCCCCACCGAGGACGCGCGGGTGGCCGAGCCCAAGGTTCGCGCGCTGATCCAGCTGCGCCGTCACGCGGAAGCCCTGCCGCTGATCGAGACCCTGCTCCGCGTCGCGCCGTGCCCCATGTATCTGCTCTACCGCGGCATGTGCCTCGCCGCCGTCGGCCGGATCGAGGACGCGCTGCGTGACTACGAGCAGGTCTACGCCAGCGCGGACCCCAAGACCGATCCGGCCTACCTCGACGCTGCACGCCGGGCAGCGGCGCACGCGACCGCGATGAACTTCCCTGAGCGAGGGCTGCGCGCGGCCGAGCTCTGGCTCGCCCTCGAGCCCGAGAGCCTCGACGGTCGCCTGATCCGCCTCGACGCCTGGGCCAAGCTCGGGCGCGACCTGGAGCAGATCCAGGCGGAGGTGGACGACCTCCTCCGCCGCGTAGGGGCCCAAGACCCCGACTCGCTCTCCTGGGTCTACTCGTGCCAGGCGACGGCGCTCGCTGGCGCAGGCCGCACCGCAGAAGCCGTCGCGAGTTTCACCCGCTCGCTCGCGATCGCGCCCTCCATGTGGTGCTTCGGCGAGCGCGGGCGGCTGCTGCTCGAGCTCGGGGAGCTGGCCCACGCCGAAGGCGACCTGCTGCGCGCGCTCCAGTTCAGCCCGCGCGCGGTGGAGCCGTGGTACTGGCTCATGCGCGTGTGGACCGGTCAGGATCGCTTGGCTCTGGCCGTCTTCGCCGGCGAGCACCTGCAGCGGCTCGACCCGAAGCACCCCTTCTCGCGCGACGCGGCCAAGGTCCTCCAGGCCTGGGGCCGGTAGGCGAGAGCGGCTGGTTCGAGACCGCGGCGCCGCGCCAGCCGGGCTGCCCCGACCCCACCTCGAGCGTGAACCAAGGCCGCGGCCCTGCCACCCTGGAGGGGAGGAGGACGAGGCGGGTGAGCGAGATCCTGGCGGGGAAGTACCGGCTGCTGCAGGAGCTCGCGCGGGGCGGCATGGGCGCGGTGTGGCTGGCCCAGCACCTGGGCTCGGAGGTGCACGTCGCGGCCAAGCTGATCCTCGACCCGAACGAGGCCAACC